>Ga0315279_10006263_pt1 | contig 15067 bp, 9 predicted proteins | sample YL17G06_20_MG_FD_203694 | JGI IMG/M metagenome (GOLD analysis project Ga0315279, IMG submission 203694) | Sediment microbial communities from Yellowstone Lake, YNP, Wyoming, USA - YL17G06_20 | ecosystem: Environmental > Aquatic > Freshwater > Lake > Sediment | place: USA: Wyoming | collected... | reverse complement strand
TCTGTGGGATTAGTTGAGAGTTTACCCATTATGCCTCAACAAGGCCGAGGAAAGACATTAGGAGGAAGAAGACAATTAGAAATAGGCTCTTCTCCTCGTGATTACTTACGAACATTACAGACGCAAGCTTATCAAGGAGAAACAGGAAAAACACTTGAAGATTTTATTACAAAATTTCTTATCCACCTCGAAACAACCAATGAAGTAAGTAATGACAGGTATGATAACAATGCCTTATGGTTTCTTGGTCAATATGTAAAATATGTAAAACATGTAAAAAGTGACCTTGTGCCGACTGGGTGGTGGCATCGAGACTTTGGGCGGGCTCGCTTGGATGCGCACCGTCCAGGCAATAGGCTTTGCACTAGGAGTTGGGGTGGGTCCTCCACGGTGAGACTTGGCACTTAAGTTTTATCCTTGTTATTACAAAACCAACTATTCAAACTGTAATAAAATTCGCAAAAGGTTTGAGTATTAGCATTGATGATTTAATCAGATCGCAGGTGAAGTAAAAAATTTTAAGCTAGACTAGATAGGTGAAATTAATTATGGCAGAAAAAAAAGAAATTGAGGATCTTCGTATCCTGGATACGGAAAGCACCATAAAGCTATTTAAATCTGATCTTACCTCTGGGTTAAAACAAACAGAAATTGAAAATTGTTTGAAGCAGTATGGTTACAATGAAGTTCCGGAAAAGAAAGTTAATCCAGTGTTTAGATTCCTTACCAAATTTTGGGGACTTACTGCATGGATGTTAGAGTTTATAATCATCCTTTCATGGGCTTTGCATAAAGAATCTGACGCTTATATTGTAGTCGGTCTATTAGTTTTTAATGCAATAATCGGTTTTGCTCAAGAACAGAATGCAGCCAATGCCGTTGAGGCTTTGAAAAAGAAGTTACAAGTAAATGCGAAAGTATTACGGGATGGAATATGGAAAACTGTTCCAGCAAGAGAGTTGGTGCCCGGGGACATAATCAGAGTTAGGATCGGGGATTTTGTACCTGCAGATGTAAAAATAATCCAAGGCGAAATAAGTGTGGACCAATCTGCCTTGACCGGGGAATCGCTGGAGGCAGAAAAGAAATTCCAAGAAGTCATCTATTCAGGTTCGATAGTCTCCAGAGGCGAGGCCAGTGGAATTGTAGTTTTAACTGGAATCAATACTTATTTCGGAAGAATAATCCAGCTTGTTCAGATAGTCAAACCCAGGTTGCATATTGAAGATATTATTTCAAAGGTTGTAAAATGGCTTTTGATAATCGTTGCAGTATTGTTGTCAGTGGCTTTTGTTACTTTGCTGATAAAAGGAATAAACCTACTAGAGACTCTTCCGTTGATGCTAGTTTTATTGCTTGGGGCAATTCCAGTAGCATTACCTGCGATGTTCACGGTTAGCATGGCTTTAGGGTCATTGGAACTAGTTAAAAAAGGTGTTTTGGTAACGCGATTAAGCGCTCCGGACGATGCTGCTAGCATGGATATTCTATGTGTGGACAAAACAGGCACCATAACCATGAACAAGATGTCCGTGGTAAAGCTGGTTCCTCTCAATGGTCACAGTGAAAATGATATTTTATTATATGGGGCACTGGCTTCACAGGAAGCAAATCATGATCCCATAGATATGGCATTCATAGATGCAGCCAGGCAGAAAAACCTTCTGAGTAGCTCTTTTGTGCAGAAAACATTTACCCCATTTGATCCTAAAACCCGAAGGATAGAAGCCATAGTAAAGAATGGAAAAAATGAATTCCGGGTGATAAAAGGTTCATTTCCCGTAATTGCCCAAGTTTGTGGTTTAGATGATAATACTAAGGCAAATCTAGAAACCAAAATAGATGAATTGGCAAAGGATGGATACAGAACGTTGGCCGTAGCTAAATCGCAAATCAAAGATAAACCTCAACTTATCGGATTAGCGGCTTTGCACGATCCCCTTAGGCCAGATTCCAAAAAATTAATTGCTGAGCTCAGAAATCTCGGGGTGTCAGTCAAGATGCTGACAGGAGATGCTCTTCCAATAGCTAAGGAGATCGCCAGAGCAGCTGGTATAGGGGACAGAATAGTTAAGGTCTCTGAATTAAAAGAGCTGGCCAAGTCCAATCCGCTAAAAGCTGTGGAAATGGCAGAAAAAAGCGATGGATTTGCGGAAGTTTATCCAGAAGATAAATATCTTATTGTAAAAAATTTTCAGGCAAAAGGTCACATTGTTGGTATGACCGGTGATGGAGTGAACGACGCTCCTGCACTAAAACAAGCCGAGGTTGGTATCGCAGTTAGCAACGCAACCGATGTGGCAAAAGGTGCTGCCAGTATCGTATTGACTGACGAAGGCTTAGCTGATATTAATGGACCTATTAAGATAGGTAGAATGATGTTTCAGCGCATAAATACCTGGATACTTAACAAAATCACCAGAACTGTTTTGAAAACCTGTTTTGTTGTTCTGGCCTTTCTTTTATTGGGGAAATTTGTTATCTCAGCATCTGCGATGCTGATAATGATCTTCATGACTGATTTTGTAAAAATATCATTATCTACGGACAATGTGAGATGGTCAAAAAAACCATCTATCTGGGACATCAATGGGTTGGCCAAAGTATCTATAGTACTAGGCTTGATCATGGTTGCAGAAGCATTCGGACTTCTTTATATCGGCTTGAATTATTTCAACTTGGGCGTAGATAACGGAGCCCTCAGTACTTTCAGTTTCGAGATACTATTCTTTTTTGCCATGTTCTCAATATTTGTAGTTAGAGAGAAAGGACATTTTTGGGATTCTGCACCTAGTAAAACTTTACTTTCTATTCTTCTGGCAGACATGGCTTTAGGAGTAGTTCTTTCGACCTTTGGCCTCTTGGGTCTTAAGGCGATCCCATTGATTGAAACGATAGTAGTGATTATATATGCATTCCTATTCTCATTGGTAATTAACGATTTCATAAAGTTTAGTCTATTGAAAAAATGGCACATGAATCACGAATTTAACTAAATAATATAGGGTGCTAATTTTAAAGATTGTCCTTATTCTGCTATTTGAAAACTTTGTACATATAAACTTGTGCCACAAAAATCCTTGATATCAGAATAAATATGGTAGGAAAGGTATTGATTAAAAAACTGATCGAAGAAAAACTTGCAATCGTCCAATCTACCTGCTTGCCGGCAGGCAGGTAGACAGGTCCGAAAGGGTTGCTTCGGTTTTCAAAATCCTTTTTCTTAAAAGCAAAGTATTCTTTGTTCCCGTATATGTAGCTTTTACGTTTTTGGGGCTCTAGTTTCTAATTTTCAGTTCTCGTTCTGTTGGTTCAATTTGATTTTGCATATTCGTTGATTTTTGATAAAATATAATGGTGTTCAAACTAAATAAAGATTAGCAGGATTTCGTATAATATAAAATATTAGTTTGATATTACGAAATAAATTCGCATAATATTGAGTTAGCTAAAATTTACTTGCCAAAAAAATGAAAATAGGTGAGTTAATAAGTAAATCTATGAAAAAAATAATAATTATTGGTGGCGGAATTGCCGGATTATCAACGGGATGTTACGCTCAAATGAACGGTTTTCAATCTGAAATATATGAAATGCATTCAACTCCTGGCGGTGTTTGTACATCCTGGAAACGAGGGGATTATCTTTTTGACCATTGTCTTCATTGGGTGCTTGGTTCAAACAAAGGGACAAGCTTATATCCTATTTTTAAGGAATTAGGTGTAGCTAATAATATCGAATTTTTCTATACCGATAAGTTTCGAGTTGTAAAACTTAATAATAAGACTATGACCGTTTATACAGATGTAAATAAGTTTAAAAACGAATTATTGTGTCTATTTCCCGAAGAGAAAAAAAGTATAAACAAATATATTAGTCTCATAAGAAAATATACAAAGTTTAATCCACCTATGGATAGTGATTTCGGGAATTTTGGGATCATAGATTTGATAAAGCTACTTCCTTTTATGCCTTCTTTTCTAAAATTGAAAAGTGTAACAATTGAAGATTTCCTTAATAAATTGTTCAAAAATCAAGAAATGAAAGAGATGCTTTTTCGTTTATTTCCTGTTAAAAAGTTACCGGCATTAATGGCAGTTATACCGCTAAGTTTTATGCACAGAAAAGAGGGAGGATATCCATTAGGCGGTTCGTTAAAATTTGCTCAGGCGATTGAAAGAAAATACATTGAGTTAGGTGGAAAAGTATACTATAAATGTAAAGTGAAAAAAGTTATGGTTGAAAATGGTTATACAAAAGGAATTGAACTTGACAACGGTAATATTGTTCCGGCTGACATCATAATTTCCGCCTGTGATGGTCGAAGCACTCTATTTGATCTGCTTGAGGGAAAATATCTTACGAATAAAATAAAAGAATTTTACAATAAACCATCATTATGGCCGCCTATAATATCAATTAGTTTAGGTATAAAAAGAGATTTTTCCGGCTCGGCAGAAATAATTGATTTCAAATTGAAAGAACCAATTATTATTGGAGGGAAGGAAGTTTCTTGGAGTGGTTTCTTTCACTATTGCCATGATTCCCAATTTGCTCCGAAAGGAAAGAGTGTCATTCAAACTCAAATCGAGACAGATTTTTTTTATTGGAAGAATTTATATGAAAAAGATAGAAATGCATATAATCGTGAAAAAGAGCTGGTTTTAGAAATATATATTCGAATCTTAAACGATATTTTTCCTGAAATCAAGAAAGATATTGAAATAACTGATATTGCAACTCCAGTTACTTGGGAAAGATATACCGGCAATTGGCAAGGTTCTTATGAGGGTTGGGTTCCCACAGTAAAAACTTTTGGTGTTACTTTACCTAAAAAATTGTCTGGGTTACGGAATTTTTATATGACCGGTCAATGGGTATTTCCAGGTGGTGGTGTTCCAATGTGTATGGCACAAGGTAAGAATTTAATAAAAATGATTGTAAAACAAGAGAAGAAGGCTCGCAATTAAAGAATGAGGATATAATAAAATGAATAAAATTTTAAATCTTCCGCATCGTGTTTGTAAATCAACCTGTTTTAGTAATGGTCTTGAGGATATTTTGGAATGGAAAGGTAAAAAATATATAAACTATTTACTCCCCGTTCTTGGTGGTATGGGCGAGTTTACGTATCTTAAATTTAAAAATGCTAATCCGCCGCATATGGTTTATTGGGGAGCAAATACTAAATACTTATTGAAAGACTTAGAAAAAATTATTGACTTTAAGGAGATACTTAGCGAAAACAAAACCTTTAAAAATACTTTTACTAAAGTTAAAGAATTTATTGGTAATAATCAACCCGTAGTGGCTGGTGCGCTTGATATGTATTACCTTCATTATTATCCTGAAATATACCACAAAAAGCATATCCCAATTCATTATATTTTAGTAGTAGGATATGATGATGATAAACAAGAGGTTTATGTTCAGGATTGTGGCTGCAAGGGTGTTCAAAAAATTTCTTATAGCGAATTTGAAAAGGCTTTAAATGTTAATGTTCCTGCTATGAGTAAGAAAAATACTATTAGAACATTTATTTTGCCTCGGAATCTTCCCTCTGAATTAGAAATTGCTCAAAATGGTTTAAGTTTCAGAGCCGAAAAAATGCTTAAACCTTCCGTTAAACTTTTTGGCATACCAGCTATGAAAAAATTGGCCAAAGAAATATTTGACTGGAAAGATAAGGAATCCTTTGAACACTTTGTTATTTATGCAACTACACCACCGGAATTACCAAAAACTTTTGAAAAAAGTAACGGGATGAGATTTTGGAAATCACAAGTTTTAAAAAAACTGGGGGAAAAATACAAAATTGATAAATTTCTAAAAGTTTCTGAGATGTTTCAAGAATCGGGGAAATTAATTATCGATATTTGCAAAGCGGCGATGAAGCAAGATAGAAAGAAAATTTCCAATATTATTTTGAGAGTTGCTGATATTGAAGAAGAAGCTTATAAAATTTTAAAATAATCAATTATTATTTGCGGCCAAAGAAAAACTGGAGATCGTCCAACCTGCCTGCCGGCCTGCCTACCGGCAGTCAGGCAGGCAGGTCCGAAAAGAGGATATTTATTATGAGTACGGAAATTTACTATTTCTCCGGCACCGGGAATTCATTAGTTACGGTAAGGAATATCGCGGGAAAAACAAATGGAAAACTGATCTCTATACCTTCCGTGATGGATCAAGAAAGCATAAAAACCGATGCCGAGGTGATCGGGATCGTATTCCCGGTTTATTATGCAACTAATGACTGCGGTATTCCGCTTATCATCGGGAGATTCATCAGGAAATTGGAAAATATCGGTTCCAAGTACCTATTTGCCGTCTGCACCTCTGGGTATATGCCGGGCGAGACCATTGAAAATTTAAGTAAACTTATTCAGTCTCGCGGTGCTAAACTGGCCGCAGGATTTACGGTAACGATGAGTAACAAAATTCTTACTAAAGAAAAACAGCATAAGATGTTCAATAACTGGAAGAAAAAGCTTGGAGTCATTTGTGAAAATGTTAAGGTCCGAAAAAAAGGCAAATTGGAAACACGTGGTATACTGGTCAAATTACTTTTTGCTCCACTTCTTCTCATTATAAAGCCGGTATTCTCAAGTAGATATAAAAGGCTTTCCAACTCATCGCCTCTACCCTTTAATGAGCTCATACCTTTGGCGGACAGAAGCTTCCAATATGATGAAAAATGCAATGGCTGCGGAATCTGTACCAGAGTTTGTCCGGTAAATAATATTAGAATGGTTGAAAACAGACCTGTTTGGCAACATCACTGCGAGAATTGCTTCGCCTGTTATGCATGGTGCCCGGAAGAGGCAATCTACGGTGATATAGTATCCTACGCTGAAAGGTATCACCATCCCGAGGTGAAGATTTCAGATATGTTGCGGAAGAATTAATCTGTACTTATAATTATGTAGCTTTTTATGATTTTGGGGCTATAGTTTCTAATTTTCAGTTCTCGTTCTGTTGGTTTAATTTGATTTTTTATATTCATTGATTTCTGATAAAATATAATGGTGTTCAAACTAAATAAAGAGTAACCTGATTTCGTATATTATAAAATATTAGTTTGACCTTATGAAAATAATTCGCCTAATGGCGAGTTAGATGAAAGTTCGAATGATATAAAACAAATCGAGGAGGCAATAAAAATGACAACACAAATAGAACAAGATAATAGCAAGTTGGATACTAGAAAAAACATATTAAAACGGCTTATTCAAGTTACGATTTCAGTGATTTTAATTGCAATACTTTTACTGGTGTCTGCTGGAAAAATTGATTGGATTTATGCCTGGGTATACATTACCTCATCTCTGTTAGTCATAATAATCAACGCTTTTATTTTCCCTCCTGAATTAATTTCTGAACGGGGTCGAAAGAAAGAAAATGTTGAGAAATGGGATAAACTTATAAGTGGGCTTATTACACTCCCTTGGTTAGCACTTTATATAGTATCTGGATTGGATATTCGTTTTGGATTGTCTCTTGAACTGGCTGCGTGGATTCATATTACCGGTTTAGTTATTTATGTATTGGGCAATGCTTTTGTAAGTTGGGCGATGATATCAAATATTTACTTCTCGACAGCTGTTCGTATTCAATATGATAGAGGGCACACCGTTTCAATTGGCGGTCCCTATCGTTTTATGCGTCATCCGGGATACATGGGAATGATTATTTATCTTTTAGCTACCCCCATAATTCTCGGATCTATTTGGGCATTAATTCCAGCAAGTTTGACAGTTATTCTATTCATTATTCGTACAGCGTTTGAGGATAATACATTGAAGAATAAGCTTGAAGGCTACAAAGAATATGCTGAAAGGGTAAAATATCGGTTAATACCAGGTATTTGGTAAAACAAATTTATGAAATAATGGTGAACGCTCGAACCTTCATTTAACAGCGCATATATGCTTCGCTCCCTTTCGGTTGCTTCGGGCTTTGCCCATTTTGATTTCGCGAGTACGCTACGATAAAACGTCATATATACACATACGTTATATGAAAATAATTGCCGCCAAACCGAAGCGAAAAATTTGAAATCGTTCCCCGAAGTATAACGCTTCGCGTTAACTATAGGGCAGGCTTTTCTCTTCCGGTTTTTGTAGAGGCGAGCGGAAGGAGGGATAGGTGGAATTCCGTCCACCCTAAAAATTTTGGGCGAAATCTGTTCGAATTTTTTCGAACGCACACCGACAATTGATATTTGTTGAAGTTTGGCTCACCCTCCCTGCCTTGCCGGCAGGCGGGTGTAAAGGCTTGCCAACTAATTTAAAGGAGAAATTTAATTTTTTATCTTGGCCCTGCTATTGCAGGCTGGACACAAGCGGGACCTTTCCTGTTTCTTAAATTATAAATTTTGCTTTTTCTCATTACATTTGTTAGTATAATAATGATAAAATTATATATCAACAATATAATGTTATCAAATTATGGAAAATAATCAAAACAATAAGTTAGAAAAAAGATTAAGTCTTTAAGTACAAAACTTGAACTTTTACAAGATGAATTTACAAGAAAAGTCGATATTGCCTACCTAATACTGACTAAAAATGAAATAGGAGTAATAAAAAAACCTTCCGTGTTCGTAATAACTAAAATAACCAAAGCACTAAACATTGGTTTAGATGATTTATTGGAATAATCCTATGGATAAACAAAAAGCCAAACAACAAATTCAAAAACTCGTTGAAAAATATCAAAGAGTGGCGAAAGCAGGCCAGATAAAATCCTACAACGAGGCACAGACCCGCAATGAATTTATCGAGCCGCTTTTTGAATTTTTGGGTTGGGATATGCGAAATCTCACTACCGACAACGAAGTTACCACCGAAGAAAATATTTCCGGCGGTAGGGTTGATTTAGCTTTCCGCTTCAATAATATTCCGGTAATGTTTTTGGAAGCTAAAGCGATGAAGGTTGACTTGGACGAATGGAAATGGGCCGAGCAAGCGATAAATTATAGTTGGAACAAAAGCGTTACTTGGGCGATACTAACTGATTTTGAAAGCATCAAAATTTTCAATGCCGAAATTCCGCCAAAAAGTATTTTGCAAAATCTTTTTATTGAGCTTAACTGCCGAGATTTTATAAACAGATTTGACCAGCTTTGGCTTTTATCCAAAGAAAGTTTTGAACAGAAACTTTTAGACAAAGAAGCAGAAAAATGGGGCAAGCTCACCCAAAGAAAGCAAGTAGGCGAAAAACTTTTTGAAGACTTGATGTCTTGGCGCATTTTACTCACCAAAGATTTCAAAAAGCAAAATACTTTAACTGATGAAGAATTAGACGAAGGAGTGCAAAGAATTCTTGATCGTCTTATCTTTATCCGTACCGCTGAAGACAGAAAAATCGAGCCAAATGTTTTGCTTGGCATTTTACGAGGCGGGAAATTTAATTTATACAAGCAGTTAGTAAAAACTTTTCGCGACTTTGACGATGGCTTTAATTCCAAGCTTTTCGCGCCTCATTACTGCGAAGAATGGAAAGCAAACGACAAAATAATTTCCGAAGTTATAAAAGGCCTATACGAAACAAAAGACGGCTACCGCTACGATTTTTCTGTTATCTCTGCTGATGTTTTAGGTGGAATTTATGAGCAGTATTTGAGTTTTGTACAGGGACGCAAGGGTGAGGACAAAGCAAAATCAAAGCGCAAATCGCAAGGAATTTACTACACGCCGAAATACATTGTTGAATTTATCGTCAAAGAAACTTTAGGCGAGATGTTAAAGAAAACCAAACCAAAAGAAATTTCTAAAATCAGGGTTCTTGACCCCGCTTGCGGTTCTGGTTCTTTTCTTACTGCCGCATACGATAAGATTTTGGAAACTTTAGCAAAACAAAATCCGCAAACTTCGCTTTTTGCTAAATTCGATATTCTCAAAGAAAATATTTTCGGTGTTGACCTTGACGCTCAAGCGGTAGAAATAGCCCAGCTCAATCTTTTATTAAAAGTTTTATCGCAAAAGATAAAACTGCCAACGCTTCAACATAATATCAGTTCTGGCAATTCGCTTGTGTCGGGGAACGCTGAAAAACTGGAAAAATATTTTGGTCCTGATTTTCGTGAACAAAAACCATTTAATTTTGAAAACGAATTCAAAGAAGTATCTGCTCAGGTGGTTTTAATGTAATCATCGGCAATCCGCCATATGGTGCAGAAATCACTAGAGAAGAAGCTGACCTTTTTAAACAAAAGTACAGCGTTGGATCAACAGACACAGCAATTCTTTTTATAAAAATGGCTTTTGATCTTCTTGTACAAAAAGGTAAAATGGGTTTTATTGTTCCTAAAGCACTTTGTTTTGCTTCAAATTGGCAAAAAATCCGTGAATATATTTGGGACAATGTTGAAACAATTGTAGATTGCGGAAAAGTATGGAAAGAGGTAAAGCTTGAACAGGTTGTTTTTGTTATCAATAAAGGGAAAAAGACAACAAGCTATACTTCTGGTAAATTTGAAAATGGCAATCTTAGAATTTTAGGAAAAATTGATAAAAAAGACGCAAAAGAGTTTAGTTTATTTTTAAATGGAGTAACTTCGAAAGAAGTTGAAGTTGCTAAAAAAATATTTACAGTTGGGATGTTTTTAAATGACATAGTTGAAAATAGGCGTGGAGTAATTTTAAATAAATTTATTAAAGACGGTAAATACTCTGTTATTGGATGTAAAGAAATTGATAGGTATAAAGTTAGAAAAATTCGGGGACTAATAAATAAAGATTTATCTAATACAAATGCAGAAATTAGAGACAATTCGGTATTAGTGCAAGGGATTGTAGCTCATATAGAAAATCCCATTGATCATATAAAAATTATCGCAAATGTACCAGACAAAAAAGATTATTTTATCGCTGATAATATCAATCAAATCATTGTTGATAAAAATTATTCTAATTATTTTGTTTGGGCAATTTTAAATTCAATATTAATAAATTGGTATGCTTATAGATTCATATATGGTAAATCAATAAGAACAATGAGGTTTGATAATCCTGTTACTTCGCGTTTGCCGATACCCAAAAACACAAAAGATAATCAAGTCGTTTTTATTGAACTTGCTAAAAAAATTATTTGTCTCGGGCAAGAACTTCAAACTGTTTCGCCAAATACTGATAAGCATTCCGATTTAAAGAATAAAATTGGTCGACTTGAAACTGAAATGAATAAGGAAATTTATAAACTCTATGGACTTACAAATGAAGAAATTAAAACAATCGAACAATAAAACCAATCAGGATATAGCAGAGGAGATGGAAAAAATTTCTTCTCTTATTAATCAAGACAAGTTTCAAGAAGCTCTCGGAAGAATTAAAAGTTATGAAATGCAAAATCCCAACGATAAAACTTTGCAATTCAATAAACTTGGTTTTTTGGTTGATATTGGTTTTGGCTTAAACGATCAAAACATTATTCGGCAAGGGTTGGATATTGGAGAACAGAATTTAAAAAATCAAAAAGATTCAAAATACAGCTCTGATATCCACTATAACTTAGCGAATGACTATCTTTCTTTGTATGGACTTGCCGAAAGAAAAACCGGCATTGAAGCTATCCCGCAAAGCGAGAATTTACAGAAGGCAAAACTGCACTTTAGAGAAACGTTAAAGTTTTGTGGAGAACTTGATGTTGATTTCAAAAAACAAGTTTTTGTAAATTATGGTAATTGTCTAGAGGCTTTAGGGCGTGGAGTAGAAGCTCTAAGTGCTTATGATAACGCAATAAAAATTGATAAAAAATTTTCAATGGCGATTGGGAATAGAGCCCAAGCTTTATGCTTTTTTGCTGATGTTTCAGGGCAATACAGGGGGGCTATTTATCTTGAAGCATATCAAGCTATAAAATCAATTATTGATAATCAAGATTTAATCGCAATTGGAGGACTGAGCGCAAAAAAATCATTTGCAAATGAGCTACAAAAAATTGAATCACTTTTTAAAGATAAAAAAGATTTAACAAAAAAGCTTGAACACTCAAAGTATAGTACGACAAAACTTTCTGAATTTGAAAAGTTTTATTTGGATTTTTGCGCTAAAGAGAATCTTTTTCTAAATTTTCATATCCATGATAGCCAATGCAAATCAGCAATTACCGACCCCATATTCATTAGTTTGAGAACTAAAATAGAAGACAACGACACCTTTTACCAGCTTGCAAAATATATTAACCAAATCAAGGAAGATTACGCTATTGCCAGATTGCTATTAGTCCAATCTCAATTTAAAAGGGAAGACTTTGACAGTATTAGCAGGAGAACGACTTTTGTAAATACTTTGGATTACTCGCAGTTTAATTTGTATTTTGGCCTTTTAAAATCTGCTTTCAAAGAAGCCTACAACATTTTGGACAAGATCGCTGTTTTTATTAACGATTATTACAAATTGGAATTACTAGAAGACAAAATTTATTTTACATCAATTTGGTATTGCAATAATTGCAAGAAAATCAGAGATGAAATATTAAAATCAAAAAATATCAGCTTGTATGCTCTTTATGATATTTACCAAGATTTTAAATCCGGACATTATAAAAATATAAAAAATATTAGAAACGCTTCAACTCATAGAAAATTAGTAATTTTTGACTCTGTATTGACTGATTGGGATAAAAAAGATGACAAAAACAATATTGGTTACAACAAAATGCTGAATGAAACTATCAATCTATTGAAATTAACAAAATCGGCGATTATTTATTTGATTAACTTTGTGAATATTGAGGAGAATAAAAAAAGAAGTAATGGTTTAATTGCTCCAATGTTTGTAGATACATCACAATTTTTATAGAAATACAAATAAGAAAAGAATTTGCCGCCAAAGAACAAAATCTATAAGATTTTGTAGTCCCACTTAGCGGGACGAAAAACTTGAAATCGTCCAATCCGAAAAGAGAATATACAAAAACTCGCCCAGGCGCGGGATTTATTATTGCCGCGGCTGATGGGCGGTGAGATTAACCCAGTTAGATATGACAAATTATCTAACGGGGTTGAGGTATAAAATTATGAAAAAAATACCGGATAATCAAATCGCTTTTTATCAATCACCGGACGGCTCGGTGAATATTGAGGTATTGTATGCCGAAGAAAATATCTGGCTTACCCAAAAGAAAATGGCAGAACTTTTTGACACCACGCCTCAAAATATAACCCAGCATCTCAAAAACATCTATGCAGAGGGCGAAGCTGACCAAACGGCAACTTGTAAGGATTTCTTACAAGTTCAAAAAGAAGGAGAAAGAGAAGTCAAAAGAAACACATCTCTTTATTCGTTAGAAGCCATTATTGCCGTTGGTTATCGGGTAAATTCCGAACGGGGCACCCAATTTAGGCAATGGGCGACAGATATTCTCAAAAGTTACATCCACAAAGGCTATGCATTAGATAGCGACAGGTTCAAATACGGCTCCCGTTTCAGCGCCAGATATTTTGATGAACTCTACGAAGAAATCAAAGACATCCGCTCCAGTGAACGGATGCTCTACCAGAAAATTACCGATATTTATGCCACAGCCATAGACTATTCACCCAAAGCGTACGAGAGTAAACAGTTTTTCGCGACAGTACAAAATAAACTTCATTTTGCTATTACCGGAAAAACAGCAGCAGAAATTATCCAAGACCGCGTGAGTAGTAAAAAAGATAAGATGGGGCTTACATCGTGGAGAAGATCTCCAAACGGCAAAATTATGCCTAGCGATGTAGCTATCGCTAAAAACTATTTGGACAAAAAAGACCTTACCGAGCTCAATAGAATCGTCAATATGTATTTGGATTATGCTGAGATGCAGGCTGCTCGCAGTCGAGCAATGACTATGAAAGACTGGATAGAAAAGCTCAATGCTTTTTTGAAGTTCAGTGAACACGAGATTTTGACCAATGCAGGCAAGATTAGCCATGAAGTTGTGGAAGAACTTGCTTTAAAAGAATATGAAAAATATCGGATAATACAGGATAAAAACTATGTTTCTGACTTTGATCGCGAAGTCAAAAAATTACTTAATTCAAGAAAGAAAAAGTTATGACCTATTTAAACGAAGATATATTAGTCCAACAAACAATCACCGATTAGGAACAGGGGACGGTTGTCCTAGCTCGATAATTCGGTAACTCTTTCTAAATTTTTGTAAGGGTTGATAATCTAATCTCCTATTTTTCTTATAAATAATTATATTCATACGACAGAAGGACTCGGTCTTTTAGTGCAAAGAAATACCTGGATTCCTGCTTTCACAGGAAAAACAAAGTCCTGAGATTGCTTCCTCTGCTTTCGCAGGGGCAGGCTTACTTCGTTCCTCGCAATGACACAAGAAGCTTTATTTATAAGGGTTTTAGACCCCCTTCAGGAATGCCCTTTAAACGCACGTAGAGTGCCTTTTTTTGCATTTCAATTTTCGAAAAAACGGCAATTACGACCCCTGTTTTTAGCCTATTTTTACCTCCCTAAAATCACCAAACCCTTATAAATAGCCACTTTCAAATTTTGAAGAAGTAGTGAAAATTTAGCTAAAAAAAGCCATTTTTGAGGGGTAAAACCATAGCTCGACTTAAAATAATACAAAAAAGAACGTTTTTTCGCATTCTACACTCAAAACCCTTATAATATAAGGTTTTCCTGCTTGCTATTTTCCTCTTTCACTTTCCGTCATTGTGAGCGACCGCAGGGAATGTAGCAATCTCATTGTTTTATATGTCATTGCCATTAACAACAAAAAGTATTACAATAAACAAAGTTATAATAATAATCACCTACAAATTTAAATTTAAAACACCCTACAAAAATATCTAAACAAAATGAAAGGTTCATTAAATCATATTTAAAAAGATACAATTAGCGCAAATATTTATTTAAATACACTAAATATCAGCAACAATTTTAATTCTTTTCTAATAACAGGTAAAATGTCTTTTTGTTTTAATCATATTTAATTAAGGAGCGAATGAGACTATGGTTCTAAAAGTAGTGGGAATTGTAAGTAGTCCCAGGAAAGAAATGAACACTGATACCCTTGTAACGAAAGCTCTGGAAGGTGCCCAGTCCATCGGTGC
>Ga0315279_10006262_pt1 | contig 15068 bp, 15 predicted proteins | sample YL17G06_20_MG_FD_203694 | JGI IMG/M metagenome (GOLD analysis project Ga0315279, IMG submission 203694) | Sediment microbial communities from Yellowstone Lake, YNP, Wyoming, USA - YL17G06_20 | ecosystem: Environmental > Aquatic > Freshwater > Lake > Sediment | place: USA: Wyoming | collected... | reverse complement strand
CTCTCTGAAGCTGGCTCGGGTTCAACAAATTCAAATTCTTTCTCCAGTGCTTTTACCATCGGTTCCATCCTTCCCGAAGCAGCCGCCGGATCAGAAGTGTAGACTTCATAAAATCTTGGATGAAAAATTACTTTCATAGGATTCCCTTTCTTTTATAAAAATCATTGTATTGGGGATTTATTTTATCATATTATAAAATAAATCGTCACCCTTATTCGGTGCACCCCCTTCGATTGATATTGTTCTAATCCATTCCATGCTGTGCCGGGGTTTCATAAAATTTTGAAGAGAGGGTTTTTCATGGGAACGATCATCAATGCCATCGCTATTATTCTTGGGGGGCCCTGGGATTATTGTTTCGCAGGGGTTTCTCAGAAAGAATCGCCCAGACGACTTTGCAGGTATTAGGCCTTTTTACTTTAATGATCGGGTTAAGCATGGCGACCCAAGGTAGCGAACTTATCCTTGTTTTAGTCAGTTTAGCTGCAGGAGCCATTTTAGGAGAATGGATCAACATTGAAGACCGTTTGGAGAGGCTGGGAGTCTGGTTGGAGAAGAAACTTCACATCACAGAGGGAAGTCCTGCCAAAGGATTCATCTATGCGAGCTTGTTATTCTGTGTGGGTTCCATGGCAATCGTGGGAAGTATTACGGATGGCCTTAAGGGTGACCATTCGATCCTGATCACCAAAGCCATGATGGATGGAATCATCTCGATTCCTTTTGCTGCCACCATGGGCATCGGGGTTTTGGGGTCGGCCTTGCCTATCCTGATTTATCAGGGAGGGATCACTTTACTGGCTTGGAAACTCCAATCCATTTTCACCCCGTTGATGATTAGTGAATTGACCTCTGTCGGTGGAATCATCGGTATGGGGATTGGAGTCAATATCCTCGGATGGCAGAAGGTGAGGGTGGGTAATCTCATCCCTGCACTTCCGTTGATTATTTTTGTCATCTATTTGGAAGCATTCTTTATCTAAGTTTCTAATTTACCTCGTACTATTCCTTCAGGTTCATGAGCCGATTGGCGTTGCTTTCATAGATTGCATAATGCCTAAATTAGGAAAATGTTAAGGAAGAATTTCCAGCAAGTAGTTGTTTGTTGAGATTCCATTGGTGCATTGAAATTGCCAGAATACGCTTTTTGCTTGACAATAAAGAAGGGATTCCATAACTTTATCTTAAAAGAATAAAAAGACATTTGATCACGAATATAATACTTCAGAATATTAATAACGATTGATAATAATTTCAATTGCTGAGTATTACTATATTAATACCTTACTGTGGGGGTTAAGCGGAAATAGATAAATTTCCCTGAAGCTTCTTCGGCGATTAGATTAGCAATATATAAGACAGGTTGTTGAACAGTGATGACAGAAGATGAGGAAAATGAAAGAAGCAGACTAATTCCTTTATCCGGTTTTCATCTCAGGCAATTTGGGGGAATAGCAGTAGAAAGAAAATAGTTGTTAAAAGGTGAGGTTATTTATGAATGTGAATGCCAATAACTGCCAAACAATTTTTGAAAAGGCTCAGCACATTCCAGTATTGATAAATACTGATGTAGCTGTGGCTGGTGCTGGGCCGGCGGGTGTTGTGGCTGCGGTTGCGGCCGCAAGACAGGGAGTCAAGGTAGTCCTAATTGAGAGGTTTGGTTCCTTAGGTGGCAATTTAACTATAGGGTTGAGTACAAAACCTTCAGGAACCTTGTTAGGGGGTATTCCAAAAGAGATATGGGAGAAAGCACGATCAATAGGTGCGGCTGGTCCCGACATTAAGGGCAAAATTCCTAGTGGAGAGATATTTCTCACTTCACCTTGCGACCCCGAGTTAATGAAGATTATTTTAATAAGAATGTGTATTGAATCAGGAGTTGAGATCTTATTTGAATGCCATGTCGTCGCTCCAATTGTGGAAGAGAATATGCTAAAGGGCCTTATTATTGAAGGGAAAGGGGGGCGTCAAGCAATTTGTGGAAAGGTCATTATTGATGCTACGGCAGATGCGGATGTAGCAGCCGCTGCAGGGGTTCCTTTTCAGATAGGCTCTCAAGAAGGTAAGATGCAGCCGGTATCTCTGCTATTTAAAATGAATAATGTTGATGTAAAAAAGCTCTTTCAATGGGCTCGCGAGCACCCGGAAGACCTAACGGAACGGTATATTTCAGATGGCAGTATGTCATACGGGCTTTGGATTTCAGGGTTTAGCAAACTCTTAAGGGAATTCCAAATGCGCAAAGGTATTAAACTCCCGCGCGAAAACATTACATTGAAGACCGGCTATGGAAATCTTGAGATTTATGTAAATGCGACCCGAGTAAAAGAGATTTCAGGACTTTCCGTTTTGGATATAAGCAAATCAATTATGGAATGTTATCAGCAAATAGAAACATATGCCCAATTCCTTCACGATTATATCCCTGGGTTTGAGAATTCCTATATCAATGCAATTTCTCCTATGCTGGGGGTAAGAGAGACCCGCCATATCATTGGAGAATATTATTTGACAAGCGAGGATGTACTAAAAGGAACACATTTTTGGGATTCGATAGCGGTTGATAACTCACCATTAGACATACACGACGTTAGTGGTTCTTTGCTTCGCTTTGAAGGAGGACGCCCCTACGAAATTCCGTATAGATGTCTTGTTCCACAAAAAATTGAACAATTACTTTTGGCTGGACGGTGCATATCGGTGGATCACATAGCCTATGGCCGGGCTAGAAATATGCCTGCGTGTATGTCAACTGGACAGGCAGCCGGGATAGCCGCAGCCATTGCAATTAAAGATTCCACGAAGGCTCGAAAAATTGAGGTAATAAAATTACAAGAACAACTACATAGGATCGGAATGCCTACACATTTGGCCCAATTGGATTAATAAGCTTATAAGTTTAACAATTCAGCGATATTCGTTAGAAAAATATGGTCAAAAGATTTTGTTTGAAATTAGTGTTTGATTAGCAATTTACCATGATCAATAATTTGTTTGTTATCCACCCATAAACTTGGAAAACCCATAACACCATCAATATGAGTAATACTTCGAGTATGGCCACCTAGAGTTAGATTGTCTCCCAATGCTATATGGATTGAACCGAGTCTTTTTTTATCTTCTGAAACATTATTTGATACCCTCGCACATGGATTAGTTCCTACAGCAAATTCCCCGACATTGAATGAATTATCATCTCCCCGCATCTTTAAAATACTGAGTAGTGTTTGTGCATCCGAGCCACCTTCAATCTTAGTGACAAATCCGTTTTTAACAATCATCGTTACTGGTTCTTTAACACGACCTATTTGATGGATGGATGAATCAATTATCAACTTACCATTTGCAGTTCCTTCAACAGGTGCCATGGGTGATTCTCCATCAGGGAAACAGGCTATTGCTCCTGGCTTGAATACGCCTGCCAACTCAAGGGCTTTTCTCCCCTCAATCCTAAAGGTAAAGTTTGTTCCAAAATCGCTAGTTATATTTACCTCGGAACCGTCGGTAAGAATCTTGGCAATGGCGGCAGTGATTCTGCCAACTTCTTGATAGTTAGCAGTTGCTGCACCTTTGGTCAGTGTATCAATAGTTATATCAGGCATACCTATAAACTTTTTACCCAGACCTAGAGCATTACGGATGCATTCAGTATGGGCCATGCCTGTAGATGTTGCATTCAAAATTAGCTGAGATCCCAAAACTGCTTGAGTCATCACAGCAGTCGGTTCCAGACCATGAACAGGTCTTTCCACCATCGTCACTATTGTAGGTTCGAGGTCCATTTTATATGCAGCCACTGCTAAAGATTCTGCTATCTCCCTTTCTCTTCCAGTGTCGGTTAAAATTGCAATTTCAGTAACGCCTTCCTTGTTGAGTTCTATAGGGATTTTCGCATACTTAACAAGTTCGATCATTTTCATATAGTTTGAGCCTTCTTTTAAAAGAAATTTTTATAAGGGGTTATGCTTTTGGCACAAAACCTATTTGCCGAATTGCCCTTTTACGCTGAGAGTATATAGTTTTCCTCTTATCATTGGAGTAGACTCAATTATATCTATATATCTATACAGGATTAGTTTAAAACTTCTTATACAAGATTCAATGGTAAAAATCAATTAAAAGAATGAAGTTCATAACAAAAATATAAAAAATGTTGAGACGAATATCAAAAATGAAAGAAAACAGGTGACAAATTTGTTCATTCTATTCATTGAATCCCCGAGACATTTACATAACTTTTGGAAGTAACCCAAAGATTAGATTATTGTTAAGGATATTCACTTTTGAATTTTAAATGGTAAAGGAATAAAAAAAGGTCTTGACAAAATTATTTTAATTTGATAACACAATACAAAATAAACTAATGCATTGTGGAATAATTTGAAAAGACCCAGACACTTTATAAATTCGCTTGGAAAGGGACTTTCCATCCTTAACACGTTCTCTACTCAAAGACCTGAGCTTACTCTTACTGATCTGGCTCGTGCTAATAGCATGACTTTAGGGACGGCTCATAGATATTTGCTCACATTAAAAGAGTTAGACTATCTCACCCAATCATCGGAAGACAAAAAATACAGGCTTACAAAAAAAGTGCTTTCATTAGGTTTTTCTGTATTTGGAAGCATGGACTTTAGAAAAAGGTTATTCCCATACATGGTGCAGATCACAAAAGAGATGGATGTAGTGACTCAATGTGCGATTTTAGATGGCATAGAAATTGTTTACATAGAACGGATTAGGTCAAATGATGTAGTGAATTTAGATTTAAATACAGGTTCAAGGCTGCCTGCTTACTGTACAGCTATGGGAAAAGCAATCATGGCGTTTATAGATGAAAAGGAGAGTAAGAGACTAATAAATAGAATGAAATTTGTTCAACATACGCCCTACACAATCACTGATAAAAAAAAATTATGGAAGGAACTTCAATTGACTAGAAAAAGAGGTTTTGCAATCAATAATCAGGAATTGACGTTAGGTCTACGGTCCATAGCGGCCCCTATTTTTAATAGAGAGGGAGTAGAGGGTGCATTTGGGGTTTCTTACCGTATTCATTGTATAAAAGGCAATAATTTAGAGAACGTTTTAGTAGAGAAGTTGTTAGAGATTTCGAAGAAAGTATCCATAGAATTATAGATGCTTTGTGACGGTAAGTTTGTATCTTGGAATGATTTAGAAACACAATTAGAACAAGGGTTAATTCTCAAGGAGAAATGGATATAAAAAATATATTAATGGGGAGTGGACAGATTCTGGGACCAATGAGCATGGTGACGTTAAAAAATTCTGAAGATAAAACAAAGGAATATGGATACCCCAAAGGTAATGTTTTTTATCGTAAATTAGGAAGGGTCTATCCTTTAGTCACCCATGGAAAGGGGATCTATCTCTATGATGAGAATGGAAAACGCTACATCGATGGCTCCGGTGGGGCACTAGTTGTCAACATTGGCCATGGTCAAAAAGAGATTCTGCAAAGTATTGTGGACCAAATGAGCAAGATGAGTTATGTCCATGGTACCCAGTTTACGACAAAGTCGATTGAAGATTATGCGGAAGGCTTGGGAGAAATTCTACCAAAGGGATTAGAAAAAATCTATTATCTTTCAGGAGGTTCAGAATCTGTTGAAGCAGCCATTAAATTTGCAAGGCAGTATCATTTAGAATCTGGCCAATCTCAGAGATGGCGAGTTGTTGCCCGATGGCATAGTTACCACGGAAATACTCTTGGAGCCCTCTCTTTAACAGGGCGAGTTGGAGCAAGAAAACCTTATCTTCCTCTGTTGATTGATTTTCCTCATTTCTCACCACCTTACTGTTATCGATGTCCATTTGGCCTTTCCTATCCCCAATGTGGATTAGAGTGCGCAAAGGCACTGGAGGGTGTGATCCAAATGGAGGGTTCAGAAACCATCTCCGCAGTGATTTTGGAACCTGTCCTTGGAGCGACCATTGGAGCAGTGGTACCACCTGATGAATATCTTCCGTTGATCAAAGGGATCTGTGAGCGTTATGGGATTCTCTTGATCGATGACGAAGTAATGAGTGGGATGGGAAGGACAGGAAGATGGTTCGCCATTGAGCATTGGGGGATCTCGCCCGACATCATGGTTTTGGGAAAAGGGATGAGTGGAGGCTATTTCCCTCTTTCCGCAATGATCACCCGGGGTGAATTCGTTGATCGATTGAGAGAAAAAGCTGGGGGATTCGTCCATGGCCATACATTCTCACACCATCCAATTGCTTGTGCAGTGGGGTTGGCAGTTCTTCAATATATTAAAAAGAACCACCTTGTCCAGCAGTGTGCCATCCGAGGGGAATATCTCTTAAAGAGATTGGAAGGATTGAAGAGCTTTCCATTCATAGGTGATGTGAGGGGAAAAGGTTTGATGACAGGTATTGAATTTGTCAAAGATCAAAAGACTAAAGAACCTTTCCCAAGGTCGGCCAAATTTACAGAGAAAATAATTGACTTAGCCTTTGAGAATGGTCTTGTTCTCTATCCTGGGACAGGTTTTGTCGATGGAGTAAATGGGGACATGGTGATGGTAGGGCCACCATTGATCATTCAGGAGGATCAGATTGATGAGATCATAGATATCCTTAATAAGATCTTTTCCCAGATAGTAAAAGTCATTCAATGAAGATTTTGGTTTCAAATCATGGAAGATGAGCAGGCTTTTTGCTCTACGAAATTCGACATTAAGTACAGTCAAAAGAAGCTCTCAGATGTCTTTTGAAGATGATAGGGCTTGTATAGGATCAACATGCTTTTCGCTGGGTACATCTTATTAAACAAACAACTGGATCTGTGTGATTTTTTTATGATTTCAATGGCCACAAATTAACAAAGGAGGAGACGAAAATGGGTGTTAAGCAGATTGAGATGATCAAGGGTGCTAGGAAGCTTGTTGATGATTGTACCAAGGTGAAAGGAGGTGAATTGGTTCTAATTATTACGGATACGGGAATGCCTTTCAGTATTGCTGAAACTATCGCTATGGCTGCTCGTGAAAGAGGGGCGGAGGTCATGATCTCGCTGATGAGTCCTCGACCAGTCGAAGGGAATGATCCTCCACTTCCCATTGTTCATGCTATGCAGACCGCAAATGTTATATTTATGGCCTGCAGTCGGTCGATATTCCACAGCCCAAGCAGAGTCCAAGCGGGGAAAAATGGTGCTAGGGGTATTTCCATCACTGAGTTTACTGAAGATGATATGTTCCGAGGGGCAATCGAGGCTAACTTTGTTGAGACAAAAGATTTGATTGAACGGGTAGTTGAAAAACTTCGGGAGGCCAACGAAGCTAAGATTACATCTCCAGCGGGGACCGATCTTTATCTTGATCTCAGAGGTCGCAGGGAAGGAGTGGTGGGGTTAAATAACCTATGTCACGATCCAGGCCAGTTTGGTGTTCTGATCCTGGAAGCCTCAACTTCACCAAACGTGGGGACGGCGCAAGGAACAATCGTATGCGATGCAAGTATAACTTTGTTGAAGCCAGGGCTAGTCAATGAGCCAGTAGTAGCCCGTGTGAAGGACGGAATGGTAACCGAGATCACAGGGGGAGCAGAGGCCAGGAAGTTAAATGATTTATTGGTTTCTATGAATGACCCTATGGTCTTTAATGTGGCTGAATTGGGAATTGGATTAAACCCAAAAGCCAAGATGACAGGAGTTCAGACCCAGGATGAAGGCGTATTTGGAACAGCTCACATTGGAGTCGGATCGAACATAACTTGGGGAGGAAAGATCAAGGCAGCTACACATTTTGATTTTATCATGTATAGTCCAAAGATCGAACTGGATGGTAAAGTGATTTTGGAAAATTATCAATTTAAAATTTGAGAAAGGAGGAATTCAAAATGACGCAGTATATCGATCTATCTTTACCTTTTGATGGAAAATTTAGATACAAAATTGATTTCAAAAAGGACCGAAGTTATGAGAAAGATGGGAGGCAATCTAGTGCCTACAGTATATCGGCACACGCATTTACACATCTTGATGCTCCGATCCATATGGCAGGGCCCACCACGAAATCAATCACTGACTACCCTGTCGATTATTTTATTGGGGAAGCCTCTCTTATCGATGTGCCTCGAGGAAAGAGCGAACCGATAACTGGTAAGGATCTTGAGGCAGCCGGGAAACATTGCAAGGACGGGGATATTGTCTTTATTCGTACTGGGTGGTTAGAAAAGATGTGGGGTAAAGAAGAGTTCATTGAATCACCATATCTTACAGACGATGCAGCAGACTGGTTAGTTAAACTGAAGGCAAGGATTGCTGGATATGATTTTATTGAAGACTTTATCGTTAGGGATTTTACTAGGAAAGGTTATGCACCTTCTGAGGGTTTTACAGTACATTTGATCCTGTTACGCAATGGAGTTTTGAATTTAGAATATACTAACAATCTATCAAAAATTAAAGTTCCACGATTCCAAGTATTTGCTCTGCCTATAAAACTACAGGATCTAGATGGTGCTCCTTGTCGACCCGTTGCGGTAATTTAGTGAACTTGATTCCATTGCATTGATCCACATGAATGTGGCAATCCAACAAGGAGGTGGTTATCATGTCAAGAAAAATTTTTGTTTTAACATTCTTTTTCTTATTCCTTTTGGTTTCCTCAACATTCGCAGCCGAGCCTTTTCCGACTCGGGAGATTGATATCCTTTGTCCCTGGGAAGCAGGGGGAGGGATGGATTTAATGGCACGGACATTGGCACCCGGGATGACGGAGGTTCTGGGAAAACCTGTAGTGGTAACTAACAAACCCGGTGCTGCAGGTATTTTAGGTACAGCTCTGGGTTGTACAAGAAAGCCGGACGGGTATACTCTATTCACTATCTCACCATCGCCCATCCTGTTTTCCCCTCATATCGAGAAACTGGAATATAATCCACTGAAAGATATTATTTATTTAGCAGGATTGCTGATGCAACCTTACGCAATTGTAGTTCAAACAGATGCTCCTTGGAAGAATTTCCAAGAACTTCTCGATTATGCTAAAAAGAACCCTGGAAAGATCAAATATGGGAGTCACGGACCTAATAGCTACGACCATGTAATAATGGAAAATGTTGCAAAAGACCGTGGAATTAATTGGGTGGCCATTCCTTACAAAGGAGACGGTGCACTGACTCCGGCTATTTTAGGGGGGCATGTCCCGGTTGCTGGAATTGCCATGGCGTGGGTCCCACAAGCACATGCAGGGAAGTTACGCCCCCTCATTCTTTTAACTGAGAGACGCGTTAAGGAATTCCCACAACTTCCTACTTTAAACGAGGTGGGATTCAACTATTATTTGGGGGGCGCAAGCCTGAATGGAATTGGAGTCCCCAAAGGTGTCCCTGAGGAAATTCTTCAAAAACTTGAGAATGCAATACGATACGCTGCAGATACTCCAAAGTTTAAGGATGCAGCGAAGACAGTTTCTCATGAACTTTTTTATCAGGATAGAAAGCAATTTACCAAGTCTGTTGAAGAAGGATTTAATAGCATTGGTGATATGATAAAAAAAATTACTAAGTAGTTAAGGTTTAAAAATGAACCGCTACGATTCATTGACCAGCGTGATATGGTTTCTGGCAGGGGTAGGAATTGCTCTCTGGTCATCCATGACATTAAGAGTAGGAACCCTGAAACACCCCGGTTCAGGGTTCCTACCCTTGCTATGTGGTATTTTTATGGCTTGTATGGCGGTAATTGTGTTTTTCCAATCACCCAAGAAGGAGAAGGAAGTTGTAAAAAGAAGCTTTTTTGTAGATCGATCGTTAATCAATATTTCCATACTCGTTATTATACTCTTGGCATATGCCTTTCTTTTGGAACATTTAGGGTTTAACCTTACGACGTTTATTGTATTGTTTTTTATTTTCACGGTAGTTGCCAGAACCCGTTGGTTCATTGGAATGGTTGAATCATTGATAGCAACTGCAGCTTGTTATTGGCTGTTTGGTTATTTAATGAAAATTCAGCTTCCGAAGGGATGGTTAAGATTCTAAAGAGGAATTTATAGATGGATTTTTTTAACAGCATCCTCCTTGGATTTCAGGTGGCAGTCCAACCAGTAAATTTTTTCTTGGCATTCCTTGGATGCCTTATGGGAACTCTCGTAGGAGTTCTCCCTGGGTTAGGACCTGTAGCAGCGATTTCGATGCTTCTTCCGGTTAGCTACCAATTCACCCCGGTAGGGGCAATCATTATGCTTGCAGGGATCTATTATGGCGCGATGTATGGAGGTTCTACTACCTCGATTTTGGTAAACATTCCAGGTGAATCTGCCTCAGTCGTAACTTGTTTGGATGGCTATCAAATGGCAAAGCAAGGAAAAGCGGGGCCCGCTCTTGCCGTTGCTGCAATTGGATCTTTTATTGCAGGGACCCTTGGAATAGCGGGTATGGCGGTATTCTCACCTCCCCTTGCTAAAGTGGCTCTTTCGTTTGGTCCCCCTGAATACACTTCCTTGACGATCCTAGGCTTTATGATTTTAACTTTTTTGGCGAAAACCTCGATGGCGAAGGCCCTATTAATGGCAGCATTTGGGCTCTTCCTTTCCACGATAGGGTTGGATGCAGTGAGCGGGAATACCCGTTTTGCACTGTCAATTAAGGAATTGTTTGATGGCGTTGGTCTTGTACCTGTGGCCATGGGTCTTTTCGGGATCTCTGAAGTTTTCTTGAACTTAGAGGAGATGCGCGGAAGACAGAAGGTTAATTTGAGTAAAATACTAAATTTGTTTCCAACAAAGGAAGATTGGAAAAAATTCGTTCCCGCTTCACTACGGGGGACAATAATCGGATTTTTCTTGGGTATCCTCCCAGGAGGAGGTGCTATTCTCTCCTCCTTTGCGGCGTATGGAATTGAAAAGCGGCTTTCGAAATATCCCGAGAAATTCGGGACTGGGGTGATAGAGGGGGTTGCATCCCCTGAAGCAGCAAATAATGCTGCTGCTCAGGGTTCCTTTATTCCATTGATGACTCTTGGAATTCCGCCCAATGCTGTAATGGCTGTTCTACTTGGGGCATTAATGATCCATGGGATTACTCCCGGGCCATTGCTTATAAAGAACCACCCTGATCTTTTTTGGGGATTGGTGGCAAGTATGTATATGGGAAATCTAATGCTTGTTATCCTAAACCTCCCACTTGTGGGGATATGGGTTCAGGTTTTACGGATTCCCTATCATATCCTTTTCCCTTTGATAATCCTCTTTTGCTTAGTTGGAGTATATAGTATTGACAATTCCGTCGTAGATATCATTATCATGATCGTGTTTGGGCTTATTGGATATTTTATGAAAAAAACAGACTATGAAGGTGCCCCGCTGATATTGGCCCTAGTTCTCGGTGGAATTTTTGAGAATGCTCTACGTCAATCCCTAATGCTATCGGATGGGAGCTTAACCATTTTCTTTTCAAGGCCTATTTCTTTAGGATTTCTGATAGCAGCAATATTCATTTTGCTGATTCCTTTTATCCTAGGAAAAAAGCGCCTGGCACTTGGTGTAGACGAGGGTATGTAGTGGGCTGCGTTTTATTTTAGCCCCTATCTAATCAAATGAGGGACTATTTTCAGATTTGCTACCCTTTTGTCATGAACCATAGAATATGTTGTTGAATTCAGAGGTTCGTTCTTCTAAAGGTTTTTCTATGAACTTACATGAGAATAAAAATAAACAGTAGATTTTAACCCTTGCTGGTTATTTCGAGAGTAAATTCTTGGATAGTTATTGAGGAAATAGAACAAATTGATTTGGACTGCGAGTCTATAGGCGTTAAGTTCAACTTTTGAAATCAAAGAAAGGAGAACAACGATGAAAGAAGCTCTATTAATGCGAGGAGCAAAGAGAATTGTGGAATACAATGCACAAGTTAAACCTGGAGAGAAGGTGCTCATCATCACTGATTTTTCAGAGCAGATTCCTCATGCTGAGGCGTTGGCTGGGGCGGTATGGCAGGCGGGAGCTGAACCAATCATTACAATTATCGTTCCCAGAAAGGTTCATGGGAAAGAACCTCCTGAACTTGTGGCAGAGAGTATGAAGAAAGCCAATGTGATCCTACTGCCGATTAGCGTTTCAATAACCCATACTACAGCCCTTAAGTCTGCACTCGGTGGGGGTGCAAGAGCGATCATTTTGACCGACATTTCCGACGGATTGATGAGTGAAGGGGGCATTGAGGCGGACTTTGAACAGGTCAAACCTAAATGTGAGAAAGTTGCTAAGCTATTGACTGATACCGATTTCGTAAAATTGACATCACCACGAGGGACCAATCTCACCATGAGCTTGAAGGGACGGAAAGGTAATGCTCATACTGGCTTAGCACGAGAGCCAGGAACAGCATCCACTGTCCCCGATATCGAAGCAAACATTTCCCCAATTGAGGGGACTGCCGAAGGTGTCTTTATAGCTGATGGAAGTATACCTTACTATCAGATTGGAGTCTTAAGGGAACCGGTAGTTTTTACAATCGAAAAGGGAGTAGTTGTCAAGATAGAGGGAGGGGACCAAGCGAGAACTATTAGCAATATGATGGCCGCTCAAAACAATCCGCTCGTCTATAACATAGCTCAGCTTGCCTTCGGCTTAAACCCAAAATGTTCAATGTCAGGCCTTACTTTAGACGATGAAGGCGTTTATGGGACCGCTCATATTGGGATAGGCACAAGCATTTTACTCGGTGGGGAGGTTATGGCATCCATGCACTTCGATGCTGTAATGTGGAAACCGACTCTAGAGGCCGATAAGAAAGTCGTACTAAAGGATGGGGAATGGCTAATTTAGTTTGGTGAGATTCATTTACAGATGAATGCAGGTGCAGTTTATATATCCATACCATTCTCGATGAAAGTATGTTTTTTAAGGAGGCAGAGTGAAGAGAGATAGAATTGATGCAAAGGAGAAAATATACGATAGATATCTAAAAGAACTTAAATCTATTTACTCCCAAAAAAGGCCGAAGTCAAGGGAATTGTTTAGTCGAATGAAAAATTTCCTTCCAGGAGGGGATACGAGAGCTGTTACTTTCTTCAATCCCTTCCCTACTTCCATCAGAAGTGCTAAAGGTTCCATTCTTATTGATATCGATGGAAATGTTCTTATTGACTTCATCAACAACTTCAGTAGCCTGATCCACGGGCATGCAGATCCCGAAATTATGAGGACTGCCTTAGATCAGCTTCAACGTGGAACGGTCTTCGGTGCTCCTTGCGAACCTCTTGCAGAATTAGCTGAGATTATTTGCAAAAGAGTTCCTTCGGTCGAGCGAATTCGTTTTTGTAATTCTGGGACAGAGGCAACACTTGGGGCTATTCGGGGTGCAAGAGCCTTCACAAAGCGACAATGGATAGCAAAAGCAGAAGGTGGATATCATGGGAGCCATGAATCTGTAGAAATAAGTGTTGTTCCAAAGCTGAGTCAAGCTGGGCCAATAGATCATCCCAGGAGTCTGAGAGAAGATGAAAGTATATCCAAAGAAATTGTAAATCAAGTAGTTGTCTTTCCTTTCAATAATACTGAGGCTACTGTAGATATTATTAAGAAGAATCGAACTCGTTTAGCAGCTGTTATTATTGAGCCCGTCATGCACGCCGCTGGTATAATCCCTGCCCATAGGGAATACCTTAAAAGCATCAGAGAGGTCACTGCAAAATACGACATCTTACTGATCTTTGATGAAGTCATTACATTTCGACTTTCAGATGGAGGAGCACAGAAAATTTTCCGAATTAAACCCGATTTGACATGCTTCGGGAAATTTATTGGCGGTGGGTTTCCGGTTGGAGCCTTTGGAGGTAGACGGGATATTATGGAACTCTTTTCGCCCGCCTCTATACATCCCATCACTCACACGGGGACCTTTAATGGTAATGCAATTACTATGGCAGCGGGTGTGGCAGCGATGCGAAAGCTTACACCCTCGGCTATCGAGCGTATCAACTCGTTTGGCGACAGGTTGAGAAAAGAAGTAGCTGAGCTATTTGCCGAATTTAATTCTTCGGTTCGAGTGACAGGACTGGGATCTCTCTTTCAAATACATTTTAGCAATAAAGATGTTTTTGACTACCGAACCGCAGCGAGAGCTAACACCGAACTGAGGCCTTTACTACACTTGGGTTTGATCAATGAAGGCATATTTATTGCCAAACGTGGATGTGGAAATATTTCTACTTCTATTACGGAGAAGGAATTGAACAGTTTTCTTGGCGCAGTAAGGAAATGCCTCGATTTTTTGAAACCTTGTATCGAAGAGATAGCTCCCGATCTATTATTGCAAACATGAGTCCGTATAGATACGTGGTTATAAGGAGGTGGATCTATGCTTAAAAAAGTCAGGCATATTGGGATTGTCGTGGATGATCTAAATAATGCCGTAGAGAGGTTAAACAAAACGTTGGGCCTTAATTTTACGGAATTTATAGAAAGGAAGGAAGTTGGTGTTACTATTGCCTTCGCACCTGTTGGCGAGATGTTTGTAGAACTATTGCATTATACTGAAGCAAATCAAAATAAGTCCAGTGTAGTCAGGAAGCAAGAAGGGGCGATAAATCATATTTGCTTCGAAGTGGACGATCTGGAAGAAGCGATAAAGTATTTTAGAGAAAGGGGGTTGCGGGTAGCCGAAGGATACCCCAGGGTGGGGGGCCACGGAAAGGTTGCTTTCTTTGAACCAAGCACTACAGAAGGGGTCCTAATAGAGATTTGTCAGGTGTGAGTGCGCCACGAAGGTGCATGAAAGATGAGGGATAGGCCCCTCGGAGCCGGTTTACAGGAACAGGCTTCAAACCACCTTAAGCTGCATTGGTCAAGAGCCATTGTGGTGAGCGTTAAGGAAAAGGCAGGGCGAGACCCTGTCAGGTAAGAATCAAGGAGACGAATACAAGTGAACCGCTGATCACGTGTCGAAAACAAATAGACGATGTCAAAACCGAGGGGTTACACTGTCTCGGGATAAATTCAGATGGTACCTGTTTACAGGCTGAATGGCATCCGGTATGGAGGCGGCGTGAACTTGATTCAGGCTTTCATGTGCAACGTGGGAACCTGTCG
>Ga0315279_10006261_pt1 | contig 15068 bp, 14 predicted proteins | sample YL17G06_20_MG_FD_203694 | JGI IMG/M metagenome (GOLD analysis project Ga0315279, IMG submission 203694) | Sediment microbial communities from Yellowstone Lake, YNP, Wyoming, USA - YL17G06_20 | ecosystem: Environmental > Aquatic > Freshwater > Lake > Sediment | place: USA: Wyoming | collected... | reverse complement strand
AGGAAGATGGGACGTCTGGAGAACAAGGCCAAGAAGGCCCACGGGCGACACAGGAGACGCATACGAGCAGTGGCGGCCAGGAAGAGAGCGAAAGTGATCTATCTGGCCGACGAGCTGCATCATCAGCTGGCTCTCTGGCTGTGCAGAAACTATCGAGTGGTGCTGCTGCCCAAGTACAGCGTCAAGCAGATCTCCAGGAAGAAGCGACCCGCGGGGCAGAAGAGAGCGCTGGGACGCAACAGCGTCCGGCGACTCGCTCAGCTGTCCCCGTTCCGCTTCCGCCAATTCCTGATTCACAAAGCTCGGGAGTTCGGGACGACGGTGGTGATCTGCGACGAGCGCTACACGAGCCAGACCTGCACGTCCTGCGGGATGCTCAACCCCGGACTGGGAACGGCTAAACTGTTCGAGTGTCCTTGGTGCGGCGCCGCCTACGACAGGGACCACGGCGCTGCTAGGAACATCCTACTGCGTTACGTCGCGCTCAACGACATCGAATTCGAGAGCTCGGAGGCGGCTCCGGGCTCGGCGGCCTCGTACAGGCTGATGGGACTTTCCGCGAACGGCGCGTCCGCATCGTCCGCGAGCTGTTGAACCGGGAGCTTCGGCTTCTGCTGTATTTGACAGTTTTGAAAGTTTCGAATGTACGGAACGAAATTGGCCACCGATCAGACTGATCTCTTCCCGGCTCAACAATTAATTATCATCATTTTATTGCGGTCATATGTTCCGGGCCGCCACCGACGTGCCGACGGCGACCGGCAAGCACTCCTCCGCAGAGGGGCAAGACGCCGCGCTTCATTTTTTTTATTCTTGCTGCCGTCTCCGCGCGCCGTCTCCGTCTCCGCCGTCGTCGTCGTCCTCGAACCCCCTGCGGAGCGCCGCCTCCGCCGCCCTGCTGGCGTCGAGCTTCGTCTGGCTGAGCAGCGCGTTGGCCTTCTTGTTCCTTGCGAGAGTCTCCCTCGTCTCGCGCTCCGTCGCCACGAGCGCGTCCGAGAGCTTCTTCTGCCAGCCTGGCAGCCGCTGCAGCGCGTCTGTGGCGCGGAGCACCATCGCAGTCTTGACGCGCGGCGGCTTGAAGGCGCCGCGCGGCGGCGGCCTGGCCCCCGTCAGCACCGCGCGTATGAACGCGAGCGCGACCGGCATCGCCGCCTCGATGTACTTTTTCGAGCGCCTGACGCGCGTGACGACCCACTCCGAGCGGCCCGTGGCGTCGTCGATGCGCAGCGACGAGTAGTCGTCCTCGCGGACCTCGTCGTCGACGAACATCGCCCACTGCACCTGCGCCATGTGCTCGGGGTCGACGACGCACGCCGCCGGCCGCGACCACGGCGTCTTGAACTCGCAGTCCCTGACGTGCCTGCCGCGCGAGCCGTCCGGCTCGCGCTCGTAGACCTTGGCGTCCGGCGTCGCCATCGCCCACTTCAGGCGCGGGTGCAGCTGCGACGGGCACTTGCACACGTACTCGTGCTCCGGGTCGATGTTCTCGAGGAGATCCCCGTGCAGGACCTCCAGCTGCACGCCGCGCTCTTTCATCAGTATCCCGTAGTAGTCCGTCTCGAGCTCCTCGTCGGGAAACCTGAACCTGTACCACGTCTTCTCCGGCGACTCCGCCTTGCTCTGCCCGAGGATCGCGCCGAGCGTGCTCCCGGTGCAGAACTTGCCGTGCTCCTCGTCCCACGGCAGAGACCTGTACACGAGGTCCTGCAGCCAGGACTCGTAGCGGTCGAACGGCCGCTCGACGGGCGTCAGCTTCTCGAACGCCGCGTGCGGCGGCACCCCGGGCAGGTAGAGCTGGTACGAGTACGCCAGGAAGCGCCGCTTCCCGGCGGCCGCGGCGGCGCTCGGCTCGGGCACCCTCGCGTCCGGGTCGTCGGGGTCGAGCCTGAGACGCGCGAGCGCCTCGGCGCGGGGCGGCAGCTCCTCGATCGGCTTTGCCGCCCGCGCGAGGGCGACGTAGTTGTGTCGCTCCTTCTTGGGCGCGCCGGCGGCAGCGGCAGCCTTCGGGCGGCGATAGGAGGACGAGGATGCCATCTCGCTGAAAAAAAGTGATGGAATAAAAAAATATAAAATACTGGCCTGGCCATATTTTATGTCGCCGCCGCGCCAAAAAAAACAGATTGGACTTCACGACTCTGGGGTCCGCCCGTTCAGAGTCAGCGCCAGCGCCGCGACCTCGTTCGGGTCGTATCTGCCCATGTAGCGCGACGTCAGGTAAGAGTCGTGAGCCCAGATCGTCTCGGCGGACAGGCCGTAGCGCCTCTCGGCGTCCTCGACGCGCACCCACGCGTGCCTGCCGTACCGCTTCCTCATGGCGCCGAGGCGCGTCTGGAACTCCGCCTCCGCGCGCACGTCGCCAGTCAGGCCCGCGAGCGGCCCCCTCCGCGCGGGCAGGCGGTGGCGCACCTCCATGCCCGGCCAGCACCGGAGCAGGGCCAGCAGCAGACGCTGTCTCTCGTCGTCGCCGATCTTGTCTGACAGGATCAGCAGGTCCGCCACGGTGTTGACATCGTAAAACACCACCGCGCCGAGGTCGGCGCCGCAGTCGCCGGCGCCCCTCCGCCGCAGCGCGTCGGCGACCAGTCCGATGACCGGCACGGGGTCCGCGCTGTACGCCAGCTGGTGCTTTATCACGTCGACGAAGAGAGCGCCGCCGGCCTGCGACGCCAGCGCGAGGTCCGCCAGGCGCTTGGCGAAGTAGCACGAGTGCGACATAGCGCTCAGGAGCGCCGAGATGCAGATGCCCGTCTTCGCGACGTGGTCCGCCAGCGCGCGGCTCGCGATGTCGAACTCCTCGTCCATGGCCTTGCAGAACGCCTCGTCGTGAGCCGGCGCGCCCCACCTGGTGCACATGACGAAGCGCTCCAGCGACCGCGCCGGCCGCAGCGGAACGCCGAAGAACGGCTCGACGCCGCTGTGCCACTCGATCCACAGAGAGAACATCTCCTGGTCGTAGGACGCGGTCCTGTACTTCTCCCTCAGCGCGTCGTAGATCCATGTCTCGCCGCTGCTGTCGCCCTCGCGGACATGCGCCAGCAGGTCACTGCGCTTGGGGACGTCAGGGACGGGGCCGGCCTCCGCCATCGCGCGCAGATCAGCGTCGTTGCCGACGGAGAAACCGAGCAGCCGGGCGATCCTGTCGCTCATATGCCCGCGCGCCCTGGCGACCGCCGCGACGGCCTGCTGGCGCACCGCGTACAGCAGCCCGCCGAGGGGGTACGTGTCCGGGTCTACCTCGTGCAGCCACAGCGGCACGTCTGCGGCGCGCGCCGCCTCCGCGAGGATCCACGCGCGCTCCCTGGAGGCGGCGCCTGGCGCCTCGAGCAGCGGGCCGCGGTCATCCATGACCGCGGCGGCCTCCGCGGCGAGCGACTCGACCATACCCGGCAGCGACGGCGCCAGGCGCCTGACGAGGTCGCGCGCCTGTCCGGCCGCGGCGGCGCGCAGCGCCGGCCTCGCCGTCGGAGGCGCGCGGCCGGCGACCGCCGTCAGCAGCGCGATCGCGTAGTTCAGGTCGGTGTCATCGGCGGCGCGGGGCGCGCGGGCGGCGGCCTCGACGAGGGCGCGCAGCCCCGCGAGCTCCGGCGGGCGCAGCACGGTCAGCGACTGCATCATGTCGGGCGCGATCAGGCCGAGGGGCTTCGGCGGCCCCACGCGGTGCGTGGGCATGAAGCGCTGCACGAGCGGCGCCCACGCGCTGGGCACGACGGCGTCGACGACGCCGGGCGCGCCCAGCGACGCCTCGATCGACCGCAGCATGCACTGCGCGACGATCCGCAGCGCCGCGTCGCACTTCTGCGCGAGCTGCGGCGGGTCCGCCTCCGACGCCGGGCGCGCTCCTATGCCGTATATCACCGGGTGCACGAGCTCGCACAGCGGTATCCTCGTCTTGCCCCACTCGCGCGACCTGCTCTCGGCCGGCTGCTCTATGTTGGCCGCGATCTTGGGCTCCAGCGTCTTGCTGTGATATTCCATGCCCCTCGTGACGCGGTAGCTCCACATCGCTATCGCGAGCGCGCGCTTTCGCACGATCTCGGACGGGGGCTCGGACAGCGCGTCGAGTATCACGCAGCCCTCGATCGGGTCGTAGCCCGGCGGCCCGTCGTCGTACGCGAGGATTGCGTGGTTGCCCGGCTCGCACCCGTGCCGCACCAGGCCGTACACGGCGCACATCGCCCCCTCGCTGCCGGAGAACTGCCGCAGCAGCGAGTACGACAGCACGCGGTCCTCGCGCGTGCGCGCCGACAGCATGATGCCGAGCGCAGAGGCCGAAGCCGCCGCGCGCGAGACCGCCTCCGTCAGCGCCGGCTTCGGGAACGCCGTCGAGGAGAGCGCCGCCTCGAGCTTGCCGCGCTCGATGTAGGCCGTCATGCGCATCACCCACCAGTCAGGGAAGTTGAGCGTCCTGACGAGCGTCAGCGACTCGAGCGGGTGGCCGCGCACGCGCAGCTCCTCCTCGCCCGACATCCTGCTGCGCGGGTCGTCGAACGGGTTGATGATGCCGGCGATGTCCTTGCCAGTACTCAGGGAGGCGTGCACGATCTCGTCGTCGTTCTGCGCCGGGGTGTTCAGCGGCTTGCCTCTGCTCGTCAGGAACCACATCTCCGACTTTGTCTCGAACTCGTACATGCGCGGGCTCCCGAACCGCTCGCGCCTGCCGCTGCTCTTCTCGCCGATGAGCCCGATCGGCGGGTTCACGTTGGTGCTGAAGAACTGCCAGACCTCGAAGTCCTCGGGCCTGAAGTCAACGACCGTCCCGTGGAACAGCGTCAGCTTCTTCGGCAGGAGCACCGGCGTCTCGCCCCTGACCACTGTCGGCATGTCGACGTACAGGCTCCTCATGCGCGTCATCAGGTCCCCGACGTGGTCGTCCTGCTGCTGCCTCACGCAGGAGAGCCTGTGAGTCCGTCGGTCGAAGCACGCCTCGTCGCAGAACGGAGTCTTGCAGCGGCTGCAGCGCCTGCGACACGGCTTGCGGCACTTTGCGCAGAGCATAAAGAGAGCGATATTATGTGGTTAACCCTCGAGACAAAAAAATCATCTCATATATGTGGGCTCAGCGCAGATTGCGGATCTTGCGGAGCTCGCTCAGCCGCGTCTTGCATCCCTGCGCCGGGCACGTGCCGTGGCGCCCCTTGGCGAAGCACTCCAGGCAGCAGGCGTGGTAGCACGGTATCGATATCCACAGGCACCCGTTGCCGTCCGATCCGCACACCGGACATGCGGCGGCGGCGGCGACGGTGGTGGTGGAGGGCTGGCGCTTGCGCCTCTTCGCGGCGGGCTCGGGGTCGGGGTCGGGGTCTGACTCCGACGGCGGCGGCACCTTCGCCTTCCTGTCCTCCTTGCCGGGCAGCGCGCACATCGGGCAGCCCGCGGCGCCGCTCGCCTTCTCGGCGCACGCGGCGCACAGCGCGTGCCGATGCTTCCCGGCGATCTGGCACGCCGTGACCCAGAACGCGGGGCGCCTGTGCCCGCGGCAGGGGCCGGAGCAGCAGCGGGTCGCTGGCTCGCGCATGTCTAGCGCGGTCGTCGCGGCAGCGTCGTCCGCGCCGTCTTCCCGTTTTGCCTCGGCTCGCGCCGCCGAAGGCGCTGGCTCTGGCGCAGGTGCTGTCTCGCTCATCACCGTGACAGTTCAGATTTTATTCTGTTTATTAATATTATTATTATTTTATTCATTTTTTCTTGGCGGCGGTCGCGACGATGGCGCACGAGGAGTCCGACAAGCTGCGCGTCGTGACGGGCTGGGCGCGCGCGCGAGGCCTCCGGTTCGTCTACCACAGCGGGGGCGTCTCGAGGATGGCCAGGGACCCGGAGACCGGCGTCCTCGTCCTCCTCTCCGGCTGCTTCGAGCTCAGCGTGCAGACCGACGTCCAGGCGACGGCGTGCGGCGAGACGTTCGCGGAGACGTCGCTGCTGTACAGGAGGGCGTTCGTGCGCGTCTACGACTACGAGGAGCACGACTTTCGCTGGGAGGACCCGGAGGACCTCTTCAGGCACGTCCTCGACATGCGCGGGAAGCTCGATGGCCACACCGCCGGCAAGGACTCTGCCGGCCGCCGCATGGTGCGGTTCAAGGACGGCAAGGTGCTCACACTGAACAGGCGAGACTGCTTCGGCAAGAGCGAGTGAAAACGAATGGATTGAACGATGCAGGGCGATAAAATGCTGATGTTCTTTTTTTGCCAGCCATCCTCGCGAGAGACAATAATAATAAGAAAAACCTCCATGTTTGGCGCCGGCTCGACAGCCGCGCAGGGCGAGTCGTGGCTCGCCGAGGCGTTCGCCGTGTCTGCGCACTCCTTCGCCATGGGAGCCATCCTCGCGAAGAGGAGCCTGGCCGCCGCGCTCGTCGCGTCGCTCGCTCTGGAGCTGGTCACCACGCTGACCGGCGGGGCCGTCGCGCCGGGCTGGACGCTGTTCGTCGCCACGGTCGCGACGGCGGCGGGCGCCGCGGCGCGCGGCGCGCGGCCGCGCTTCGCCGGGCGCGCGGAGCTCGGGCTGGCGCTCCTCGTCCACGGAGCGGCGTACATGCTGTGCAGGAGGGTGGCGACGGAGACTGCGATATCGGGGTTCCCGAGCGGCGCCGTGCTCGCGATGGCGGCGCTCGCGGCGTTCTACGTCTGCGACGCGGCGATCGTGAGCGCGTCCCCCGGGGACTCCGCGGCGGTCGCGGCGATGGCGGCGGCCGTCGCCGCCGCGCACGTCGCGCTGGTGGTCGTCGCGGTCGTCGCGTCCTGGCTGGCGGCCGGCTTCGCTCGCCCGGAGGGCGCGGCCCTGCTGTTCTGGGGCGCCGCCGCGACCGCGGTCGCATGCGGCGTGCTGCTGTGCGTCGCGGTGTGCGTCGCGAGAATTATGAAATAGATCGCGCGGAGCAGAAAAGTGGTCCGCCGTCTCAGCGTCTCAGCGTCACACGCGTCAGACAGTGAAAAACAGAGAGACAGCGGAGAGATGTTCACCGAGTACTTCTACATGGTGTGGACGTTCGAGCTGGCGTTCCAGGCGCGCGGCATAGGCGCCGCCCTGCTGGGGATGGTCATATTCCACTACGTCTTCTTCCGCTGGATCGGGTCCATCCCGATATCGCTCTGGAGGTACGACGTGCTGTACGGCATCGTGATCGCGCTGTTCTCCATCATCGGCTTCATGTTCGCCTGGATGCTCAACGTCAGGAGCGGCTGGGACATCGTCCCGGCGGAGGTGATGTCCATGCTGAAGAAGCAGAAGCCGAAGGCCGAGGAGGTGAAGCCGCTGGCCGTCCCCGAAAAAGAGCAAACCCCAGAACAGTTTGAGAGGAACAAGGCGAAGGCCAAGCAGCTGTGGATCGCCAACTTATGGCGCATCTTCGCGAGCATGCTCGTCAGCGTCGTGCTGTTCCCGGCGTCCGCGCTTCCCTACGAGTACGGCGTGCTGGCCGGCGGCGCGTGGGGCTGGCTCGGCTGGGCCGGAACCGGCCTCGCCCTGCTGATCTCCCTGTTCCTCTTCTTCATCCTCTGGTCGTTCGCCTGGCCGGCCCGGTTCGTCAACAAGGTGTGGAGGCGCATCGCATGTCCGTATCGCTGCGGATACACCGACATGGTCACCATGGACGATGGCGACATGACCAAAGACGCGATGTTCTACAGCTTGGTCTTCTACTTCATCACGTGGATAGGCTACGGCCTCATCTCTCTGGTCGCGTCGGGCTGGGTCGCCACCGGGTACAACTCGTTCTACCTCGCCATCATAAACTTCGCAGTCACGTTCCTGGTCGCCGTGCTGGCGCGCGTGACGTGGCTCAACACGCCGGGCAAGAAGCTCAAGAAGGCAAAGAACGGCAAGACCTGCGAGGGCTGCGGGAACACACGTGACAATAGGGGCGTTGGGCCTTATGGCTTCGACGAGAGGGCCGAGAAGCCGAGCGGAAAGACGCAGTGAAAAGCGCGGGACTGAGACGCGAAATGGCGAAAAAAAATAATAATGAATAGATACATCTCCCTCGAGAGATAGGCCCTCGTCATTCTCATTCTTGACTCGCGACCATGTCGAGGGGAGGAGAAGCAGCTGCACCGGCGCGCAAGAAGAGAAAGAAGAGCGCGCAGCAGCAGCAGACGTCTTCCGCCGACGGCGACGCGTCGGAGGCTCAGTATCTGAAGATGGGCTCCGAGTTTGTGTCCCTCTCCATGCAGATCCTGGCGCTGTGCGTGGGCCAGACGACGAAGGAGCTGCTGAGGGCGATGGACCCCGACGCGTCGCGCCGCCTTGAGCTGCACGAGCTCGTGCATCAGATCCAGCGGGAGGAGGAGGATGAGAAGGGGAAGAGAGACAAGGCTTCATAAATGTGTGTCAGTGCACGGCAGCGGGGCGCATCCCGCCCGAGAAGATGGTGGCCGGCTCCTCCTCGCGGTGTCTGCTGCTCGCGCTCCTTGTCACGCTCGCGGCGATGACGGCGTCTGGACTCGGAGGAGGTGGAACGCGAGAGCTGGCCGAGCGGATGGCGGCCGCGTGCCTGCCGGACCCGGAGTGTCGCGCGAGGCGCATCGTCTACGACGACGCCAGCGCTCGCTCGCTGACGTCGGAGTTCGAGGCCACGCTGAGGTCCCACGGGCTGTCGGACGCAGCGTGCGGCGGCCTGGCGCATGACATATCAGCGGCGGACGCGCGCGCCCTGGCGGCGGACCTGCGGCCGTCGTGCGCCGACCCGCGGGAGGCCGCCGAGTGCAAGGCGTCCGCGTACATGGCCGCCGCGTTGACGGCCGTGATCGCGATCGCCGTGGTCGGATTCGTGTTCCTGTTCGTCGTGACGCGAGCGCAGATCGCGCAACTCTTCGGGAAGTGAAAAATAAATAAGAGGGCAGCATCTGTGCATCTCCCCGCGCGCATGGACAGATCGTGCAACCGGCTGCTCGACGAGGACGCCGTCAGCCAGTTCAGGGGCGCCGCCGTCGCCGCCGTGTCGGCCGGCGCCAGGGCGTACGGCGAGGCGCACGGCCTCAAGCCGGCGGTCAGGGACGAGCTGACGGAGTGCGACATGCGGACCGCCGTGACGACCGTGTGGCTCTCCGACGTCGGCCCGGTGAAGATCTTCGCGGAGCCGCAGGCTTACATCGAGAGGGCCCTCCGCGACGCCGGCGTCGAGTGCGACCTGGAGTTCGGCGAGGACTACTGCAGGCTGGAGACCGCGCTGACGAAGCGCGCCGTCGTCAGGCCCAAGGGATGCTCTGTCGAGCGCATGCGCTCGGCGGCTCTGCAGCAGCAGCAGCAGCAGCCTCGAGCGGACGCGCGAGCCGCTCGCGGCGGAGAGAGGCGCAGAGTCTTCGCGTTGCTGGTTCTCTTCGCGCTGGTCGCGCTGGTGGCGGCGGCTGTGATAGGGCCGCTCGTGTACGTCGGGTCCCTCAGGACCATGCTCCGCGGCAGACTGTACGCCAACATCAGCAGCAGCGGAGACCCCGCGCGCTGACCGTCTGGCGAACAAAAATACATAAATGTTCAGCAGCAGTGGCTTGCGGATCAGCACATCGCAACAACTCCGATGTCAACCGGCGCAGCGGCTCCAGCGGCGACGACCTCGCTCGTCTCTCTGATGCCCGTCTACAGCATGACGGCGCCGACTGCTGCTGCCCAGCCGTCCGCCCCCGCGCAGCGCGCGAACGCCAACGTGCTGCTCACGTCCGCGATAGAGGGCATCGACGCCGTCAGGAGCGCCATAGTGAGGGCCACCCTGATACAGGCCGCCATCGAGGTGCTGAACTGCGAGCCGAGGAACGGGCAGATCGGGGCGTCGGCCGTGGTCGCGGACGGCAGCGTCTGCCTCCGCGTGCGCGGCCTGGCGACGATAGTCGCCAAGCAGCTCGACCACAGGCAGTGGAGCCTGACTCCGGCGCAGGCGGACTGCGTGAGGTCTGCCGAGTTCGACGCCAAGGCGGAGCTGCTGGCGATCGCGCTGACCGACGCGAGCAAGCAGACGACTGCCGAGCAGGCGGACGCCTGGGACGCCGACGTCGCGAGCGCCTCGGACAGCGAAGTCCAGGCGCCATCAGACGGCGGCGCTGCGGCGGCGTCATCTCTCCCTCAGCAGCAGTCTGCGCAGTCGCAGCAGCGCAGGCCTGGCGCCCAGCCGCCGCCGCCGCCTCCTCCTCCTCTTGTGTTACCCCCGCGCAAGCCCATCTACTCTGTGACAGGCAGCATGAAGAAGCAGCGCGGCCCTGCTGCTGCTGCTGCTGCTGCGACGACGACGACGACCGCGGACGGGTCCCGTGATCAGGCGGCGACGGGTACGGCGACGGCGACGCGCTGCCAAGACTCTCTCGAGGTGCGCAAGACGTACCTGCCGGCCGTGGCGGACGCAGTCACGCGCATGGCGGACGCAGTCGCGCTGCTGAGCGAGGCTCTCACGTGGCGGGCAGACATGTACAACAGCCGCCGCTACTGCTCCGTCAGCGTCGCCGGGCTGGCGAAGTTCGACTGGAGGCTGCTGAGCCCGGCGGTCGCGTGGCCGCACCTCATCCCGTCGTACTGCCTGTCGAAGCTGATCGCGCAGTTTGACGTCGCCAAGAAGGAGCTGGTCGTGCGCATCGCCCCCTACGACCAGGTGGACCGCATATACAAGGCGATCGCGGCCGCCGCGACGAAGAAGTGCAGGGACGGCGACGCCGAGGGCAGCGACACAGACTCGTCGTCGCCCTCCTCGAGCGACGACGGCGACGGGCGCCGGCGCAGCCGGAGGCACCGCCGCCGGCGCGGCGACGCCGACTTGCCCGCCGCGCCGGCGCGCAAGAGGCCGCGGACCTGAAAAAAATTGAGAAATAAATTGTGATTTTTTTGACACACACGCAATATGGAGACCACGACGGTCGCCGTCGTTCCTCTGCCGTTCTTCTGGACGGACTTCGCTGCCGCAAAATCCGTCTTCTACTCTGGCGTCGGCTGGCTCGAGGACGCCGACGTCTGGTGCGAAGCGGTGGGCGAGCCAGACGCCCGCCCGTACAGAGACATGCTCAGCGCTGGCGCCTCTGGGGCGCCGGCAGCCGACGCGGAGGACCTCGCCATGTCGCGCGTAGCCGAGCACCTGCCGAGCGACGCGCCCCTGCGCGTCGTCTCGCGGCCTCTCTGCGCCGTCGTGCTGACGCTCTGCGCCGCGCTCACGGCAGACTCCGGGACATGCCTGCGCGACGACGCCGGCGCCATCATCGGCGCTCTGACGGCGTCCGTGAGGGCAAACGCCCGCGAGGCCGGCGAGGCGCAGTCTCACGACGCCGTCGCGTTTCTCGCCGCCATGCACGACAGTCTGTCTGACAGCGGCGCGCTCTCCGACGCCGCTCGCTCAAGAGCGTTCGCGGCGGTTGCCATCAGCGACGCGCGCCGCTGGCTCAGGGCCAGCGGCGTCATACCGTGGGAGGGGCATCGGCAGAGCCGCAAGTCGGACTTGCATTGCGAGATCGAGATGCTGAGGGCGGCGCTGCACAGGGCGAACCAGCGGGCCGACGCGCTCTCCGAGGTCATACACAGGGCCGGCATCACAGAGGGCGGGCGCCGCGTCGCCGTGTCAACCATCCGCGACGCGAGCTCGGGGATCTGCGCGACGTCTGTCGCAGCGGCGCCGGCGGCGGCGGCGGCGCAGCGACCGACCGCGCCGGCGCCGTCGCCAGCGCCAGCCGTCGCCGTGCATCCGATCGACCTTGCCAGCGTCGCCGACGCGACCGTCCTGCCGCCGTACCGTATCTGTCTCAAGCTGCTGCGCGTGGAAGCCGGCGTGCGACACCGGCCGCCGTCGCCGGAGGAGCTGCGCGGGGCCATGTCCGCGCTGCTGCGCGGAGACGCCGTGGGCGCCGTCGCCGCGCTGCGCGCCGCGCGTCACGCCGTCGAGTGGCTGACACTCTGCGTCCGCGTGGAGGGCTGCGAGCGCGTCTCGCGCAGGCGCTGCTGGACGGTCCTGAACGGCGCGATCGGGGGCGTCGTCGCGCTGCTGCGCCAGGCGTGCGACGCGAGGCGCGCGGAGCTGCCGGTCAGGGAGGTCGGGAAGCTCGAGCGAGCGATGGCCGAGGCCGCCGCGTCTGCTGTCGGGGGGATGGTCAGGAAGAGAAAGAGGAGCTCCGCCCTCTGATAAAAAAAGGCATTTTCGCGCGCAAGAACAATCTGCAGGGAATAAAAAACTCGGATACATACGACAGAGAGGAAGAGCAGCAATCCGCTCGCGATGACGTGGCCAGATGGGTCGGTCAGCTTCAAGAGTGCGCACGCGCCGCCACAGTCTTCCTTCGCGCTGACTTCTTCTGTGTGAAGTTGTTCTGGTGGGCGACAGCGGCGTCGGCAAGACGAAGCTCCTGGAGCGGTTCGTCTACGGCACGTTTGTCACGGAGAGCAAGCTGACCATCGGAGTTGACACCGCGTGCAAGAGCGTCGACCTCGGCCTGGATGCCGAGACGGAGAGACTCAAGTGCCAGTTCTGGGACACGGCGGGGCTGGAGAGATTTCGCGCCATATCCATGGCGTACTACAGCGGCGCGAACGGCGCGTTCCTGGTGTACGACATCACCAGGGCCGCGACGCTCGCGAACCTCGACAAGTGGATCACCGATCTGGTCCAGCGCGCTGACAAGTCCATCGTGCTGATGCTGGTCGGGAACAAGTCGGACCTCGAAGCCGAGCGCCAGGTGTCGCAGCAGGATGGGATGGACTTCGCCGAGAAGCACAACATGTGTGCTTTCTTCGAGACGTCTGCCCGGAACTCGACGAACGTCGAGTTCGCGTTCCAGTCCATGGCGCAGGACGTGTACAAGGTCGCCTCCTCCGCCGTCAGCCGAGAGGATGACGAGCGCCGGGACCGGGAAGGAGACGGCGACGGCGCGACCGAGCGGGAGGAGGCAGAGGACGAGCGACCCATAAGGCTGGCGGCGGCCATCGACGCATACCTGACGACGTCAGGATCGGGATGTTGCTGACTAAAAAAAAGGAAAGAGTTGTTCTTTGCGCGGCTGAAGCGGCGGCGCGATGTCAACCTCGTCGGAGCGGTTCAGGATGGGCTTCGTGAGCCTGCTGAGGTCAGCAGCCGACGGCATGTCGGAGTTCGCGGCCGCTGTCGGGACCGCGTCTCAGCGGGTGGCGGCGCCTCTCGGCCTCGCGAAGAAGGAGGGCGGCGCCGGCGACGCCGCGTCGCTCGCTCCCGAGATGACGCCGATGACCGTCTCGCAGAATGAAGAAGAGCCGGATGAGAAGAAGCGCCCCGCTCCCGCTCCCGATGACAAAAAAATCGACGATGTCGCTAAAACTCCTGCTCCAGCTCCAGCTCCGGCGTCGCCGGCCGCCGCCGTCCCGTCCCGAGCGCCAGGCGCCGAGCCCGACGGACCGGTCGGGCCGTTCACCGTGATGCTCTTCGGAGACTACGGCGTCGGCAAGACTTCCGTCCTGACCTGCTTCGTCACGGACGGCGCGGTCCGCGCCGGGTCCGGCGGCTCCGGGATGTGCTTCGACGAGATCACCAAGGCCGTCGCCGCGTCGCCGTCGGGCGCGCTCGTGAGGCTGACGCTGTGGGACACGGCCGGCGCCGAGCGTCACAACAGCTTCATGCCGCACTACATGCGGAAGCTCGACGCCGCCGTGCTCGCGTACGCGATCGACGACGAGGCGTCCGCGCAGGCGATAGGCAAGTGGCAGCTCTGCGTCGCTGAGATGGCGCCGTCGTGCCGCGCGTGGTACGTCATCGCCAACAAGATGGACGCGATGGTGCACCGCGGCGCAGACGTCAGCGAGCGGTGCGCGCGGATAATGACGGACGGCATGAGGCTGGCCGCGCGGTACGGGGTGACCAGGTTCATGTCCACGAGCGCGGTCACGGGCGTCGGCGTCGCTGCGCTGTTCGAGCGCGTCGCCGCCGACCTGGCGCGCGGCGGCGGCGGCGGCGACGCTGACATCGCCGGCGACGACGCGATAGCGGCGACCGTGAGGGCGCACGTGTCGGTCCACGTCGCCGCGTCCGCTGCTCCCCAGCCCCCGCCGACGCGGCGGCACGCGTCCTCGTCCGACGAGCCTGCGCCGCGGCGGCGCCGCATGGTCGTCGACGGCGTCGACGACGAGGAGAGAGAGCGGCTGCGTCGGGAGGTGCTCATCATCGCCGTGAGATACAGATTCAGCTCATGTTGATTATATCTATATGCGGTCGCTCCCCGGCGTCGCGCTGGCCGCATGGCGAACCCGGATCCATCCGAGTGCTTCCCGCCGTCGTACTGGGTGCCGTCGGCCGAGGCGACCGCGCAGCGCGAGATGAGCTGGAGCCTGCTGCAGCAGGAGTGGTGTCCGGGCTGGCTGCCGAGGGCCCTGGAGATAGTGCTGGGGTTCGCCGTCGGGACGTCTTCCTACTATTCCGACAGCGGCCCGAGCACCATGATGTTCGTGCTCGTGTCCATCCTGGTCAACGAGCTGTCGATCGCCCTGGTCAAGATGCGCAGGAGCGGCGGCGGCGGTGGCGGCGGCGCGCCCGGGTCAGACAGGGTGTACAGGATGTACGAGCGCTGGTCCGTGCTGTTCAGATACTTCTCGATAACGGCCGTGACGTACGCGGGGAACGAGGCGTTCAAGCGGATATTCGGCGACATGGACGGCATCGGCATACTCTTCATGCTGGTGGTGATATTCATAATAAACGAGGCGATAGAGGCGCTGACGTCTCTGCCGCCGCACCCGCCGGCGAGGCGGCGGCGCTGTTGCGCCGAGGAGAGAGAGCGCGGGGCCGTCCTGTCAGCGGCCTGCCGCGCCCTCGCCGCGGAGCTCGCGGACCCCGACGGAGGCGGCTGGGCGCGCATGGCGCCGGAGGAGCGCAAGGCGGCCATCCAGATGCTGCGCGTGCTCTGCGTCGCCCTCGAAGGCTTCTGCAGGCGCTCCGACGACGGCAGAGACGGCTCGTGTAACAGATAAAAACTGCGAGAGCGACCTAAAAAACCGGGGGGGCTGCCAGCGACATCCGGTGGATGAGATGAGATGAGCGAGGCCGCCGCCGCCAGAGTGACGGTCCCCAGCTACTGCCCCGACTCCGTCTACGTCGCGTTCTTCGAGCACGGGACGTACACCGCCGCCGGGTCGTCCGTGCTCAGCGCGCT
>Ga0315279_10006259_pt1 | contig 15070 bp, 12 predicted proteins | sample YL17G06_20_MG_FD_203694 | JGI IMG/M metagenome (GOLD analysis project Ga0315279, IMG submission 203694) | Sediment microbial communities from Yellowstone Lake, YNP, Wyoming, USA - YL17G06_20 | ecosystem: Environmental > Aquatic > Freshwater > Lake > Sediment | place: USA: Wyoming | collected... | reverse complement strand
CTGGCAGGGTTGGCTCGACGGGTGAATCGGTCTACTCAGCCTGCAAGGGAGGCATGATCGCGTTTACAAAAACGCTTGCCCGAGAGCTTGTAAGGTATAACATTCTGGTAAATTGCATATGCCCCGGACCAGCAGAAACCCCCCTTCTTGCCTCTATGGCTGAGGCAAACCCGAACCTGATTGACGCTTTGAAGAAAGCAATCCCTATGCGACGGCTTGCAAAACCTGAGGATATAGCGGCCGCCGTTGCCTTCATCGCCTCAGATGAGGCAGGTTATATTACCGGCCAAACCCTGAGTGTTAGCGGTGGGCTCACTATGGCATAAAGGGCTTTCTATAGATATAAACGGGAGGTGAAATTATGGAATACCGGGAAATTCTCTATGAGAAGAAGGATGGCGTAGTAAGGATAACGATAAATCGGCCGAAGGTAATGAATGCCTGCAATAATGTCGCTGTTTATGAATTGACTCAGGCTTTCATGCAGGCGTGGAGTGATGATGAGGTTCGTGTGGTAGTACTCACAGGGGCAGGAGACAGAGCATTCTGCACTGGCGGCGATCAAAGCGTACGCACCATTAAGGGTTATGAAAACACCATAGCCGCTTTGCCCATGGAGGTTGGGTGGCAGCAGGTTACCTGGTTGATTCGTTTTATCCCGAAACCGGTAATTGCTCGGGTGAATGGCTATGCCATTGGAGGTGGGCATGTCTGGCAGGTTGCTTGTGACCTTGGCATAGCTTCTGAATCCGCTCGCTTTGGCCAGGCTGGGCCGCGGGTGGGAAGTTTTGACCCGGGATTTGGCACCGGGGAGTTAATGCGAAATGTCGGCACGAAGAAAGCCAAAGAGATATGGTTCCTCACCAGGATATATTCTGCTCAAGAAGCCTTACAGATGGGATTAGTCAATACTGTAGTGCCTCCAGATAAGCTGGATGAGGAAGTGGATAAGTGGTGTGAGGAGTTATTGGCAAAGAGCTCAACCTCTCTAAAATTCTTAAAGTATGCCTTCAATGCCGAAACGGATGGAGTGACAGGAGTTACTTACCTCGGAGTTGCCGGTTTAGGCCTGTACTATAATACTGAGGAGGCCGCGGAAGGGGTGAAGGCATTCCAGGAGAAGAGAAAGCCGCGGTTTGAGGACTATCGCAAGGTGGCGATCTAAGGTTCTTTATTAACCTCACCCCCTTAATCTCCCTCTCATTGAAAAGGAGAGGGGCTTCGCCCCTCTCTTACCTACACTCCCCCTTCCCTTAGTAAGAGAAGGGAGTCAGGGGGATAGGTTGCTAAACAACATCGATTTAAGATTTGACCGAAAAAACAGCCATAATAGAAGGCAGATAGAACGCTCGGGATTAAGCAGCACCATATTCTCAAAGAGTGTGCCGCCAAAGATTTCTCGGACTTAGCTAGCTAGAAAACTCCACAATTCGTCAGATTGTCACCTCATTGTTTATTGACGAACCACTAAGTCAGATGTATCGTTATCGTAAGAAGCCTTTGATATAATTTGTGTTGGAGGAAGGTAAAGCGATGGCGAATTCTATAGCCGATGCACCTTCGAAATGGGCTAATCCTCTAATTTTAGAGTGGGCTCGTCAACAGGCAGCCTACGAACTCGAAGAAGTCGAGACTGAACTGAAGATTCCTCCAGGGGCCATTCAGGCATGGGAGAAAGGCCTTGAATATCCCGATATTGAAACGTTGCGTCATCTGAGCCATCTCTATGATGTGCCATTCTCTTACTTTTTCCTAAAGGTTCCACCTAAAGAGCCTCCGTTAAAAGATTATCGAGGGGTACCAGAAGAAAGGCGCACGGAATTAAGCCGCGACACTAAATTGGCCTTGCGAGAGTTCCGCCGCCTTCATCGCTTTGCTCGAACGCTCCAGGAAATTACAGGAACGCCTATTCCCCTAGAGGTAGGCAATGCCTACCCAGATGAAGATCCCAAACAGGTTGCAGAACGAGAGTTGAAGAAACTTGGCGTTACACGTGGTCTTAGGCAGACATGGTCGAGTAAAGAAAAGGCCTATCATACTTGGAGAAAAGCCATTGAAGTTCTCGGCGTTTTTGTTTTCTCCCTTCGTATGCCTTCTTCAGAGTGTCGTGGCGCTGCTATTATAGGAGAAAAAACTTACGCGATATTAGTAAATCAAAATGATGCTCCTGCCGCACGTAGCTTTACGATACTTCACGAATACTACCACCTATTACTTGGAACGAATAAAGAGCTAATGGTGTGTGATCAATTCCCTGGAGATACTGAAACACTCGCAAATCGTTTTGCCACATCGGTCTTAGTTCCAGAAGATGAATTTCTTGAAATTCTTAAGGATAAGAAACTGGATCGATATCGGGATTGGTGGTCAGATGACGTCTTGTCAGAATTAGGCGGAGATTTTTGCGTTAGTCGCGATGTTATAGCTATCCGGCTTGAGAACCTAGAGTTTGCTCCTCCTAGTTTCTATAGGCAGAAACGTGAACATTGGGATAAAGCCTTCAGAGGCAGGGGAGGCTTTGCACGTGGTGGCAGAGGTAAAAAGGCATATGCCGAGGAAAAACTTGGCACTCGCTTGTTTAGCCTCACACTCAATGCAGTACAGACAGGGTTTCTTCGCCCAATCGATGCTGCTCTTTATATTGGCAAAGTCCGCGCTGGCAAAAGACCCTGGACTATCAAGGCAAAAGATGTCGAGAACTGGCTAAAGTAAAGTGAGCGGAGATAACCTAGTTGGAAGCGATAGGCAACGAGCTTGTTGACCAGAAATATAGCATTGATACTTGCTCGCTAATTGATGGCCATGCTAATCCAACCGAGAGGATGATTTTGGAAAACTTGATACGACGAGACCGGTTAAAGGCTCCACCAGGAGTTTTGGGGGAACTGGAGGTAGGCAGTGATGAAGTCTTTGAATGGGCTAAAGGCTGGGAAAAATCACTAATCAAAGAGTTATCGCCAATAAGTGCTGGGCAGCTTGGAGACTTAGTAGTTAAATATGGTGATCCATTTCCGGACCCTCAATGCCGTGGTAAGGTTTATCGCGGTCTTATCAAGAAAGGGACAGCGGATGATGCGGACCCAGAGGTTATTGCTCTGGCTTTAGATTATCGTTGGACAGTAGTGACTGAGGAACAAAGCGGGATTAGAGGAGCTTGTAAATTGGAAAAGGTAACGTGTATTTCATTGGAAGAACTTGTCAAAATTGAAATACCAAAACAGGAACGGCAGCTACGCTTGGTTTAGACTTACTTTTCCCTTACAGGTACCTCCACAACTTGGGAGTAGGTCAAGTCCCAAAAAGTTCAAAATATACGCAATAGTACTAAACAAACATGGATTGTGATCCACAGATGAATAATGAGCCAAGTTGTTTCGACTTTAGTGGAGAATCAGCTTCCGTAAGCTTCCCCAAACAACCCCTTAGTGCAGAGGGCATCATGGATACTTGCTACATAATGTTCCACTACGATCCTAACAACTTATTAATGATTTTGCCCATTTAATAGCATCCTCTATAGACTTTATCATTTGTCTTGCTACTTTTGAATTAACTGTAACTGGCTTCCCCTTGGTATCCTTGAATTGGCAAAGTCCCTCATGCCTTACTGAATTCACAGTCTTATATAAATTATCTATCTTGGTATATAAATCACCCTTCTCATTCTTTAGCGACCGCCCGAGTAAGTAAAGTAAAACAACATGAAAGTATTCTGGAAATGTTCGCCCACCTGATGTCAATCCTACGTAAACATCCTGGGATACTTGCTGTTTATGGCTGAGGTTATCACAAAATTTCTCTATGAAGCTTTCACACGCGGCTCCAGCTTTAACGACTGCCGAGGCCGGATCCATTGAGACTGCTTGATAAGCATCCATTATCAAATTCTGCCACAACTCAGGGTGAACTCCAGAAGTAATATCCCGCTGAACTTCAGGCCAAATCTTACTGGAGCTTTCTTCCCCACCAAACACTGTCATGGAAAGGGTGCCCATCATACTATCTCCACGCCACGTTTTGGCTCTATTTCCCTTACTATCAAAATAGCTAACGTGGTAGTCCTTGTATAGCTTTTCGCCAGCTACAATGATTTGGCTTTGCCTACTGTGCCAGCGATAAACTTCTAATAGCTTTTTCAGCCCTTCAGTAGCACTATGTAGAAGTCTCTCCTCCTCGCCCTTCTCAATGATCATAGATTTGACCTCGCCTTCGACCTCAATAATAGCTACGTCCGCATTCCACGTAAGCTCACCATTTTGTGAACCTGTGGCCTCTTCTTGAGTTACACTCCATTTCGGTTGATACTTCTCGTCATCAAATATGGCTGGTGGCAAAACACGAACTAGGTCCTCATCAACATTCATCGTAGCGAAGTCAGGGGATACAGTTCCTATCATTCGAATCTGGCCTAGTAATTTAAAGCGGAACTTAGCAATTACCTTTGGCATAATTCTACCCTAACATGGATTGTATAGTTATTCTATCACCTATTTAGCACAAATTACCTTTCAGTCTAAACCTGACAGAGATTGTTTAGAAAGGTGAGGTAAAGTAAGCATAAGCTAGCAAGAGTACACAATTCGTCATTTCGTTCAACGGCAGAAAAAACAGTATGGTTGGTAAATTAGTCTCTATTCAGACCTGAGCGCTTCGATGGGGTTAAGGCGAGAGGCTTGCCAGGCGGGATAAAATCCAAAAAATAGACCAATACCGACCGATACCGAAACGGCAAGGACGACTATATCAGCCGAAACCACGGTGGTCATCAGTCCAGTGAGGTCAATGACTAATGCCACCCCCCAGCCCACGATAATCCCGATGATACCGCCGGAAAACGTGAGAAACGCTGCCTCAATAAGAAATTGCCCCCATATATCTCGTTCCGTAGCTCCCAGTGCCTTAAGGATGCCTATCTCTCTCCTCCTCTCTATTACAGACACGAGCATTATATTCATCACTCCGATACCCCCCACCAGCAACGAAATGCCAGCGATAGCGCCAAGAAGAAGGGTCAGCGTGCCCGTCACTGTAGAGAGGGTGCTGACTAGCTCCTCCACAGACATAATGTTAAAGTCATCAGCCACGCCAACCCCAAGGCGGTGGCGGGTTCGGAGCAGGTTGGTGATAGCATCAATGACATTCTGTGTCTGCGCCTGGTCGCTTACTGTCAGGGTTATGGAGGACACGATGCGGTCGCCCTGGGCAGTTCGCGGCTGTGCCACCGTCTGCTGCAGAGCCGTCAGCGGGATATAGACAGCATCATCAGGCGAGTTAAACCCAGCCCCCTTGCTCTCCAGCACGCCGGTGACAGTGACGATAATAGTGCCCATTCGCATCTGCTGCCCTATGGGATTAGCGCTGCCAAACAGAGTTTCAGCAACACTGGAGCCGAGCACGGCTACCTTGGCACCACGTTCGTATTCCTGCTCCGAGAAGAAAGCGCCACTGGCGAGCTTCAGGTTGTTTACTGACATATACTCGGGGGTTGTACCGGTAACCTGGGAATTCGTATTATTACTGCCAACAACTAGCTGGAGGTTGCTGGAGGAAGAAGGCGCCACGGCAGATACATTGGAGACCTGCTCGGCTATTGCCTCGGCATCCTCCATAGTCAGGGTTTGGGTGCTGCCGCCAGCACTCCTCACTCCTCCATAACCAGAACTCGCCCCACCGCTGATAGTAATCAGGTTTGCCCCCATACTCTGGATATTGGAGAGGATTTGCGCTGTAGCACCCTTGCCGATGGACATCAGGGTAATTACAGAGGCTATGCCAATAACGATTCCCAGGATAGTCAAAGAGCTGCGTAACTTGTGGGTGCTTATTCCAAGCCAGGCAGTAGCTAAAGGGTCAAGCCACTTCTTCATACGCTTTCTTCCATTACTACCTGGCCATCCTTGATGTGGATAATGCGCTGGCAGTGATGAGCAACGTTATTGTCATGCGTTACCATCACCAGAGTAACACCCTGCTCGCTACGTAAAGAGGTGAGTATAGAGATTACCTCCTCGCCAGCGCGGCTGTCCAGGTTGCCGGTAGGCTCATCCGCGAGAATCAGGGGTGGGCTTTTTACCAGAGCCCGGGCAATGGCAACTCTTTGCTGCTCTCCTCCTGAAAGCTCACTAGGACGGTGATTGGCTCGGTCGGAGAGTCCAACACTAGCCAGTGCCTCCAGAGCCTGATGATGGTCACCTCCGCCACAATACCTCATTCCGAGTTCAACGTTGGCTAGTGCTGAGAGTCGGGGCAGTAAATTGAAAGTCTGGAAAACAAAGCCAATCTTCTGTCCCCTGATTTTGGCCAGTTCACCGCTGCTGAGACGGCTCACTTCGCTATTCTCCAGGTAGTAACTGCCTGAAGTCGGCGTATCCAGGCAACCAACAAGATTAAGCAGCGTCGTCTTGCCTGAGCCGGAGGGACCCATAATCGCTACTGACTCGCCCTTCTCAATATTCAGGGTTATCCCCCAGAGCACAGTCAGCTCTCTGTTACCCATGGGATAGATTTTAGTAATATCCTGTAAACGAATCACCCATTTCTCCTTATTAGCGTTCGAAGAATATTCCGCCTGGTAGTCCTTGTTGCGGTGTCGTTGAAGTAGTGGTAGTAGTCCCCTGCGACACAACCACCTGCTCGCCTTCGCTGAGCCCCTCGGTTACCTCGGTTTTCACATAATCGGTGATGCCGGTCTTTATAGCTCGCTTTTCGGTGGTGCCGTTTGAGGATATCACCTGGACGTAGCTCTGCCCCCCCTGGGTGGTAATGGCCCCGTTGGGTACCAGCAGCACGTCGTTCCTCTGAGCCACTATTAGGCTCACGGTGACCGTTAGCCCCTGCCTGAGCTGAATGGCTTGAGATGTTTGCATTACCAGTCCTTGCCCACCCGGTGCTGCTTGGGATGTTTGGTTCTGCGTGGGCTGGCTGCCTTGTACCGGTTGGAGTGATTCCACCTCGACCGTCACTTTATAATTCACTACCCCCGACTGAATAGTGGCTGTCGGTGCGATGTGAGTAACTTTAGCCGGCAGGCTTATTCTGGATATGGCATCCGCCTGCACTGTGGCCGTTCCTCCCACCTCCACCTGGTAAATATCCATCTCGCTTACCAAAATATCGACTTCAAATTTGTTGGGGTCGGCGAGAGTCACCGCTACGGTGCCCTTCGTTACCTCATCACCACCCTCAACGTTTACGTTGGTGACGAAGCCATCAAAGGGAGCGGTGATTTCCGGACTGGCATCTTCGGCTTCGGCGAGGCGTGCCTTAGCCAGCTCGACTTGTAGCTTTTTCATCTTTATTTCATCAGGGTCAGTGGTCTGCGCCCTGGTATTATCCAGAGCGAGCCTGGCCTGAAGCAGGTTATACTCCAATGTTATCAGCTCGCTATCCCATTCCGAAGTGTCCAGGGTCGCCAGCACCTGCCCCTGTTTAACTGAGTCTCCTTCAGCTACCGCAACCTCAGCCACCGTCCCCGCCATCTCAAAAGGCAAATCTTCACACTTAGACAACGCAAGATTGCCGCTGGCGGTAATATCTACTGTCAGATTTCCTCGCTGCACGGTTACTACCTGGTACTGTGGCACTGCTGCCGAGTTTGATCTAAGAGCACTGCTTACCAAGATAGCAGCGACCCCGCATATCACCAGGATTAGTATTATCCTTGATACTTTCTTCTTCATTAACGCCTTCATTCTGTTCGATACTTTGATTTTCATTGCTTCATCCCTGCCTTTCTACTGTCATGACTGCTAGCGAGATAAAATATGCTTCCACAAAAATACTGTGACATAAAATTGTTAAGAAGTTATTAAGTTTGGCGGCGCTCTAAAAAACGCCGGGACTTAAGCAAATTAATAGGAAATTAACATTTCCCCCGTAAAATGAACCCAGAGAATGAAAAAAAGGCGCGCTTACATATTACTGGCAGTGTTGCTGCTGTCTGCTGTGTTTGTGCCATATCCAGCGCAGGCGGACACGGCAGCTCTGGAATGGACATCAGTAGACAAGCCAGGAACAAGCGGCAACATAGTTGTTACTCCCTCAGAAGTCAGCGAAATCGCCATCGGAGACGATGGTGTCCTTTATGCCATAGACAGCGAAAACTCTAGAGCCTACCGTTACCTAAACGCAGGCTTAAGCTGGGAAGACATAACCCGCTGGCTGGTTGATGCGGGCGCTGAGTTACCTGCCAGCAAGATTGCCGTTGCTCCCGACAAGCCTGATATCATAGCCGCGGTTACAAATGATGGCTCCGAGGTCTACTTGTCCACCGACGGTGGTACGACCTGGACTGATGCCCGTGTTCCCAGCCTGGCAGGCACTATTCAGGCTATCACCATATCTAGGGAATATACTGAGACCGGCGACTCGTTTAGAGAAATTGCCATCGGCACTGCAGTCTGGGGTGATAACGCCACCACCGGGCAGATATGGGTACTTCGGTTAGGAGAATCATGGGCATCATGGCAGAACCAGAATTTAATTATTGACCCATCTTACACGGGCGGTGAGGTGTCAGCACTCGCTTATTCCCCTGACTATCAAAACGACAAGACAATTCTGGCTGTCGCTTCAACGGGCAGCGATGTTGCTCCCGCTTACCAGAACAAGACCTGGTTATGCCTCGGTGAACGGGATACCTCAGCGGGGACCACATCATGGAATACCCTCGCTGGCTATCCAGTCGAGATTATGTCAGCCGGTGACGGGCCGGGAGTTTCCCTCCTCCATTCATCACTGGCTCTGCCCTCAGACTATTCGAGCGAAGAGGCACTGTCACGGCAGCTCTTTGTCAGTTGCGACAGAGAACCGGATGCCGATGACAATGTTTACTGGCTTGATGACACCACGCTCCACCGGATGAATGCCGGCGGTGGCAGTGCCATCAACATAAGCAGCATTTCCTATTATGGCACAATAGACTCGGGTAAGCTTCTCGCCGGAGATGCCGAGCCTGTTGCTGGCTCACTAACTGTCCAGGTGCGGCGAACTTCCAACCCCTTTACCGCCTCTCCAATATGGAACTTGGCTACCGTACCGCCTACAGGCCCGGGCAATGCCAAGGTAAGCTGGAGTCCTGATGGCGAGATAGCCTATTGCGGCACCGGCCAGAGTCCGGGAGAGGCGTTGGATGAAAGCGCATTCTCCGGAAGCCTTGATGGCGATAAATGGTGGCAGTTAGGTCTTATGGACACGACGATTAATATTGCTGACATTGTCCCAGCGCCTGACTCCGAAAGCCTGTTTGTAACAACCTGTAGTCCCTTCGGCCCTGAAGGTATCTGGCGCAGTGCTGGCGACCCAATGGGCAGGTATTGGGAACGCCTGCTGGCAATGGATACCACTACGAATGCCGTTATTCTAAGGCTGAGCGCCAGTTATAGCGATGATTCTACTATGTATGCTGCTGAGGCAGGCGGCAATCTGATGGCGATGTCATATAACCGCGGCAACACATGGGAGTGGTGCGAAGCCCCGGGGCCGGTGATTGACATGGTGGTAGGCGATGAGGAGACTGTCTATGTGGCCTTGCCGGATGGCTATGTCAGCAAGACCATTGATAGCGCCTGGAGCTGGCAGGACCCAGTGGACACAGGCCTTTCTGAAATTAATATGCTAGCTATTGCCGGAAACGAGACTATACTTGTCGGTGGTAGAAACGGTGACGTGGCTTATTCCACCGATGGCGGTGACAGCTTTGTTAGAATCCCTGAGGACATTGTTGATGGCGATGTTCAAGTTGCAGCCGATGCCAATTTTGAAGAGAACGGTATCATCTACGCTGCTACCAATGCCACTGACGAAGGAATCTGGCGCTGGAGCATTGGATTTTCCCATGGATGGGGGCAGATTGACAAGCCTATTACAGAGCTAGAGAACGGGCAGCGTATTGCAGGCTTGGCTGTAGGCAGCGAAGGAACGCTTTATGCCCTTAGCTCGGAGCCAGCCAGTGACAGCAGCGGAGGCATGACACGGTCATTGAATCCCTTAGCACCAATCCCCAGCGAAGTTGAATTTGATTTGGTGAACTATGGACTGCCCGTGGAAACTGCGTTTGACCCGACCAATGTCTTCCCGAATACGCTTCCGTACCTCAAGCTATCGGAGGACGCTGACCAAAACGAGCTCTGGACTATCGATACCGCTAACCAGCTTATTTACCGATTTCAGGATACCCTGTGCAAGATTGGCCCAAGCCTTGATACACCAGAGGATGGTGCCGTAATACCGATTGACCCTTGCTCTTGTGACTACGTCACCAGTCTATTCCTGCACTGGGAAGAGCTATCAGAAACCGAGACATACCAGGCAAGCATCTACCTCGATCCAGAGTGCACCCAAAGTGTATGGTCAGGAAGCAGCAATTCTACTGATATCATGGCTGTCGGTGGCACCAGCCTGACAAAATTGGTTAGCGGCACGACCTATTACTGGCGAGTGAGGTCTACCAAGCCGATAAAGAGCCCATGGTCTGCCACCTGGTCACTTGCTCCCACCCTTGGCGATGTCCAGGGGTCAGCGCTGGCAACATCCGTTGGAATAACTCCATCAGCCGGTGCCGTCAATGTTCCGATAATGCCTGCATTCACTTGGAGTCCGGTCTCCGGGGCCACTGGCTACGAGTTCATGCTGTCTAAGGACAGCGAATTTACCGATGTAGTTGTTGCCATGACTGGGGCTGATGCCTTGCCCACTACTGTCTGGGCCTGTAATAGGGACTTGGACTATTCCACCACCTACTTCTGGAAAGTGAGACCTATCAGTGCCACCACCTATGGTCAGTGGGTGACTAACGTCTTTAGCACTGCGGCAGCCCCCTCCTCTTCAATACTACCCCATGAGTCTTCTCCTTCGCCATCTTTATTGTGGATAGTAATCGGCATTGGTGTCGGGCTGGTTGTTTCCCTGCTTGTCTTTATAGTCAGGACGGGAAGGAAGTTTTAGAGCCCTACTCTGCAATGGGTACAGTGAAGGAAAAGCGGCTGCCCTTTCCCAGCTCACTCTCAGCCGTAATAGTACCACCGTGAGCCTCCACCAAACGCCTGGCAATGGTGAGACCCAGCCCACTGCCGCCAGTGGCCCTGGCGCGGGACTTATCCACGCGGTAAAAGCGCTCAAAGATATTGGGCAGGTCCTCAGCAGGGATACCTTCACCGGTATCGATGACGCTCACCTCTACCCATCTCTCCTGCTGTCTCGCAGTCACAGAGATGGTACCACCTTCAGCCGTGTGAGCTAGCGCATTTTCCAGAAGATTACGCAATACTTGGCTAATCCTATGCGAGTCAATATTCACCGCGGGGAGCGTATCGGGCAGGTCAACGGACACCGATAACCCTTTTGTTGTTGCTTGTACCTGCAACCCAGCCACCGTCTGTTTGATTAACTCTCCGATGTCTTCCGCCTGGCAAACAAGCTTCAGTTCGCCTGCCTCAGCGAGGCTTAGCTCCTGGAGGTCGTCAACCAAGCGTGACAGCAAAGCTGCCTCTTCATCAAGAGAGCGAATAGTATCCGCATCTGGTTTTATCACGCCGTCACGAACTGCCTCCAGGTAACCTCTCAGGTTAGATAGAGGAGTTCTCAGCTCGTGGGCGACGTCAGCTACCATATTGCGTTGCAGTTGTTCAGCCTGTTCCAGGTCGCTTGCCATGGAGTTAAAAGTATCAGCCAGCTCTCCAAGTTCACTTCTATCCTTAACTTGTACCCTTTGAGAAAAATCACCGCGCCCCAGCTGCCTGGCAGCGGAGGTAAGAGCCCTAACCGGGGCTAGGATTCGCCGTGACAGAAAAAAAGTAATTACCAGAGCGATGGCAACCGCGATCAAGCCTCCCCAGATGAAAAAACGACCTATTGCATTGAAAAGGATTTGTAGTGAGGTAAAGCCTATATCTGATGATTCCAGGGTGATGTAAAGTGTGCCGATGGCACCTGCTTGCCCCGGGAGTAATAAGAGCCTGCCTGATGAATCAGGAGCATACAACTCCCCCAAGAGGTCTCCTTCAGAATCAGCGACTACGATTCCATTGGCATCGGTCAGTATGATTCGCTGTCCATAGAGATTACCCCACTGTTCCACAAAGGGTTGAATTCCCTTCCAGTCCCCTTGTTGCAAGTAATAATGGGATAGCTCAACTTCCATCCTCGCAGCACGCATTTGGTCAACCTGTTCTTCAAATCGGCGGATTTCAGCCTGGGTAGTCCGGTTAATTAAGAAGAACACTGAACTAATCAACACCAGTATCACCAGTGTGAAAGATGCAACAAGCCGAAAACGCAAACTATGTATCATTGCTCATCTCTGAAAGCTTGTAGCCAGCTCCATACACTGTCTTTAAGTATTTGGGGTGGCTCGGGTCCGGCTCAAGCTTTCGGCGCAGGTTGAGGATATGAACATCGATGGTGCGGTCAAAGCCCTCAAAGGCATAGCCAAGAGCCTTTTCAATAAGCTGCGCCCGACTGAAAACCCTACCCGGTTCCTTGGCTAGGACTCCCAGCAGCTTGAATTCAACCGTGGTGAGATTTAGCGCCCTGCCGGCAAGCGATGCCTCATGTCTGAGAAAGTTGACAGTGAGCTCACCGTACTTGATTTCATCTGGACCACGCTCCCCAGGGAGACGTCTGAGCACTGCCCGGACTCTGGCCGCCAGCTCTTTAGGGCTAAAGGGCTTGGGCACATAATCATCCGCTCCCAAATCCAGGCCGGTTAACCTGTCCTGCTCAGTAGTCCTGGCAGTAAGCATAATGATCGGCACGTCGGATTCACCCCTGAGCGTGCGACAAATCTCAAGACCGTCAACGCCGGGCAGCATGAGGTCCAGAACGATGAGGTCAGGATGACCCTCCCGAGCCAGGCGTAATGCTTCAGTACCATCATAAGCAGTGAGCACACGGTAGCCATCTCTGTTCAGGTAGAGCTTGACCAGTTCCACTGTTTTGACATCATCATCAACCACCAGAACTCTTTTACCTGCCATCTCTGACTCCCTTAACGATTCGTCATGCTTTTCTAATATTATTACAGAAATGTTAAGAGAATGTTAAGAATTTTTCTCTCACTCAGATATTTATTAAAAAGAGAGGGGGAATGTTCTCCCCCTCTTGTGCCCGTGGCCAGTCAAGTATCTTATGCGGGAAGCTCCGTTAGTTATTCTGCGGGTGGGGCACGTGACAGTCCATCCCAGCCACGAAGTCCACCGTGACCACCGAAGCCAAGTCCAAGCGGGACGTCGGGCCTTGACTGCCACCACTCTTTGTACTGGTCAGCTTCGCTTTGGGTTATCTTGTCCTGGTCTACCAGGTACTGAAGACGGCTGTCCAGGGCTTCTTGTAGCTTTTCGCTCTGGGCCTGGGCAAAGGCATCTTCGAGAGCCTGTGGGTCGATGGCGACGCCCGTGTTCTCTTGGTAGATTTCACAGACCCTGTCTAGTAGCGTCTGGTTTGCCGTCTGGTTTGCAGCGTTAGGTTGGCTGTCATCCCCATTCTGGGCAGCGGCTACCCCGCTTATGCTCCCGACCAGCGCCACAGTAGCCAGCAGCGTGACCAGAACAAACTTCTTGCTTCGCGTCATTTTTGTCTCACCTCCTTTCTGCATATTGTTATCAGCTGATAACGATATAATGATACAGGCGGCATATTAAGATCCTATTAAGATTTGAGGTAGACTTTGGAATTTTCTAGCAACGGTCTGTAATGAGATCCTGTTTAAGTTGTAAGCAGTTCTTCGATAATCGGTAGCGCCGCATCAATGCTTATAGCATAGCCCATACCTTCAACACCAACCGCGGCAATCTTGACACTTGTAATGCCAACCACTTCTCCATTCATGTTCACCAGTGGCCCACCACTGTTACCGGGGTTAATGGCAGCATCAGTTTGAACAAGGTCACATAGTGTTTGCCCTGAGGATGCTGGTAGAGAAACATCTAGGCCACTGACTATTCCACTGGTAGCACTCATCCCCAGACCGAGTGAATTGCCGATAGCTACTACCCAGTCACCAACCCTCAACGCAGAAGAGTCGCCAATATCCGCCGCTGGCAGGTTTTCAGCGTCAATTTTGAGAACAGCCAGATCGGTTTGCGGGTCGGCGGCCACCGTATTCATGTCAACTGCGAAAGTTCTACCGTCATCCAGTGTCACGGTAATACTGTCAGCCCCGTCAATTACATGATCATTGGTCACGATAACCCCATTCTTGTCTATGATCCATCCCGAACCAGCTCCCTCCTGGGTAAAACGTCTATTGAAAAAATCGAGCATGGTAGTCTGGGTATTGATAGCTACTACTGAAGGTTTAACCTTGGCGACGACATCGGCAACACTGGGCAGCGCTGGGGATTGGCTTTCGGCAGGCGCTATTGACCAACCACTGTCAATAGAGGCCGTGTTGTTACTCTCAGCGGAAGGGCTTGGTGTCAGCGAAATATCTACGTGGGGTAGTAGCCATGCGGCGCCTAGCGTGAGGAACAAAATCAGGATGAGGCAAAGAGCCAAATTTCTTGCATTTATCCTCTTCATCGCTCTCACCTAATTCTGGATACTAGCCTTATTGTGCTTTGCAGGGTTGTTCAACACCCAATACGATATAACTGGTAAGTTTTTCCTTTCTAATCTAATAATAATAATGCTAGCACCCAAGCATTAAGATCCTGTTAAGATTTGGGGGATGCCGCAATTTTGTATTGAGTTGCATTAGGTAAATTCTGGCAATGTCGGAGGTATAATTTATTCACACAACGTTTCATTGTTTTGTTCACCTGCCATTCACGGAGGGTTAAATCCTCTTTTCAAAAGCTATGATTTATTCTTCCACCTACTAGGAGTGGGTGACTATCCCGATTTCACCTCGACGCTTGAGGCAGATTTAGAGCGAGAATAAAGCCGTAAAGAGCGCGCTGCCAGAGATTTCTCGAACTTATCTACCTGGAAAACTGCGCAGTCCGGCATTTCGTTCAACGGCAGAAAAAACAGTATGGTTGGTAAATTAGTCTCTATTCAGACCTTAATGCTTCGATGGGGTTAAGCCGAGAGGCTTGCCAGGCGGGATAAAATCCAAAAAATAGACCAATAC
>Ga0315279_10006258_pt1 | contig 15073 bp, 7 predicted proteins | sample YL17G06_20_MG_FD_203694 | JGI IMG/M metagenome (GOLD analysis project Ga0315279, IMG submission 203694) | Sediment microbial communities from Yellowstone Lake, YNP, Wyoming, USA - YL17G06_20 | ecosystem: Environmental > Aquatic > Freshwater > Lake > Sediment | place: USA: Wyoming | collected... | reverse complement strand
GCCGGAGATGTGGACGGTGGTGGGCATCTTGGCAAGCTGCGCCATGCGCGCCACGCGGATGGACCGGATCATCCCGCCGTAATAGTGCAGGTCCGGCTGGACGATATCGACGCCGCGGTTGGCGATCATCCACCGGAAGCGCCAGTCGCTGTACTCCTGTTCGCCGCCCGCCACCGGAATGGTCAGCGCATCGGCCACCGCCTTGGTGTCTTCCAGGTGGTCGAAGGGGCACGGCTCCTCGAAGTAGACGGCCTTGATCTCTTCCAGCATGCGCCCCACCTTGATGGCCTGCGGCGGATCGTAGGAGCTGTTGGAGTCGGCGTGGATGTCGATGGCCTCGCCGAATGTCTTGCGGACCAGCGGAATCAGCGTTTCGGTGCGGCCGGGCATGGCATCGGCGTTGCGGCTCATGCGTCCGCCCACGCGGAACTTCAGCGCCCTGGCGCCCGACTGCTGCACCAGCTTCTGCAGGTACTCGACTTCCTGTTGGGGAGTGCTGTCGCGGCGGCCGCTGGCCACGTAGATGGCCACCTCCCGCCGCACGATGCCCCCCAGCAGCGCGCCCAGGGGCTGGCGCGCGATCCGCCCCAACAGGTCCAGGATCGCGAACTCCACCCAGGCCTGCGGACTCCACAGCGCCAGCCCATACAGCTTGTAGTTGTCCTGAAAGCGGTACAGCTCCCACAGCAGGTTCTCCAGGTCGCGCGCATCCTTGCCGATGAAGAAGGGGATGACGAGCCGCTTGAGGATTTTGTCCAGGTAGTCAGCCCGCGGCGGGTTGGGGAACGAAACGCCCTCGGCCCCGTCACGGGAGCGCACATGGACCAGGTATTCCTTGTCCTTCCTCAGCAGCTTGATGGACTCGATGATGACCGGCGACTTGAGGGCGTCGAGCTTGAGCACCGGCGCCGCCGCCGCCCGGTCCAGGTCCTGCAGGCTTGGGCCGCCGGGCGCGGACGTGCCCGCTTTTCGCTGCGCCGCGCCCGCCGCCAACCCGATGGCTCCCGCGCCAATTCCGCCTGCCAGCAAACTCCGCCGGTTGATTCGCATCGTTTTCTCCTTTCGCCAGCCGTTTACTGTACACCAGGAACGGCAAGAACGGGCTTCCCACGGATGTAGAATTGTGTGTTCGCGCCACTATGCCTGAAACATGGGTGATTTCGCTTGGCGGAAACGTTATTACCCGCGAGGATGAGCCCGGCCGCATCTCGGATCAGTTCACGCACACGGCGGAGATCCTCGATGGCTTCGTTGATGCCTTTCGGCAGAACTACCGCCTGGTGCTGACGCACGGCAACGGCCCGCAAATGGGGAACATCCTGATTCGCGTCGAAGAGGGGGAGCGGCGCGTGCCGCCGCTGCCGCTGGACACCTGCGTGGCCGATTCGCAGGGCGGCATGGGCTACATGATGCAGCGCCTGGCCGATCAGCTCTTCCGGCGCGAGGGGATCAAGCGCCACATCGCCACGCTGATCACCCAGGTGATCGTGGACGAGACCGATCCTGACTTCCGCAATCCCACCAAGCCCATCGGCTCGTTCTACAGCGCCGCCGACGTGGAGCTGATCCGGCGCGAGAAGCCGCACTGGATCCTGAAAGAAATCGAGCCCGGCCGGTTCCGGCGCGTGGTGCCGTCGCCGCGGCCGCTCGACGTGGTCGAGAAGGACGCCATCGCCTGCCTGCTCGACGCCGGGTTCGTGGTCATCGCCTGCGGAGGAGGCGGCATCGCCGTGGCCTGGAAGCATAGCCGCCTGGCCGGCCTGGAGGCCGTCGTGGACAAGGACCTGGCTTCGGGCCTTCTGGCGCGGCAACTCAAGGCCCAGCGGCTGATCATCATCACTACCGTTCACCAGGTGGCGCTGAGTTACAGGAAGCCGGGCCAGCGCTGGCTGAGTGCTATGAGCACCAGCGACGCTCGCCGCTACCTTGCGGCGGGCGAGTTTCCGCCGGGGTCCATGGGACCGAAAATTACGGCGGGCATCGAGTTTGTCGAAGCCGGCGGCGCCGAGTGCCTGATTACTTCGCCTGACCGGGTGCGGGAGGCGCTGGCCGGCCGCGACGGAACCCGCATCATTGCAGGTTGAAAATCGCGAATTCCTGCCATCGCCGGCGTTCCGCCGCCGCTACAAGGGGAGCCGCCCGGCTTCCACCTCGCGCTCGGGACCCAGGACCAGCTCCAGACGGCCGTTGCCCCAGGCCGCGTGTTTCCCGACGTGGAGGTACTGGCCCAGCCAGAGCAGCGGCAGGAACTCGGCCAGCTTGCCGGCAAAGGCGCACTCGCCCAGCAAGCCGCCGATCGGATGGCGCATCCCGGTGCGCGAGGAGCGCCGCTCGCGCTCTTCCCAACGCAGATCGCGGCGGACACACGCCACCTTTTCGGCGCGCTGGCCCAGCCCCTTGAAATCAAGCGGCAGCGGTGCGCCGCAATAGAAAGTGCTGAGGGCGTTCAAGCGGTCGCGGAGCCGCCTGAACAGGTGATGAAATTCCGGCTCGCGCACCGTCTGCCCGCCGAAAACCAGGTGCGTGGGGGTCAGGAAGCGGACAGCGATTTGGCCTGGCCGCGGGGGCGCTGCCGGCCCTGCCCCGGCATATTCCGGTCGCGCAATTTCCACGCGCTCGGCGCTTTCCAGCGCGCAGCGGGCGCGGTTCAAACCGAATCCGCTTTCCGCCAGCCGCTCGAATGACTGCTGGAACCAGGGCAGCAATTCCACGATCCGGCCCGCCAGGACCAGCTCGAAATCCAGCGGTTCGCCCGCCTTGTAGCGCGTTTTCTCTTCCAGCGGCGGCCGGATGACGAATGGACGCGGGATGGCTACGTAATTGGACAAGGCCGGCGCGCCGGGCGGCGGAGCCGGCTCGAACACCTGCGCGTAAGGACACGTGGCGCGGCGCTGGCAGCGCGCCGCGCCGGGACACGCCGGGTCGCAGCAGATCTCGCGCAGCATGGCGCCCAGGGCGCCCCGCAGCACGTTGCCCTTGTTACGCGCCGGCAGGAACAGCGTCTCGCGAGGCGCCAGCCGGAAGCGGTACAGCGCAAACTCCATCGCCCCCAGTTTCGAGTTTTGGCTTCCGGATTACAAGCTGCAAGTCGGAGGCAGGAGGCTGTGGGCCGTAGGCTGTAGGCTGTGGGCTGTAGGCTGTGGGCTGTGGGCTGAAACCTGGCACCTGGAACCCGACACCTGACTTCGGCTCCCAGAGGATATACAATTAGGCTGTGAAGCTGATGAGGCGCTTTTGTGGGGTTGCCTGCCTGATGACGCTGGCGGCGATGGCTCAGCGCCCGCCCGCCCCGCCAGCGCCGGAGGAGGTCCCCATCTTTCGTGGCGGCGTCACGGTGGTGACCGCCCCGGTGACGGTACGTTACGAGAGCGGTAATTTCGTCACTGATCTGAAGCCCAGCGAGTTCCGGGTCTTTGACAACGGCATGCCGCAGACCTTCACCGTGGAGTTGGCCGAGACGCCGCTGTCGCTGGTGATCCTGGTCTGCAACAGTTCGCGGATCTCCACCTTCCTGCCGGAAATCCGCAAGGTGGGCAGCCTGTTCGACGCCCAGGTGGTGGGCGAGCGGGGTGAAGCGGCCGTGGTCACCTTCGACCACGAGGTCCGCGTGGCCCAGGAATTCACCAACGACGCCGACAGGCTGATCAAGGCCTTCCGAACCTTGACGGAAGGCAGCTCGCAATCGAAGTTGAACGATGCCATGGTGCGCGCCTTGACCATGCTGCGCGACCGGCCGGCGTCGCGCCGCAAGGTGATTGTGGTGATCAGCGAGGGCCGCGACTTCGGCAGCAGCACCGACGCCGGCTACGTGCTGCGTGAGGCGCAGATCGGCGGCATTGCCATCTACTCGGTGATGCTGAGCGCCACCAGGGCGGAGATGACGCGGCAGCAGCCACCGCCGCCCCCCTCCCCGTTCCCGCCCGGCGCCACCGGCACCTATCCCGGCCAGCCGCCGACGCCCACCGCCGAAATGCAGAACCGCGGCAGCGCCAATTTCATACCGCTGATTGTGGACCTGGTGAAAGGCGTGAAGGGTATCTTCGTGGATAATCCGCTGGAGGTGTACGCCAAGGGCACCGGCGGCGCGGATTTGCACAGCTTCAAGAACAGCGCCATCCAGGCGGCCATCGGCAAGATCGGCAGTGAGCTGCACAATCAGTACCTGGTCACCTACCGGCCCAATAACCTGAGCGAACTGGGTTACCATCGCATTGACGTGGTTGTTGATCGGCCGGGCACCAAGGCCATCACGCGGCCCGGCTATTTCCTTGCCGGCCCGGTCCTTCCCGGCGATGGGCAGTCGCCGTCCAGCCAAGCACGCCGGTGAAGCAGGTGTTAGGTGTTAGGTGCCAGGTGTCAGCCTACAGCCTAGAGCCCACAGCCTCCAGCCTACAGCCTCCAGCCTAATGTAAGATGAAAGCGTGAAGGACGGCGAGATCATCATACTGGCCGTGGATACCACCAGCGCGCACGGCAGCCTGGCGCTGTTGCAAGGCCGGCAACTGCTGGAATGCCTCGAGGTGCAAGCGCCGCAGTCGTTTTCCCGCGTCCTGTTTGGAGAGATTGAATCGCTGCTCGAGCGCCACAACGTGGCCCTGCCGGAGATTGATCTCTACGCAGCCGCGGCCGGGCCTGGTTCGTTTACCGGCGTGCGCGTGGGTTTGACGGCGGCCAAAGGGCTTGCCGTGGCGCACGGCAAGCGCGTGGCGCCGGTATCGAACCTGGCGGCCACTGCCTTGCTGGCGTGTGATCTGGCGGAGGCGTCGTTGCCGCGGCTGCTCATCCCGGTGCTGGACGCGCGGCGCGGCGAGCTGTATGCCGGCGTCTATGAACGGGTTTCCGATGCCCCGCCCGCCATGCCATTGAGGCTGGTCATGCAGGAAGTGGTGGGTCCGGCCGCCGCGCTCCAGGAGCGCCTGGCCGGGTTGCCCCTAGCGCTGGACGACGCTGCCTTCTGCGGTCCCGACGTCGAACGCCTGCCGCTGGCTCATTTCCGGCGGCTGACGACGGGGCGGGCGCTGGCCGGCGCGGTCGCCCTCCTGGCCTGGCACGCGCATCAGGCCGGGGCGTCGCTGGCGCCGGAAGAGGCCGACGCCAATTATGTCCGCCGCTCCGACGCCGAGATTTTCAGCTCCCATCCGTAACGAGTGCTTAGTGGCGCAGCCGCGGGAATGATAATTCGTCTTCTGAATCCGGGCGAAGGGGCGCTGGCCGCCCGGCTGGCTGGCCTCGCTCCGGGCGCCGCCAACTGGCCCGCCCACGAGTATGAGCGCATCGCTGCGGACCGCTCGGGCTCGGCGTTTTGCTTGGTTGCCGAGGAGCCGGCGGGCGAAATCGCCGGGCTGTTGGCTGCCACCTTGGCAGCCGGCGAAGCCGAGGTGCAGAACCTGGCGGTCGTGCCCGAGAAGCGGCGCCGCGGCCTGGCCAGTAGCCTGCTCACCGCCGCCCTCGAGCGGTTGTCCGCCGCCGGCGCCCAATCGGTCTGGCTGGAGGTGCGCGAGTCCAACCAGGAGGCTATTGCTTTCTACGAGCGGCACGGCTTCCGCCGCGCCGGCCGCCGCCCCGGCTACTACTCATGCCCGCCCGAGGCCGCCCTCATCCTCGCACTTCAGACGCCGTGAAGCACCGGGCGCTGCAAGGGCAATCCGTGTAGCCCGAATTTCTCACCGCTTGGCGGCTCTGCCGCTTTGCTGTGCGGAATGCCTCCGGCTTTCCGCTCTCAGCTCGATGTGGTCGAAGGCTACGCCTTCGATTCCGGGCCGCGGGACCGAGGCGCAGCCTCGACAGAGAACAAAAGCCAGCATCGGAAAGGCAAAGCCATTCCGCACAGCAGAGCGGCAGAGCCGCCGTGCGAACTCCCGCATGGTCACAAATCCGTGTAGCCGCCCTTTTATGCTCGTTGTTTCCGCCAATGCAGGGCCGGCCCACCTACTGTACAATGCAGCAAGACAAGGTTAGTCAAATATGAGGCGGACGCTTAAGTCGCTTTTCCTCTGTTCCGTTTGCACTCTGCTGTCTTTTTCCCTGGCCGCCAACGCGCAGGGCGTCATCACTACCGTTGCGGGAAGCACCTGGATCTTCCGGGCCGGCGGCCAGGCGACGTCGGCACCGCTGGGCAACATTGCGGGCGTGGCCGCCGACCCGGCCGGCAACGTCTATGCCGCCGATTCCAGCAACGACCTGGTTGTCCGGATCGCGCCTGACGGCACGCTCACCGTAGTCGCCGGCAACGGCATCAGCGGCTTTTCGGGCGACAACGGTTTCGGCTCGAGTGCCTCGCTGTTTTTTCCCTCGGCCGTGGCCGTCGATGCCGCCGGCAACGTGTACATCGCCGACACGCTCAACCAGCGCGTTCGCAAAGTCAGCGGGAAGATCATCACCACCGTCGCGGGCAGCGGCACGGCCGGCTTCTCGGGCGAGGGGGGACCGGCGGCGTTGGCCCGCCTGAACTCACCGGGCGGTTTGGCCGTAGACAGCACCGGCAATGTTTACGTAGCCGATACACTGAACGATCGCGTCCGCAGAATCGCGCCCGATGGAACCATTACGACCGTTGCCGGCGCCGGCCTGCGGGGTTTCTCCGGCGATAACGGCCCGGCCACGCGGGCCGCGCTAAACACCCCGCGCGGCTTGGCCGTCGATAAGGCTGGGAACCTGCTGATCGCCGACTGGGGCAACCACCGCATCCGGCAGGTATCAGCCGCAGGCACGATTACCACCCTGGCGGGCACCGGCAGCCAGGGCTTCTCCGGCGACAACGGGCCGGCAACCGCCGCCACGCTGAACTTCCCGTACTCCGTGGCGGTGGACGTGGCCGGCGCCGTCTACATTGCCGACAGCGTCAACCAGCGCATCCGCAAAGTGGCCGGCGGCATCATCTACCCGGTTGCCGGCAACGGAACACGCGCGCTGGCCGGCGACGGCGGGCCGGCCTCGAGCGCCTCCTTCAACCAGCCGCAAGGCGTGGCCATCGATGCCTACGGCAACGTCTTCGTCGGCGACACCTTCAACAACCGCGTGCGCAAGGTCGCTCCCGGCGGAACCGTCAGCACGGTTGCCGGAAACGGCTTCTACAAGTTCTCGGGCGACGGCGGCGCGGCCATTGGCGCTTCGCTCAACGGCCCGCAGGGGCTGGCCGCCGACAACGCCGGCCGGTTCTACCTTGCCGATCTGCGGAATCACCGAGTGCGCCGCGTCAACGCCGCCGGCGTCATTGCGACCGTTGCGGGGAACGGCACGCAGGGATATGCCGGGGACAACGGCCCGGCTGCCGCCGCCGCACTCAATTCGCCCGCGGCCGTGGCGCTGGATGCGATCGGCAACATCTACATTGCCGACACCGGCAACCACCGGGTGCGCAAGATCGACGCCAACGGAACGATCACCACCTTGGCCGGCGCCGGCGTGGCCGGTCACTCAGGCGATAGCGGCCCCGCCAACATTGCCACGCTCAACCGGCCCGGCGGGGTGGCCGCCGACACGGCCGGCAATGTCTACATCGCTGATACGGGCAACCACGCCATCCGCAAGGTGAACGCCGCCGGCTCGATCAGCACGCTGGCGGGCAACGGGGTGCCCGGCTTCTCGGGTGACGGCGGTCCGGCCGCCGCGGCGCTGCTCAACTCGCCGGGCGGCCTGACGGTGGACAGCGCCGGCAACTTATACGTTGCCGACACGGTCAACCACCGCGTCCGCCGCATCACGCTCGGCGGCACGATCTCGACCGTTGCCGGAAGCGGCACATCTGGCAATGGGGGCGACGGCGGGTCGGCTACGGCCGCGTCGCTGAACACGCCCGGCGCCGTCGCATTGGACAGCAACGGCGCCTTGCTGATTGCCGATACGTTCAACCACCGCGTGCGCCGCGTGGCGGGCGGCATCATCAGCGCGCTGGCGGGCAACGGCACCGCGGGGTTCGCGGGCGATGGCGGCCCGGCCGCCGCCGCCGCGCTGAACCAGCCGCTGGGCGTGGCCGTGGATAGCTTGGGAAACATCCTGATCGCCGACACGCTCAATGACCGTGTGCGCCAGGTGTTCGCCGCCACGCCCTCGTTCTCTGTATCGCCGACAAGCTTGAGCTTCAGCGTCGCAGCCGGCACGCCGGCCGTCGGCGCGCGCCTGGTGGATGTTTCGAGCAGCGCGACGGGGCTGGCCTGGATCGCTGCCGCCACCACCGAGAGCGGTGGCTCTTGGCTGGTTGTCTCGCCCGCGAGCGGCGCGGCGCCGGCCAGCATCGCCGTCAGCGTGAACGTCGCCGGCCTCGCGCCCGGCAAGTACCGCGGCTCGGTGCTGGTGGCCGCCTCAGCGGCCAACCCGCCGTCTCTCACCGTGTCCGTCGATCTGACGGTGGAGGCGGCCTCCGCGCCCACGCTTACCGTCGAGCCGGCGGAGTTGACCATCGAGGCGCCGGCCGGCTCGAACGCGCCGATCAGCCGCTCGATTCGCGTGAGCAATTCGGGCGGCGGCACGCTGAACTGGACGGCGGAGTGGCATAGCCTTCAGGCTGTGCAATGGCTGAGTGTTTCGCCCGCTTCTGGCACGGCCTCGGCCGGCAGCCCTGCTTCGCTGCAACTTAGTGTGGTGGCCGGCAGCCTGCCGGCCGGCGTGTACACCGGCACGGTGCGCATTTCGGCCAGTGGCACAGGCTTCCAGCCTGTGTCTTCTGACATGGCTGTCACGCTGCTTGTCGCGCAGCCCGCGCAAACCATCTTGCTCAGTCAGACTGGGCTGCTCTTCACCGGTGTCGAAGGTGGCACGACCATCCCCGAGCAGAGCTTCGGCGTCTTGAACACCGGCCAGGGGCTGATGAACTGGACGGTGGAAACCAGCACGCTCACCGGCGGCTCCTGGCTGGGCGTCACGCCTGCGAGCGGCAGCACCCAGGCGGATGCCATGGAAATTCCGATGGTGGACGTGAGCGCCAGTCCGGGCACGCTACCGACCGGGCGCTACAGCGGGCTGGTCCGCGTGCGGGCGCAGACGGCCAATAACTCGCCGCAACTTGTTACGGTGGATATGAACGTGCTGCCGGCGGGCGCCAACCCCGGCGTGCTGGTGCGGCCCACGGGATTGATCTTCGTGGCCCGCGAAGGCTCGTCCTCACCCGGCTCGCAGACCATTCGGCTGGCAACCGCCGGAACGCGCGCGGTCGGCGTGCGCGGCGGCTTCTTCACCTTCGATGGCGCAAGCTGGCTGGAGGCGCGCCCGCGCAACCTGACGCTGCTGCCCGGCGAATCGGCTACCGTCACCGTTCAGCCGACGCTCGGTTCGCTAGCGCGCGGCGAGTACCGCGGCTCGCTCACCCTGCTGTTCGATGACGGCAGCCCCTCGCAGGTCGTGAATGTGCTCTTCGTCGTCGCCCCCGTAGCACAGGCTGCTAGCCTGTCGGATGTGGCACAGGCTTCCAGCCTGTGGCCCAACGACGCAGATGCCCCCTTCGACGCCGCCACCTGCGCGCCGAAAAAGCTCTACGCCATGCTGCGAACCACCGTCGGCGGTTTCTCCTCGCCCGCCGGCTGGCCCACGCCCATGGAAGTCCAGGTCGTAGATGATTGCGGCAGCTCCGTTCCCAACGCCACCGTCGTGGCCGCCTTCTCGACCGGCGAACCGGTGCTGGTTCTCACCAGCCTGCGCAACGGCATCTATACCGGCACCTGGCGGCCGATCAAGGCAGGCGCCGAGGTGACCATCACCGTGCGCGCCGAGTTGCCGCCGCTGGCGGCGGCCGAAATCCGCGTGCGCGGCGGCGTGCCGGAGAACGCCCGCGCCCCGGCGCTTTATTCCGGCGGCATCGTGCATGCGGCCAGCTTCGCCCCGGCAAGCCCGCTGGCCCCCGGCAGCATTGTCTCGGTATTCGGGCGTAATCTGGCGACCGGCGCTTTGGGCGCGGCCAACCTGCCGCTGCCCACCTCGCTGGCCGGCGCCACGCTGACGGTCGCGGGCATCGATGTGCCTTTGTTCTACTCCAGCGCTGATCAGATCAACGCCCAACTGCCCTTCGAGCTCGCTCCGAACAGCCGTCACCAGGCGGTAGTCAAGATCTCCGACGCCATCACCGTGCCGGAGACAATCACCGTCGCGACGGCCCGGCCGGGCATCTTCACCACCACGCAGGATGGCAAGGGGCAAGGCGTCATTATGGACACGGCGAACCGCCTGGTGGACGCCGCCAATCCTGCGAAAGCTGGCGATGTTGTTGTGGTGTATTGCACCGGGCTAGGCGCGACTAACCCGGCGGTGCGTTCGGGCGAAGCCGCGCCGCCCTCGCCGCTGGCCAAAGTGGTGATGCCGGTGGCCGTTACCATCGGCGGCCAGCCCGGCATGGTTCAGTACGCCGGCCTGACCCCCAACTTCGTCGGCCTATATCAGGTGAACGTTCAGGTTCCCTCAGGCGTTGCCCCCGGCTCTTCGGTCTCCTTGGTCATTTCCCAGGACGGCGTCCCCAGCAACACGGTCACCCTCGGAATTCGGTAGGAGGCGTTTTCATGCGTCGCCTCGCGTTTTTTGCCTTGCTGCTCGTTCTTCACTCGTCACTCGTCACTCATCACTCGTCACTCCTGCGCGGCCAGGTCATCACGACCGTCGCCGGCGGCCAATGGGTGTTCCGGGGTGACGGCGGGCTGGCCACCAGCGCACCGCTGGGAGCGATCACATCAGTCGCAGTCGATGCCACCGGGAATGTGTATGCGGGCGATTTAGATAACAACCTGGTCGTAAAGATCTCTCGTCCCGGCGTTCTTACGGTCGTTGCTGGCAATGGCATATGGGGCTATTCGGGTGACGGTGGGCCGGCTACCGCCGCCTCGCTCAGACCATGGGGCATCGCGGCTGATTCCGCTGGCAACCTCTACGTGGCCGATAGGAATAACGGCCGCATCCGCAAGGTGACCCTGGGCGGAGCCATCACCACCGTCGCAGGCAACGGGCAGCGGTGGGGGTACTCTGGGGACGGCGGGCCGGCCACAACCGCGTCGTTCGATCCCGCTGGTGTGGCCGTGGAGCCCGCAGGCAACATCTACATTGCCGACGCAGGGAATAGCCGCATCCGCAAGGTTACTCCGACGGGGACTATCACCACCGTCGCGGGGAATGGGCAGCCGGGGTATTCCGGGGACGGTGGGCCGGCTGCCGCCGCGTCGCTCGGTCACGCTGAGGGCGTGGCAGTGGACGCGTTCGGCAACCTGTACATGGCGGATACCAACAACCACCGTGTCCGCAAAGTCACGCCGGGCGGAACTATCACCACTGTCGCAGGCAATGGGTGGCGAGGGTATTCCGGGGATGGCGGGCCTGCCACCGCCGCCTCGCTGGATTATCCCCGCGGAGTGGGAGTCGATGCGGTCGGGAACGTCTACATCGCAGAGGCAAATAATGAGTGCATCCGCAAAGTCAACCCGAGCGGAACTATCACCACCGTCGCAGGCAATGGGCTGTGGGGGTATTCCGGGGACGGCGGGCCAGCCACCGCCGCCTCATTCCGGGGCCCTAGCGGTGTGGCGGCGGACGCGACCGGCAACTTGTACATTGCCGATGAAAACAACGGGCGCGTTCGCAAGGTCAGCCCGAGCGGAACCATCGCCACCGTGGCTGGCAGTGGCGCATACAAATTCTCCGGTGATGGCGGTCCTGCCATTGGCGCCTCGCTGTATCTCTCCTCGAATTACGTGGGGGCAGGGGATGTGGCGGTGGACGCAGCCGACAACGTGTACGTCGCCGACTTCTGGAACGACCGCATTCGGAAGGTCACTCCGGGCGGAGGTATTACCACCGTCGCAGGCAATGGGCAGCCGGGGTATTCCGATGATGGGGGACCGGCTACCGCCGCCTGGCTCTACGGGCCCGCGAGTGTGGCAGCGGACCTAACCGGCAGCCTGTACATCGCCGAGGCAACGCGCGTCCGCAAGGTCATTCCCAGCGGAAGCATCACCACCGTCGCGGGACAGTTGGGGCAGTGGGGGTATTCCGGAGACGGTGGGCCGGCCACCGTGGCGTCGCTAGCTGAGCCTGAGGATGTGGCGGTGGACTCGGCCGGCAACTTTTATATCGCGGATACGGGAAATAGCCGCGTCCGTAAGGTGACCTCGGGCGGAACTATTACCACCGCAGCAGGCAACGGGCGGCTGGGGTATTCCGGAGACGGTGGGCCAGCCACCCTAGCCTCGCTCGCTTTGCCCCGCGGTGTGGCGGTGGACTCGGCCGGCAACCTGTACATCGCCGATGCAAACAACAACCGCATCCGCAAAGTCACTCCGGGCGGAACTATTACCACCGCAGCAGGCAACGGGCGGGAGGGCTACTCTGGCGACGGCGGGTCGGCCACCGTGGCGTCCCTCTCCTACCCTGGGGGTCTGGCGCTGGACCCAGTGGGCAACCTGTACATCGCGGACACTAACAACCACCGCGTCCGCAAAGTCACGCCCAGCGGAACTATCACCACTGTCGCAGGCAACGGGGAGCCGGGGTACTACCTTGACGGGTGGGCAGCCACCGACGCCCCGCTATTTCTGCCCGTGGGCGTGGCAGTCGACTCGGTCGGCAATCTCTACATCGCCGACTCCGGGAATGACCGAATCCGCAAGGTTTTGACCGCGCCGCCCGCCTTCCTTGCGGCACCCGCGCACCTCAGTTTCTCCGCCGTTGCAGGCGCGCCTGCAGTGGCACCACAGCTGGCCTCCGCAACGAGCACGGTGACTGGTTTGGCGTGGGCGGCTGGCCCAAGCGCGGCATGGCTCAGCGTTGCGCCCGCGGTCGGAACGGCACCGGGACTGATTTCCGTCGGCGTGAACCCGAGCAACCTGAGCCCAGGGGCTTACCACGGCACGGTGACGGTGCTGGCGCCGCTGGCCGCGAATCCCATTCAAACCATCGCGGTCGAACTGACGGTGCTCGCTCCCGGGGACGCCAAGCCGATGGTGGACACCCCCTCGCTCACGTTTGAGGCGACAGCAGCCGCAGGAAACCCGCCAGCAAAGACACTGCTCATCAGCAATGCGGGCAGCGGCAGTCTCCAGTGGGCGGCCAGGCCACAGACGTTGAGCGGTGGGAACTGGCTCAGCATCTCTTCCACGTCTGGCGCAGCATCGTCAACGGCGCCGGCGGCGGTTTACGTGAGCGCCAGAGCGACGGGACTGTCGCCGGGCGTCTATTCGGGGCTGATTACCATCGAAAGCCCGAGCAGCACGCAGCCGCAGGCCGTGGCGGTTGATCTCCTGATCTCACAAGTCACGCAGACAATATCGCTCAGCCAGACCGCGCTGCGGTTCACGGCGGTGGAGGGCGAGGCGGCGGCGCAGAAGTTCGGAATCGTGAACACAGGGCAAGGGGTGATGAACTGGACGGCGCGCGCCGAGACGGTGAATGGCGGAAGCTGGCTAAGCGTATCCCCGGCGAGCGGACAGAGCGAGGCCGGCTCGGTGATTGTCTCGCAGGCGGAAGCAGCCGCGAACACCAGGGGGCTGCGGGCGGGCACGTACGCTGGTTTCATCCGCGTTGATGCACCAGGGGCGAACAACTCGCCGCGGCTGGTGACTGTTGTATTGACCGTGCTGGCGGCGGGATCGAAAACAGGCACGCGCCTGAGTCCCTCGGGGCTGATCTTTACGGCGCGGGCCGGCGCCGGGTCGCCCAGTTCGCAACTGGTCAATCTGACGACCAGCAATCCGGCGCAGGTGTCGGCTGCTGGCCAACCGTTCACGCTCAACGGTGGCGACTGGCTGAAGGTGCTGCCGACCAATCTCACGGTATCGGCCAGCGATCCGCGCAGCATCGTGGTGCAACCAGATGTCAGCAAGCTCAGCCCAGGCGAGTACCGGGCATCTCTGACGTACATGTTCGACGACGGGAGCGCGGCGCAGGCCGTGGATATTTACTTCCTGGTGGTTGGCAGCACGGTCTCGACGACAGCATTCAATGAAGCAGCGGCGACCGGCTGCACGGCAAAGAAACTGATTGCGGTAGAGCGCAGCCTGGGCCCGAATTTCGCGGGGCAGGTGGGCGCGGCCAGCGGGCTGGAGGTGCAGGTGGCGGACGACTGCGGCAACATGGTCACCGACGCCACCGTGGTCGCCAACTTCTCCAATGGCGACGCGCCGGTTTCGCTCTCTTACTTGCGCGACGGCATCTATACCGGCACGTGGCGGCCGGGCAAAGCGGGCGCGCCTGTGACCGTGACGCTGCGATCAAGCCTCGGCTCGCTGCCGTCGCTGGAAATTCTGCGACAGGGCAAGGTGGAGGAAGGCGCGAAGACGGCGGCTGTGTTTCCTGGCGGCGTGGTACACGCGGCCAGCTTCACGCCGAATGGCGCGTTGGCGCCGGGCAGCATCGTCTCGGTGTTCGGCGCTAATCTCGCTGCGACCAGCGCCACCGCTTCTTCATTGCCGCTGCCCAAGACGCTGGGCGGAGCAAGCTTGCAGGTTGGCGACTATGAAGTTCCCCTGTTCTATTCCAGCGGCGGGCAAATCAATGCCCAGTTGCCGTACGAGTTGCAGCCGAACAGCCGCCCGCAATTGATCGTCAAAGGTGCCGACTTCGTCACCGTTCCCGAAACGATCACGGTCGCGGCCGCGCGGCCGGGCATCTTCACCACCACGCAGGATGGCAAGGGGCAGGGCGTGATTATGGACACGGCAAATCGCCTGGTTGATGCTGCCAACCCTGCGAAAGCGGGCGATGTTGTGGTGGTGTACTGCACGGGGCTGGGCGCGACGAACCCGGCGGTGCGTTCCGGCGAAGCCGCGCCAGCGTCGCCGCTGGCGCACGTGGTGACGCCGGTCACGGTAACCATTGGCGGCCAGCCCGCCGCGGTGCAGTACGCCGGCCTCACCCCCGGCTTCGTCGGCCTCTACCAAGTGAACGTGCAAATCCCCTCGGGCGTCACCCCCGGCTCTTCGGTTCCATTGGTCATTACCCAGGACGGCGTCCCCAGCAACACAGTCACCTTGGCGGTGCGATGATGAGTGCCGTGCGATGTACCGCTGGCGTCTCGCCGGCCGGCCCCTACCAGTTCACCCTGACGTAGTGGTGCGACATGCAGGGGTCGCCGCGGCGACCGGGATGCCAGCGGTACAAGGGGCCG
>Ga0315279_10006256_pt1 | contig 15074 bp, 17 predicted proteins | sample YL17G06_20_MG_FD_203694 | JGI IMG/M metagenome (GOLD analysis project Ga0315279, IMG submission 203694) | Sediment microbial communities from Yellowstone Lake, YNP, Wyoming, USA - YL17G06_20 | ecosystem: Environmental > Aquatic > Freshwater > Lake > Sediment | place: USA: Wyoming | collected... | reverse complement strand
CATCTTCCCTCCCGTCAGCAACCTACTCGAGCTCCTGAGAATCAAGAGACTCGGCGAAGGGAAACTTGCAGCAGCCGTTGTGACGAAACTTTGGGGCGGCGGCGCGCCAGCCCACATCGCCTCGAGGCTGAAGGAAGCCTCGTACACACTATTCGAGCCGGTACGCGAGTTTGTGAACTATCCGTCAGAGGAAGAGTTGAAGGACATCAGAGAATTCCTACTCAAGTTTTGGGAGAAAGCCCTTCAGGGCATCTGACTGTATCCTACGTAGCGAGCTAATCGAGTAGACGACGCGCAGACGGTCATCTATGTGCTCGGAATAGAGTATCTCATGATAGGACGGCCTGACAACCTGTGCAGTATTTCCACGAATCCCATCTTCTCGAAAGCGGACACCACGCCTGTGAAGCCTTCTGAGCCGGACATTCGGCGACCTGTGGTTTCAACCGGATATCCTTCGACAATTTTCGCGCCATGCTCCTTTGCATGTTTGACTACGGCCTCAAGCAACGAGGTCATCAAGCCTCTTTTTCTGAACGCCCTTGAGACAAAGAAGCAGACCACAGACCAAACGGGTTTGTCGTCGACTTTCTTCAGCGTCTAGGATCTTTCCAGAACCGGATATGCCTCTCTCGGGGCTACGGAACACCAGCCAACGGGATCGCCGTCGGCATAGGCTAGAATGCCTGGAACCTCGCCTGAATCAACTATCCTCTTCATCATTGCGTTGTTCTTCCGCCCTGCGCTCTTAGCGAATTCTGATCGCTTCAGTCTCCACCACATGCACCAGCAGCCGCCGCACGCGCCGTGCTCTCCGAATAGGTGTTCAAAGTCCGGCCATCGGTCTGGGGTCAAAGGATGGAACTCTAGTTTCCGCAACTGTGAGGATTCAGGATGCAAATCCCGCCAACCCGGCCTCGGTCTGTGCCGTGTTCCCTGAGAAGGTTTTCTCAGTTCCGCGAATGGGTTAGGACGATTACGGGTTGATGGCTTTCACTATTTGTTCCACGACTTTTTCGGGGTCAACGTTTGGGTCTTCGTTTCTGATGTCTTTGAGAAGATGCTTCGATCGATAGAAGCCGATTACAGGTTCAGATGCTTCCTGGTAGACTTTGAGGCGCTCACGGATCACTTCGGGCTGGTCGTCCACCCGTCTAAACAACTCGCCGCCATCTTTGTCACATTTCCCAGGGACTTTGGGCTTCATAGTCTTCTCATTGTAGATCGCTCCGCAGGTCTTGCATTGTAGTCTCGCTGATAGTCTGTCCACGATTACGCTGTCGGGAACGTTGAGATTCACTACAACGTCAACCTTCGTGATCTTGTCGAGTTCTTTGGCTTGCCCGACGGTTCTCGGGTAGCCTTCAAGAATGAACCCCTTCGACACCTCAGATGCCAGACGCTTCTTCAGTATCTCTGTGATGATCTCGTCTGGCACCAGTGTGCCGGAGCTGCTGTACTTCTCGATCTTCTTTCCCAAGGGTGTTTGATCACGTATCTCTTCGCGGACAAGGTCACCGGTCGAGATGTGCGGAATACCGAGCCTCTTCATGAGTCTGGAAGCGTAGGTTCCCTTTCCAGAACCCGGCGGCCCAAATATGACGATCCTCATTCACTGAATCCTCCGCGTCTTTACGTTGCGAGTATCTCTTGGAGACTTTGGTTCGCTCGCAATAAGTCCTCCTCTGTATTGTATGCGTGGAAAGAGAAGCGGACGCCGTTGAAGCGTTGTGAGACTATGACGCATCGTTTCGTAAGCTCGGCAGCAATAGCAGATTGGTCTCGTCCTTTGAACCTGAATGAAGCGATGCTCGCATGAGCGTTCTCGTTCTCAGGTGTTAGCGTAGTTACGTTGGCGAGCCTGTGATCATTCTTCATCATATCCATGAATTTCTCTGTGAGGGAGAGAGCATGATCGGTCACGTCCTTGTGACCTATCTTAGCTAAGTATCGCATGGACTCGGCTAGGCCGACGGGGGACGAGTAGTCCATGGTGCTGTACTCGAACTTCTTCGCATCGCTCGCAAAGGTGAGCTCTGTTACGTTCAGGTTGTATGGATCCGGCGCACTACGCCAGCCTACCAAGGCTGGTTCGAGTTTCTCCACGAGCTCTCGTCTGAGATAGAGTATGGCTGCGCCGAACGGCCCCAGCAGTCCCTTGTAGCCGCTCGCCACGAGCGCATCGATTCCATCCCGGTGCACGTCGACGGGCATTAAACCGGCCGACTGCGTCGCGTCCACCATGAGAAGAGCTCCGTGTGAATGTGCCAACTCGGATAGCCAACGGAGATCAAACCTCTGTCCGGTCCCATATTCGACGTGACTGATGGAGATCACGGCCGTACGGTCGTCGACAAGTCTCTCCAGCTCGCCCTCATTCACGACGCCATCGTCATTCTTCGCAAGGCGCACCTCGATGCCCTTCTCCTTGCAAAGGCGCATCCAGGGATAGACCACGCTTGGAAAATCAGCATCGGTACTCACAACGTTTGCTCCTCTCTTCAGGTCCAGAGACCAAGCGAGTGAACAGATGCCTACAGTAGCGCTAGACAGGACGGCGACTTCCTCCTTATGTGCGCCAAAGAGAGATGCGGCCCCGTTCCGTGCGTTCTCAAGCGCCTGCGTCTCAGCTTCCTCATCGAAGCCGATGGTTCCTCCGGATGCGATCTTCCGTTGAAATTCCACCATGCTGTCTATCGCTGGTCTGGGCATCAAAGAGATAGATGCCGAGTTCAGGTACGTGACAGAACGCGCTGTGGGAAAATCTTCAAGATTCACATGTAACATGCGGGGTCCCGCTCGACATGTCGTCTCTCCGCACTTTAGACTACCGCAATCAATCGGGCAGACACACGGGGCCACAGATGGAGCTGTGTCTCTCTTCAAATAGGGGCGTGACGTGAACGTGGCGAGCACTTTGATGAGCAGGGTTGCAATTGTTAGGGGGACGGACCTCCCGATATGGTCGTTAGAGCTCTGGAGATGGTAGACGGAGACCAAGCTGTGCCTGTAGAGAAGCCGGTTCTGATAAAGCCCAACTACGTAAACACCCAGCATCCGTCGACAGGAATTACAACCGACAGCCGAGTCATCGATGGGGTGGTCGCATTTCTGAGGAAACATGATGTCAAGGAGATTCTGATCGGTGAGGGAACAGGTTTCGGAGATACCCTCGAGGCGTTCAAGGTCGCAGGCGTGGACTCGGTTGCAGAAAGATGGAAAGTGAGAATGATGGATCTCAACAAGGACGAATTCGTTGAGGTCGAGCCTCCGAACGCACGGACCCTGAAGAAAGTGAAGATCGCCAAGACAGCTCTGGAGAGCACAATTGTCAGTGTTCCGAAGCTCAAACCGCACGGAAATGCTATCGTGACTTTGAGCTTGAAGAACATGATGGGCGCGATGACGCCCAAGGGACATATGCACGGTCATTTGAGTGAGAACATTGTTGACCTAACCTCAGTCGTCAAACCAAGCATAGCAGTTGTCGACTGGATAATCGCCGGCGAAGGACATGAAACAAGCGGCAATCCTGTAGAAATGAATCTGGTTATCGCTGGAACAGACCCTGTCGCTGTGGACGCTGTCGGTGCGGCCGTGATGGCTATATCACCCGAAAACGTGAAACACCTGCGTCTCGCAGAAGAAAGCGGACTTGGAACATACCATCTGGAACGAATACAAATAGTCGGGGAACCCGTGGAGAAAGTCCGAAGGAAGTTCAAAAGATCTTCATACTAAGGCTCGTTCAAATCCAGGCTAGCCGCGCATGCTTGAAAACAACCGAGGAAAGCGAAGGAAGACAGGAGACCTGAGTGTTGGTTGATCTCGCAAAGTTCGTTGATCAGATACCTCCAACGACATGCGTCTACTTGCAGGACTCGTACTCGCAAGCACTAGACGTGAATGTTCTGAGAGTTGTTCAAGAGAAGAACAGCGCATATCTTGCGTTGGATCGGACGATCTTCCACCCAAGATCAGGTGGACAACCGTCTGACGTGGGAACAATAGAAGGGTCCTCGTTTCGCGTCAACGTGAAGAGGGCGATGAACCAGAGCGGAATCATCGTCCATTTTGGCAAGGTCGAAGAAGGAAAGCCGGACATCGGCCCGGCCACATGCAAGATCGATTGGACGAATCGATTCTTGATGATGCGAAGACATACTGCAGCGCACCTGCTAGACCATTGTCTTGCAACTGTTACTGGTTCACGTGTCGAGACAACCGATTCTTGGCTCGGGGACGATCCCTACGTTGGATACGGGGGACACGTTCCTCCTGACCTCGATCTGAAACGGGTTCAGGCGCTCGGGAACGGCTTCATCCAGCAAGGGGTGAATGTCGAAATCAAAACAATGGATAGGGTAGATGCTGAGCATCTGATTACTGATGCACCTAACCTTGCGAGGCTTCCGAAGAGCGAGAAACTACGGATTGTGACCATCGAGGGACAGCTTTCAATCCCGTGCGGAGGCACGCACGTCCGGAGCCTCAACGAGATCGGAGCGCTGGAAGTTCGAAGAACTGAGCCTGTCGAGACAGGTTTCAGGCTGCATTTTGAAGTCAAGTAAGCGGCTCGCCCTGACGCTTCCGATCGACCCTCTGGTGAGCTGGCGAGTGCTATCCTTAAATGAGCTATCTGCTTGTACGGTGAATCCGAATCTGGAATCACAGCATCGTAGAGGAATAGCGCGTGTCTGACATCGAAGAGAAGGAGGCAATGCCGAAGGTAGAGAACCTTCTCTTGCCTCTGGAGGAGATGCTTGCCGCTGGCCTACACATTGGAACCCGTATCAAGACCAGAGACATGGAGCAGTATATCTATCGTGTCCGGCCTGACGGGCTCTTCATACTGAACATCGGCAAGACCGATGAGAAGATCAGGATGGCAGCGAAGTTCGTCGCGAAGTTTGATTCTGAGCGTGTCCTTGTCGTTTCATCAAGGATCTACGGGAAGACGCCGATCGAGAAGTTCTGCGAACTGACAAGGGCATTGTCGATGATCGGCCGATTCATGCCAGGCTTGATCTCGAATCCGCTGCAGCGAAGGCACGCGGAACCCCAGCTTGTCTTGGCGACTGATCCGAGGGCTGACTTCCAAGCGCTCAAAGAGTCAACCAGTGCGGGCGTTCCGGTTATAGCGCTCTGCGACACCGATAACGGATTCGCTGGCGTCGACCTCGCAATCCCGGTGAACAATAAAGGCCGTCGCGCCTTGGCGATGATCTACTGGCTTTTGGCAAGGCAGGTGCTTCGCGAGCGAGGAGAACTTCCGGCCGACGGGACGATCACAGCAACCGTGGACGATTTCGAGACGAAACTAGCTGCGATCGCGCCTAGAGTTGGCGGCGAGCTTTGAAACTGAGAAGGGCTCAGGTCGCAGGCTCATTCTACTCGGGCAGCAAGACAGCTCTCACCAGCGAGATCGAGGGATGCTTCACTCATCGTTTAGGCCCGGGACGGCTCCCTACGCTCGCACGTTTGTGGGCAGGTAAGAGGAGAATTGTGGGACTGGTGTGCCCACATGCGGGGTACGTGTACTCAGGGCCCGTAGCCGCGAGATCCTACTTCGAACTTGCCGGCGACGGAAAACCAGAGAAGATCGTGATTATCGGGCCAAATCATACAGGTCAGGGAAGCGGCGTCTCAATGATGTCCGAGGGTGTCTGGGAGACACCCCTTGGCCAAGTTGAAGTCGACAAGATGACGGCTGCCGCGATTTCGAAAGCATCCAATATCATTGATCTTGATGACCAAGCTCACCTTTACGAGCATTCAGTAGAGGTCCAGCTTCCATTCTTGCAGTACGTTCTCGGGACGAGATTCGAATTCGTTCCTATTTGCATGATGATGCAGGATCTTGAGACGAGCGTAGAGGTTGGGAAAGCAATCGGACAAGCACTTGAGGGTGAGAGTGCCATCATCATTGCCTCGTCTGACATGACTCACTACGAGTCGGCCGAGGCGGCGAAACGAAAGGACCAGCTTGCCATAGACGCCATACTCGCACTCGATGACACGAAACTGCAGGAGACAGTTCAATCTCACAGAATCAGTATGTGCGGTCACGGCCCAGTAGCAAGCATGATCGCCGCCTCGAAGATCCTCAATGCCAAGACTGCCCAGCTTCTAGGTTACAGCACGAGCGGCGACATCACCGGTGACAACAACGAAGTCGTAGGTTACCTCGCTGCCTCAATCTACAAATAGGAAATCGCGTTTGGGCGGTTGATTTTTCTAGCAGCTCAATGGTAGCTCGTGAAAGGTGCTGCGTTCTTGGGAACAGGTATTGGATTCGGGAAGGCCATACTAATCAACGAGCATTTTGTCGTCTATGGTCTTCCCGCGATTGCGTCTGCGATCGGAGCTAAGACAACAGCATTTATTGAACGGCGTCCCGGCTCAGGAGTCGAGATCAACGACGAGAGGCCTGAAACGAAAGGATACAAGGCCGAGAAGGCGGGTCAACAGAAAGAATCCTTGGATCTCATGCTGAAGTTCATGGACATCGACACCAAGAACAATGCGTTCCGCGTGACGCTGGCTGGTGATCTGCTCGCGGCAAGCGGAGTGGGGGCAAGCGCAGCTTCATGCGCAGCAATCGCGCGAGCATTCTCTGGAGAACTTGGTCTCAAGTTATCGGACGATAAGGTCAACGAGGTCGCGTACGAGGGAGAGAAAGGATACCACGGCACCCCATCAGGAATCGACAATACCGCCGCTACATATGGCGGTTTGATCTGGTACAAACGCGAAGGCTCCTCGCATCATATGGAACGCATGAAGCTGAAGAAACCTGTAGAGATTGTGATGGGAAACACTGGCCTCGTTGCGGATACAAAGGCCGTTGTCGGGGCTGTGAAGGAGCGAAAGGAGAAGGAGCCGGAAAAGTACGCTGGCATCTTCAAGGACGCGGAGAAGCTTGTGCATGACGCAAGGAAGCAGTTTGAAGGGTTCCATCTAGAGGCAGTAGGATACCTCATGAACGAAAATCATGCGCTTCTTCAGCAGATTGGAGTCTCATGTCCTGAACTGGATCTGCTCGTAGATTTAGCGCTCAACAATGGAGCCCTAGGAGCCAAACTGACCGGCACAGGCAGAGGTGGCTACATGGTCGCTCTGACTCCGGGCAAGGATCTTCAGGAGCGCGTCGCAAAGGCGATGGAGAAGAAGGGTTTTCAGGCACTACGCACGACCATTGGAGTCTGAGGTTTAGCAGGCACACGATTCATCGTTCTTGGTGAATGAGAATGGAGTTAGCGAAGTTAGTCAATGTGCTTGACGCAAAAGGCATGTTGACCAGGATCAGCAAGCCTGTCGACCGGAAGTACGAAGTCTCAACTTTGATGAAGATGCTCGACGGGCGCGTCCTACTCTTCGATCATGTGAAAGGCTCCAATATGCCGGTAATCGCAAACATCTGTTCAACACGAGACATAATCGCCATAGGCTTAGGAATCCGCAGGGAGGAGCTTATCGCAAGACTGACGGATGTAATAGACCATCCCAAGAAAGCGCGTGTCATAGATGCTCAAGGATACGAGGAAATAGAACCTGATCTTGGAAAGCTGCCTATTCTGACACACTATCCAAAGGATCCCGGCCCCTACATTACATCTGGCATAGTCGCCAGCAACGACAAGGAGCATGGAGTCAACCTTTCCTATCATCGAGCCCAAGTTCTGGAGAAGGACAAGCTCGTCCTTCGAATCCTCCAGAGGCATCTCGACGCATACATACAACGTGGGCTGAAGGAATTCGCGATTTGCATCTCCACACCAGTCCAAGTGCTAGTGAGTGCAGCTCTCTCCGTCGAGGCGGGAATCAGTGAGGCCGACATAGCTAACGCGTTGGAAGAGACTCCGCTTCTAAGACTCGACGGACACTTGGTGCCGCCGTCTGATATCGTGATCACGGCGGAGCTGACCGGCGAATTGCATGAAGAGGGGCCATTCCTCGATCTGACTGAGACCTTTGACATCATCCGAAAACAGAGAGTGGCCAAGGTGAAGAAAATCTACATGAGAAAGGGCGCGATGTACCACGCCCTTCTCCCAGGTGGGCTTGAGCATAAGGTCTTGATGGGTATGCCGCGAGAGCCCACGATCTATCGGGAAGTCGCTAAGGTCTGCGACGTCAAAGACGTGTTGGTTACACCGGGCGGATGTTCTTGGCTTCACGGGGCAGTGAGCATACGCAAGAAGCATCCGGACGACGGCCGAAAGGCCATCGAGGCGGCGTTCAAAGGTCACAAGTCAATGAAACACGTCTTCATAGTTGACGACGACATAAACATCCATGATCCGAACGATATCGAATGGGCGATGGCGACTCGCTTCCAAGCCGACAAGAACATGATTAGTTTCAGAGAGAAGGGATCGTCCCTAGATCCATCATCGGACATGGAGACGCAAATGACATGCAAGGTCGGATTCGATCTCACTATCCCTGAAGGTGGAAAGAAGGAATTCAGGCGACCCACCTTACCAATGAAACTGAACCTGGACGACTACGTTCCACGCAAGTAGACTGGAGCTGAAGTGAGCGATGTATCTGACGAATGCTGAGGAAGGAATACTGGCGGGCGAGAAAGGCGAAGTCATGGAACGGATGTTCCGTTTGCTCGTCCGGCTCGGTGAGATCTACGGCGCGGACAGAATGATTCCGGCAAGCTCAGCTCAAGTGGCGGGCGTCTCGTACAAGTCGATAGGCGACCCAGGAGTCGAGTTTCTCGAAGACTATGCAGCAAGAGGCGCGAAGGTTAACATCGTTACCTTCCTGAATCCGGCAGGGATGGACATCGAAGACTGGCAGAAACTCAACATACCGCCAGGCTTCGCCGAAAAGCAGCTGCGTATCATGGACGCATTCAGGAAGATGGGCATAGTCGTAAGCGCGACCTGCACGCCATACCTGGCTGGAAATCTTCCAAGATTCAGAGAGCACATCGCATGGTCAGAATCATCAGCCATCTCTTTCTCAAACTCGGTCATCGGGGCAAGAACGAACAGGGAAGGAGGACCCTCCGCTCTTGCGGCTGCATTGTGCGGTGTCACCCCAAACTATGGACTGCACTTGGACGAGAACAGAAAGCCTCAGATGCTCGTAGAAGTGGACGCCAAGCTAGAAGACAGCGCGGATTTCGGAGCGCTTGGCTACATTGTCGGAAAACAGATCAAGAACAGAATACCATACTTCAAAGGCATCAAGGACGCCGACACAGATCAACTGAAGGCGCTCGGCGCCGCGATGGCAGCCTCAGGCGCGGTTGCGCTATACCATGTTGAAGACCTGACCCCCGAGGCTCACCTAATGGAAACCAAAGGTCTGGAGAAACTATCGGTCAGCGACAAAGACTTGAACGAGACCTTCTCGAAACTCTCCACAGGAAAGGACCCCGACATAGTGATTTTGGGGTGTCCTCACTCGTCGCTCAAGGAGATAATGACGGTCTCACGGAAGCTGGAGGGCAAGAAGTTGACGAAACCATTGTGGATCTGCACGTCGAGAATGGTCAAAGAAGCCGCCAACCGGATGGGTTTCACACAGACAATCGAGGCTGCTGGCGGCAAGGTTGTGGCTGACACATGCATGGTCGTTTCACCGATAGAGGACATGGGATACAAAACGACAGCAGTCAACTCAGGAAAGGCGGCGAACTATCTACCTGGCTTCTGCAAGCAGAACGTAATCTTCGGGAGACTCGATAGCATACTCGAGAAGGTGACCGAGTAGGGCAACTCAGGGTGGTAGAGCATGGAAGTGTTGAAAGGAAGAACAATCAATCCCGGCAAAGTGGAAGGAGAAAGCCTAGTCTCGAAAGAGCCGATCGGATTCTACGGCGGCGTCGACGCAAAGACAGGCATCTTCATCGAGAAAGGGCACGAGCTCGAAGGCAAGTCCGTCAAAGGAAAGATCCTAGTCTTCCCCTGCGGAAAAGGCTCAACCGTAGGCTCATATGTTATCTATGGACTCGCCAAGAACAATCAGGCCCCTCTAGCGATCGTGAACAAGGAGACGGAAACGATCGTCGCCACAGGCGCCATATTGGCCGGTATCCCTTGCGTTGACCAAATCCCTGTCGAGAAGATCTCGACCGGCGACCAGGTTGCAGTTGATGCGTCGGCTGGAACGGTTTCCATCATCAAGAAGAGTCAATAGCGTCACTCGAAACTTGTTAATGAAGATAGAATGGATCTGGGCATAGCAGGACTGGGAAATCTTGGCAAGTGAGACGACTATACGGAAAAGAAGTCACATCACGACGGCACTTCACCGCGATGTCCAAGCACACGTAAGCACGGGATTCGACGACACATCACTAGTACACAATGCTTTGCCCGAGCTTGACCACGAAGAAGTTGATCTTACCTGCGAGTTATTCGGTCACAAGCTTGCTGCCCCCGTCATCATTGAATCCATGACAGGCGGTACACCGATCGCCGCCAAGATCAATGCGACGCTTGGAAAGATAGCGGAAGAATTGCAGATCCCGATGGGCGTCGGCAGCCAGAGGGCTGCGATCGACGATCCGAAGCTCGCCTACACGTTTCAAGTAGCTAGAGAGAACGCACCAACCGCTCCGATCCTAGCGAACTTGGGTTGTCCGCAGATCGTCAAAGAAGACGGAATCGAACGCGCGAAAGCCGCGGTTGAGATGATCAAAGCTGATGCACTGCTCATTCACTTGAATGCACTTCAAGAGTCAGTCCAGTTCGAAGGTCAAACACGTTTCAAGGGTGCGCTCGGAAGAATTCGAGAACTCGCCTCCACGTTGAGCGTTCCCGTCTTGGTCAAGGAGACTGGCGCCGGGATCTCGCGAGAGACAGCCGTCTCAGTTGAGCGGGCTGGCGTGAAGGGCATCGACGTCGCCGGCTTAGGAGGAACAAGCTGGGCGGCCGTTGAGTATCACCGTGCAAGAGAGAAACATCGCACACATCAAGCCCACCTGGGTCTTGCGTTCTGGGATTGGGGAATCCCAACCGCCGCGAGCATCGTAGAAGTCGCGAGGTCAACGAAGGTGAAGATAATCGCCTCTGGAGGCGTGAGGAACGGCCTTCACATCGCAAAGGCGATCGCGCTGGGCGCACACTACGGAGGATTGGCAATGCCGGTCCTGAAATCCGTATCCAAGAGCCAAAAGGAAACCAAAGAAGGCCTCTTGTCAGTGATCGACGAGTTGAGAACCGCGATGTTCCTGACAGGCTCCAAGAACCTGGACCAGTTGCACAAGTGCCCGATCGTGATCACGGGCAGAACACGCGAATGGCTGGTAGCGAGAGGACTCCTATCCTAGGGCGCATCGACGCCCAACAACGGTTCGAAGAGCTCGCTTAGAGGCAAGTTGTCAGTCTTACGCTTCGTTTGGCAACTCGACAGGTTTCTGCTGCAGGGTTCGATACTCGCAGGTCTCACAATGTAGCTCGTCAATTCTAGCGTTGAAGATGGCGCACCAGTCCCATGCATCCTTGCCGATGCGCAGTTTGATCCGCTGGATGCACGGATAGGTCTTCTCGGCCATGGTCTTCCGGCTATGCCAATGCTTCGGGATAAACCTAAGCCTCTGGGTTGATATAGGCTGGTCGGCATTAGCTCGTTTTCGCGCCTCTACGGGAGGATCCTCTTGACTTCTTCAGAGTTTGCCGGGTTCTACAAGCTGACACCCGAGGAGAGACTTCGCTTTGTCAGTGAATTCGCTCATCTAGACAAGGCTGAGTTGGGCATCCTTGCGGCCTCCAGCGCGTTGAAGATTGACACTGCTAACCGCATGATCGAGAACGCCGTCGGCGTCATGCCGGTACCGCTAGGGGTCGCGATGAATTTTCTGATCAACGGGAAAGATCGCTTGGTTCCGATGGCGATCGAGGAGCCATCAGTAGTGGCCGGCGCGAGTCATGCGGCCAAGATGGCTCGGTCCAAGGGGGGATTCTGGACATCAAGTACCCGTCCGGTGATGATCGGACAGATCCAGGTGGTGGGTTGCGTCGACCCCGAGAAGGCGCGTGCATCCGTTCTCGCATCTGCAGAAGAGATCCTCAAAAAGGCGAACGAGCAAGACCCAATCCTTGTTTCCAAAGGCGGCGGAGCCATCGCTCTAGAAGCAAAGGTCATCCAGACTATCGTGGGGCCCATGGTGATCGTTGAGCTTATGGTGGATTGTGGAGATGCAATGGGCGCCAACGCCGTCAACACAATGGCTGAAGCGGTTGCCCCGCTTGCCGAAAGAATTACCGGCGGCCGCGTCTATCTGAGGATCCTATCGAACCTAGCCGACAGGAGGCTCGCACAGGCTCGCGTCATAGTCGCGAAAGAAGCCGTCGGCGGTCCAGAAGTCGTGGATGGAATAATCAACGCATATGCTTTCGCAGCCGCCGATCCATACCGTTGTGCTACACACAACAAGGGAATAATGAACGGCGTTACCGCGGTGGTGCTGGCTACTGGAAACGATACACGAGCTATTGAGGCTGGAGCACACGCCTACGCATCTAGGTCTGGACGATACAGCCCGTTGACCCGTTGGAGCAAAGACGGTAATGGAGACCTTGTCGGAGAAATCGAGCTACCAATGGCAGTGGGACTGATCGGAGGCGCCACAGCAGTTCATCCAATAGCGAAGATCGCGGTCAAGATCCTTGGAGTGAAATCAGCTCGTGAACTAGCCGAGATAATCGCTGCAGTCGGCCTCTGCCAGAACCTTGCCGCTCTACGCGCGCTCGCGGCAGAGGGGATCCAGCGTGGTCACATGCGGCTGCACGCAAGAAACTTGGCAGCCACGGCTGGAGCGACCGGGAGTCTTGTGGACAAGATAGCTGAAAAAATGATTGAAGAGAAGAAGATTAGGATCGACAGGGCCAAGGAGCTATTGGCCGAGTATTCGAAAGGCGCTTAGATCCTTTCGATAAGCGCGACCGATTCCATGTGCTTGATCTTTGGAACAGCGTCCTTCTCCATCCAGTCCGAGACGCTGTCATAGATTTTCTGATAGTACTTCTTGGTCGAATGTTTCACCAAGCCGAGTCTCTCCATTCTTCTGACATATCTCCACTTCATGCTTCTCGAAATCTCGTCGCCGAGAACTCTGTCAAGATCCACTTTTCTGAAGACTCTGGGTAGCCGGACGAAGGCTCGAATGATCTCCTTGGGAAAGGCTGTCAGGCTCTCCTTCGAGAACTTTCGCTTTCCTCTGGATCTGATGAGGCGTACACCCTCCCTTGCCCTTCTCACAGTCTCTCACCACATTCTGTGCTTCCTAACCACAGCTCATATGGTTAAAAACGTTCTTCGCCTCTTCCGAAGGCGCTCTGAAGAGAAACTCTTACTCTTTGTCAAGTCCATCTTGGCAGCAGGTTTTCGGCGAACAAGCCTTAAGCTCCCGAAAGCGCGCACAATAGAATATCCGATTGTCTGATTGTTTGCACAAAACAGTAGCCGTCCTCCTTGAACCATTCCGCTGTAAATGACTAAACTCATGTGTGCATTATGGGTGCAGAGATGAAGAGGCAATAGCCTATGGCAAGTATGAGTGAAGATAAGTCAATTGTCCGTGAGTTTGGTAGAAGACGCGTGTTTGCTTTCTTCTCGGTCGCGATAGCCCTTGTATTTGCAGTGGACGCAATCCTTGTAGAGTCAGATACTTTCACGTTCGCGCTAGGCGATTTTGCCCTTGTTGGATTGTCAATACTCGCTTTGGTGGTCTTGCTGGTTTGGCGGAATAGACGCTCTTTGAGCGAGCTACGGTCACAACACAATGTCATCGCTGTACTCTTCGTGATTGCACTGCTATTCAAGATCTACGGGATTGTAGTTGAGTCTGGTCATCCTGACGATTTCGGTGACGAGATACCGGGGCTCCTCATACTCGTGATAACAATACTGAACAGATTCGTCTAAGGACACAGGAAACCACTCTGAACTTAAGCGTAGTGGCGTTCGATCCTCGTGAACAATGCGGGGACGATCGCCGCTACGAACAGTCCACGGACAACAGAGTTCACGAAGCTCGGAATGAGGTAGCTGCCAGGTAAGATCAGCTCTAATGCTAGAACGAAAATAGCGGTCGATATACCGCATATTCCAAGCCGTAAGATCCTCTTTCGAGCACTGGCTTCGTTCGTGAAATGTACAAATCTTTCCTCAACCAAGGCTCCGAGCGAGAAGCCGAAAAGGTATCCTCCTATCTGCTCGGGATATGTGTCACCCACGAAGCCCAACGCAAGAGCAATTGTCATTGGAATCAATGTGGAGAAAGCGAAGAGGATCTGCGGTGTCGCTCTCATCTGTTCACTTCGCCGTGGAAGGTGCCGCAGGACCAGCATTCCAGAACATGCCACGGCGAAACCGACGATCCATCCACCTATGACCTGCGCGGGATAATGTAGCCCAAGATAGATGCGTGATATCCCAACTGCAACAACTATCGCCGCCCCGAGTATGCCCAAGATTCTCTTTCTGAAATCCAGCGTTATCCATGTCCAAAATGTCGTTGAGTCTTGCGCGTGGCCGCTCGGGAAACCGTATGATGTTTCGTTCTCAGTTATGCGAAGGTCGATCGGCGGCCGAGGCCATGCGATGAGAATCTTGAGGAAGAAGTTCAGATATGCCCCGAAGAGAACGACATACGTGACTAGTCTGCCGCGTGACTTGTCGAAACACCAGTAGATAACGGCGCTTAGTCCGATGAGACCCGTACCGTCACCCAACAACGTGATTGCCACGAAAACCCAGTTGAATTGAGGAGCGAATAGGCTCTGAAGTATCTCGATCAGTTGTATCCCGAAAAGCAACTCCGCGAGTGACAACGTCTTCTCAGCGCCCAACTAGCACGTTAAGTGCGAGACAGGGCCATACCAAATATGAATGGTTTGGTTACGTGTCCTGGAAATGTTCGCAACTAGCCAACTGCGAATCCGCCAGCGATGAATGCGATTAGACCTAGGAGCATCCAGACCAAGGCATACTTCTTCGATCTTAGCGCGTTTCCCGGGGAAGGATCCTTGACGATTGAGTACGCTGAATACACGAAACCGAGATCGCAAACCAGAACGATTGGGACATAGAGCCAGGAGACCATC
>Ga0315279_10006254_pt1 | contig 15075 bp, 10 predicted proteins | sample YL17G06_20_MG_FD_203694 | JGI IMG/M metagenome (GOLD analysis project Ga0315279, IMG submission 203694) | Sediment microbial communities from Yellowstone Lake, YNP, Wyoming, USA - YL17G06_20 | ecosystem: Environmental > Aquatic > Freshwater > Lake > Sediment | place: USA: Wyoming | collected... | reverse complement strand
CCTATCGCGTAGATTGCACCATGGGCAAAATTGAAGAACCTGACAGCTCGAAAGACAACAACGAACCCAAGCGCAGTGAGAGCGTAGATCGCTCCGGATATCAACCCATTGAGTAGGAGTTGTGGCAGCATATGCTTTGAGCCGCGTTAAAACCGCTTGCGAACAATGACGATTTGATTATTCGAATCCTCGGTACACGCTTCTCTATTGTATCCACCATAACGAGCGACCGTCTTGAGCCCATACCGCGCAAGCGTGCTATCCAGTTCAGCTGGCGAGTTGTAGCATATACGTTCGGTAGCGGAAAGGGTTTCGGATCTGAGCGCATTACCGCTACGTTCTACGCACTCGACAATGTACTGAACTTGAGCGTGCCGATGACTGCTCTCGAAAGGCCAGGATTGCCGCCAATAAAATAGAGCTCGACCCACCTTCTCATCAGCGACCATCCATCGGAATTTCCTTGTTCCATCATCTCGAAGACGAGACCCCTGAGGGTTGTAATCCTCTAAAATCAGCGTGCCTTCGGAGACGAGATGTTCTGAGATATTTCGAGAAATGCCTTCCTGCAAATCAGAGGTGCCCATCTGTCCGAAGTGGTTGAAGGGAAAGAGGAATAGGTCTATCGGCTCGTGTCCCAGCGCATCTGCCCAATTCGGAGCCGTGAGGTCTAACTCTTTGATCTCTATAACGGATGACAGCCCTGCCTTCCCTACAATTTTTTGGCGCAAACAATCGTTCATTTCTGGGGAATAATCCACTCCAAACGCTGTCAGTTCCATGCTGCTAGATCGGGCAAGTAAGTGCTGAACGACGGGGATTAGGATGCGCCCAGTACCACTGCAAAGCTCCGCGATACGCAATCGTCGTCGTCTCCCAAGACCACCTAACAATAGTTCACACGTAACCTCGCACCAAAAGGGAAGATCTTGCCTACTGTGTGGCGACCACCAGAGATCATAGATCTCGACTATCTTGCCCTGCCACTTCATAATTTATTCGCCGCTAAACCACGTCCTTCTAATCCGATCCAGACTGTCTGGATCATCGTTCACGCCCGGAATGAGTGGTTCGTCGTAGCTAAAGGATTCTGCTATGATTGCACTCCAATCCTGCGCAGACGAAACGCGCGGTATCGTATAAATGATCCTGTCGTTCTGCCTGTCTACGACTTTTTTTGCCGAAAAGAGGGTGTGGCCGGAAAGTATGATGTTGCCCCCCTCAAAAAGCACACTCAGGGTTCTAGGTCGCTCTAGACCAGGATAATCATGACTTTCAACGAGTGTCCCCCATATTTGCATAAGCGGCTCGATCGGAACATAGTATGCGTTTGTGCTTGGGTGCATGTCTACGATTAGCATATAAGGTTCGACCCCGACTATCAACTGGCGACGTTCCAGTTCACTCAGATACTCAACTGTCTTGCCATGATCGCCCAAGAAGAAGTTCACGCCATTTTTAATAGGAATCTGCGAGTAAATGGAAAATCCTCGCTTTCGAATCTTCTCGATGGCAATTACGGCCTCGGGAGTAATCATGTGATGGTTGCCGAGATGGGCCTGTATTGTGATACGCACTCCGGTCGACTCGGAAAAGTCACTAAATATATCGAGAAGTGCATCATCGATGCGAAAGGGAAGACCTAAAAAGAGCGTTCCTGTACAAATTCGAAAGACTCGTAGGTTCCTTGCCAACCTAAATTCATCCAAGATTGACTTGATAGCCTCGTTAGACAGGATCAGCGGTTCTCCGCCGCTAAGTATGACATCGTAAACTTGCTGACCTCTCGGGTCTTCATTCATCCACCGGATAGTCTTCTTCGTTTGTTCCATTAAATGATCCACACTCGGGGGGATCAAGTCTCCAAGTTCTGGATGGTGATAAACCTTTAGTCTTGCTCCGGCCTCCACCAACTCACGGGCAAGCGATTCGCGGGTCCCCATTCGTGTTTTATAGCAATCAGAGCACCCAATCGGACAGTAAAAATCTACATCGTACAAGAGTGTCCTACTGAATTTGTGAGATCCGAGTATGCGACCCGAGGATGCGTCGGCTATCGCCGTCGGTTCTCCTTTGCCAATTTTCGCCCGTGACTTACCTCGTACTATTCCATATGGATCTGACTTTTTAGTGGAGTGCGGCAGAAGATAGTCGTCGGGCGGGATGAAGTAGCGCACTACGGACTCATCTAAGAGGAGATTCAATGGTAGAATGCTTAGATCATAAAACCTGCGTTCGCTAGTCCCGTTTCCGTTGTCAGAAACCTCAACACCCTTCAAAATGATGCGCCGAAGGATGGTTTCACTTTTCTTAGAAGACGGTAAAAGGCTAAAGAGTGTCTCGAAATCTGAATCTGTCGAGTTAGAATCAAGATGGATCCGATGTGCGAAATGAAATTTCCAGTCCCCCCAGTTTGGATTTCGAGCGTCAAAGAGCCGCTCCAATCCCGAGACTTGCGAAGAAGTTAAAGGCACCGATTTTATGGCTTCTATAGAGGCACGGGATATAATCCGCGAGACAATGTTTGAAGTATTATTCTGTAAGAAGATGTATCGGACCAGCGATAAGAAGTCGGATAGCGATGGCGCTCCCGGTGTATTTCGCAAAGCGCTTAGGAGTTCTGGAAACATTAAGCGCCTCTCACTCTGAACTGAGATTCCGTGAGCCCGCTTGCGATAAAGCAATATAAAGCATATTTCAACTTCTCCACATCTTGGTTCCCAACTTCGCGTCCTTCGTGCCAAAGGTCTTCGAATCTGTGAATTATTCGCACTTTCTCGTCTTCCTTCAATCGAGCTAACGTTTTTTGGAGTTGCAGTAATAGCAAATCAAGTTTGCTATCAGGTGCGTTATCGGAATCTAGTCGTCCAGGAAAACCCGTAATCTTTTCAGGCGAGGTGAAGTCCTTTGGAGGCGTTGTTAACCACGATTGAACTGATGTTAACACGTCGGGTCCAACATTATTACATTTTTTGAGATTGATCCACTCTAAATTCTCAAGGCCTTTTAACACACAGATTCCGAGCCAAATACAAGCTGCCTGCCCAAAAGTAATTTCGCTTGCAATAATCATAACTCCCTCGTTAGCGATTGCGCAGCCCCCACAACTTGTCCTCAAATTTTCCGAAAAAGTCACCATGTGTTCAAAATACATTAGTACGTTTCCGAGTATACATTCCAAAATATGTAGCTCGGGAGAAAGGCTTTGCGGCATAGGGATTGTTGCAATCGTGCCAGATTTTTCAGCTTCTTTGACGTTTTCAGATTTCTCAATCCTCTCAGTCGATACCAAATAGTACTGTGACATTCTTGTGATTTCGGTAAGCATTAAGTCGACTTCGTCTCTGAAGCATCTGAAGTCGAAGAGCTTCTGATGCGTCCTTAGCAGCAAGTAGTCCGTCGTAAGAGCAGAAATTTCCCATTTTTGGACTCGCGCTTTCAGCCCAGTTGTCATTTTATATTGGCATCGTTTAACTTGATCGAAATAGCTATCCGCTTCCACATCAGTGTCACTGACTAAATGCCCGTGCGCAGCCTGCAACATTGGGAGCCCTCGTCCTCTGAAGCCCGACTTACTCTTTCGTTCTTCGCCAGCTCCAATCTCCCATTGTGGGGACGAAAGCGTCACTCTATCGCTAAATGATACGTACATTCTCATCGGCAGAGCAATGTAACCGCTCGTATATTTGAATGCGAAAATTCGGATGGTCGTCTCATTTGTTGTCCATAGACGTACTTTCCAGTCATGTGGCGAACCAAATTCAAGACCAGGCTTGATGTAGTCCAGCATCTGCTTGATGCTACTTGCGAACAATAACGGGCTATGCAATGAGCTTTCGTCTTTATCAAATGGCACTGCTCGCCACCATAACAATACGTTGGCTAAGTGGTAAAAGTGCGCATCGGGAGAGAACACTATCAGTTCCAGTTTACCGTTTGCACAAAGCTTGCCAAAGCGGTCCACTAGCTTTTTGAATTCCGGGGAATTCCCAAGCACGGGAAAACCGTACGCGGGCGTCGATAGAAGCAGCCAAGCCCTGCTTATTTGGCCCAGATCTTCAAGGGGAGCTAAAAGATGCTGCTGGAATATCTTGGAAAAATTGTCGCTGATCTCCTTTACGATAAGAGAAGCTTCCTCCAATTCACGTAGAGTTTTCGAAGCCTTAAGTTCTGCTTTAGCTGCCATATATGCCGCAAGAGCGCCGGTTAACAAACCGAAAAGTTCAATTAAAAGAGCAAAATGTTTAATTTCCAGCGAAACCTTTAAAATGAAGATCAAAATAATCCCGGCCACCAATAATATTAGGGATATACTGCTGAACACTATTAAAGCGCGACTATGTTCTCGCACAATTTCCCGTATTGTCAATGGATTCTGGACTTCGCCTTTATTGTGCATACGCCGAAACTACCCTTTAAGCGATTGTTATCGGAATGCGACAAAAGCCCCGTTCTTCACGGTTTTCATAATTATAGGCTTGATTACATCGCCGTGATCATCGAAAGTCGTTGGCCCCGTCACGCCAGGGAAATCTTTAATCTTGTATAGCTCCTCTTTAATGTTTGTTGCATTAGAGCCGATTCTTTTCATAACATCAACGATAATACGAAGTCCGTCATAGGCCAATGCAGCGAAACCCTCAGATTGTCTTCCATATCGCTTTTGGTATGCTTTCTGATAAATCTTCGACAAGGGATTCGTGGCGTCGGGATCGAAATGATGTGGATAGATTACTCCCTCTGCCGCGTTACTTGCGGCCTGTACAATCTGAGGATTCTCAAATGGCACGCTTGCCAGGAATTGCGGGGCGAGCCCTAATTCCTTCGCCTGGTTGAGGATCACGGCCAGTTCCGTATAACCGGGAACAAAAACTGCTTCAGGCTTTTCAGATTTAATTTTGGTCAGATCTGTTTTAAAGTCGGTAGCGCTCTGTTCATAGCCATTTGATGATAGGATTTTACCACCGAGTTTAGTGAACTCATCGGCGAATACTCTGGCTTGGTCTGAACCGAAATCGTTGTTAACGTAGAGAATCGCGACTTTCCGTACCTTGAGATTGTTGAACACAAAGGGCACTAGTTGTTGTATATAATATCGCGCGTCAGGCTGCATGCGGAACGTATAATCGCCGGCGTCTCTTATTTTCGGCGAGATGGCTTCTCCCATTAAGACTGTTTTAGCTTTCTCGGCGATCGGAGCTTGAGCAAGCACACAAGAAGAAGCCCACGAACCATATACAACTGGAACCTTGTAGAGCGTGATCAGCTCTTGCATAACATTTGCCGCTACTCTAGGATCGGCTTGATCGTCCTCATAGATTATGGCGAGATGCTTTCCGTTAATCCCGCCGTTTGCATTTACTTCGTCTTTATAGAGTTCCAAAGCCTCTTTGATCCAAATTCCGTATTGGGCAGACGATCCCGTCAAAGGAAGCACTGCGCCGATCCTGATTTCTTCCGCTCCTTTAGGTGGACAGCCGAGGGTGAGTAGTAATATTATTGCAAGAAGAACCACCGCTCCAAATCCGACTATTATTTTCGAAAATTTCATTTCGTTCTCCTTTACCCCGATGGGCGTCCGAAAAACTCATCACTTTTTATCCCTGCGCACGCTATGATGCCGGCCTTCCGAAAGAACGTTTTTTCTGAAGTCCTGCGGTGCACTTTTCTTTTCAAATTTAAGGGAATTCCCTTTCACCCGGATTCAAGGCGATTAATTGCCTCCGCGACATTTCCCCTCCCTAAAACATAACCAAATATATCGACAACCTCATGCAAAGTCAAGCTGAACCGTGCGCGTGAACTAACGCGCTATGCTATCATGTTATTGGATCGCGTCTGTACCTATAACGCCCTTTAGCACAAGATGGCACTATCGAAGTCGATGAGTCCGAACACTTGCTCTGAAGACATAAACCAAGCCGCCTCCATCTCCCTGATACTATGCGGATACTTCCGAAAAAGCCTCTGGGAATAAGCAAGTCTTCATGTTATCGATCTGGTTGGTCGAGGATGTCTCCTCCGAGAGGCTCGAGTGGCTCGCCGCCAAGCGCGAGAAGGGCATGATTGAACCGCCGGGGATCGCTGGCAAGGAGGCGAAACGCCTTCGGGTTCGCCGCGACACTTGAATTCGGGCGCGGCCCGGCATAGGATAAAAAGCACCATGGCCGCATCCCATAAAATCACCCTTCTGGGTGCCGGACTGATCGGCACGTTTTACACCATGACGATCCACGGCCGGCGGGGCCGCGACCGCATCCACACGGTCTGCGCCCAGACCGAGGCCGAAGCCGAGGCCTTCGCCCGGAAGTGGGACATCCCTCGCTGGACGAGCAGCATCTCGAAAGCGATCGACGACGCGGACACCGACCTCGTCATCGTCGGCCTGCCCAATAATCTCCACAAAGACGCCGTTCTCCGCGCGGCGCGAGCCAAAAAACCCGTCCTCTGCACAAAGCCGCTCGGCCGGAACGCCGTCGAGGCGTGGGAGATGCTCCAGGCCGTCGAAAAAGCCGGCGTGTTCGCAGGGTATCTGGAAGATTTGGTCTATACGCCCAAAACCCTGAAATCCCTGGCCTTGGTCAGGGCCGGCGCGTTGGGCCGGATTCTGTGGGTCCGTTCGCGCGAGACGCACCCCGGCCCGCACAGCGCCTGGTTCTGGGACAAGGAGATCGCCGGCGGGGGAGTGATCGTCGACATGGGCTGCCACTGCATCGAAATCATCCGGAATTTCGTCGGCAAGGATGTCCGGCCGGTCGAGGTCCTGGCCACCGCCGACACGCTCGTCCATCCGATCGCGGCCGAGGATTCGGGGATCGGCCTTATCCGCTTCGAGAACCGGGCGATCGGCCAGTTCGAGGTGAGCTGGACCTTCCGCGGCGGCATGGACCTCCGCGACGAAGTGGCCGGGACCGAGGGGACGATCTGGCTCGACCATTTTCTCCGGACCGGATTCGAGATGTTCACGGCCGTCGGGCCGGGCGGATATGTCGCCGAAAAAGCGGAAGGGGACAAAGGCTGGATGTTTCCGGTCGGCGACGAGGTCCATGAACTCGGCTATGTCGATATGTTTAACGACATGTTCGACGCTTTGGACGCCGGGCGGCCTCCCATGGAGACGTTTTTCGACGGCTATGTCGTTAACGCCCTGGTCGATGCGTGTTACAAATCGGCGGCATCGAAGCGCTGGGAGCCGGTGCGGTTCGAGCGATGGGAGGGCGTCACGCCGGCGGCGGCGAAAAGCGGCGAACCGGCCGCGGACGATCGCTATATTTTGATCAAGCGGGAGCGCATGCCCGACGGGACGACGAAGCTCATCCTCAAGGACAAGAAGACGGGCGAAGTTACCCAAAAAATAGAAAAAACATGATATCGGAATATTTCTGGAGGTGCCGAGAATGAAAAACGTCAAGAGAGGAATGACCGCGTTTTTGGCCGGGGGCGCGCTTCTTTTAGGAGCCGCGTGCGCGGCCAAAACTCCGTCGGATTATGCCGTGAAGGCCGTTCCGCTCACGGCCGTTAAGCTGACCCAGGGCTTCTGGGCTCAGCGCCAGCAGACCGACGTCGCCGTAACGATCGCCCACGAAATGAAAGAATGCGAAGACACGGGCCGCATCAAAAACTTCGAGCTCGCCGCCGCCGCGCTCAAGGGCGCGAAGGACGGAAAATTCGCGAGCCGCTACGCGTTCGACGATTCGGATGTTTATAAGGTGATCGAAGCGGCCGCCTATGTCTTGATGCTGAAGCCGAATCCGGAGCTCGAGAACGCGCTCGACGCCTGGATCGCCAAGATCGCGGCCGCGCAGGAGCCCGACGGCTATCTCTACACGGCGCGGACGATCAATCCGGCGAACCCGCCCCGCATGTCGGGAAAGGAGCGCTGGGTCAACCTCCAGGACAGCCACGAGCTCTACGTCCTGGGTCATATGTACGAGGCGGCCGTACCGCACTTCGAGGCGACGGGAAAACGGAATCTCCTGGATGTCGCCCTCAAGAGCGCGGATTTCATCGTCAAGACCTTCGGCCCCGGAAAGGACCAGCTCAAGCTCGTCCCGGGCCACGAGGAGGTCGAGATCGGCCTGGTGAAGCTCTACCGGCTGACGGGCAAGAAAAAATATTACGACCTGGCTAAGTTCTTCATCGACCAGCGCGGGAATTCCGCCGGCCACAAGCTTTACGGAACCTACGCCCAGGACCACAAGCCCGTCCTGGAGCAGACCGAGGCCGTGGGCCATGCCGTCCGCGCGGCTTATCTTTACTCCGGCGTCACCGATATCGCCGCCCTGAGCGGCGACCAACGCTATATGGACGCCCTTGATAAAATCTGGGACGATGTCGTCTTCAAGAAGCTTTACCTCACCGGCGGCATCGGGGCCGCGGGCGGCATCGAGGGCTTCGGCCCGGCCTTTGATCTAGCCAACGCGACGGGCTACGCCGAGACCTGCGCCACGATCGCCTACGCCCTCTGGAACTGGCGCATGGCCCTTTACCACGGCGACGGGAAGTATATGGACCTCTTCGAGCGCGCCGCCTACAACGCGTTTCTTTCCGGCTCCGGCATGAGCGGCGACCTGTTCTTCTATCCGAACCCGCTCGCCTCGTCCGGCCGGACCGAGCGCACGCCCTGGTTCACCTGCGCTTGCTGCCCGCCTAACGTCGCCCGCTTCATCGCCCAGCTCGGCGGCTTCGCTTACGGCGTAGAGGGCGACAAGGTCTATATCAATCTCTATGCCCAGGGAACGGCCGACGTCGAGGCGGCGGGGAAAAAAGTCGCCCTCGAGCAGACGACCGATTATCCCTGGAACGGCGATGTCAAGATCAAAGTCACGCCCGATAAAGAGGCGCAATTTACGCTGATGGTCCGCATTCCGGGGTGGGCCTTGGGCAAGCCACTCCCGAGCGACCTCTATCGCTATGCTGAGGCGCCGGCCGAACAGCCTATTATCAAGGTCAACGGCGAAGCCGTCGCGCTGAATATCGACAAGGGATATGTCCCGCTCTCGAGGTCGTGGAAGGCCGGCGATAACGTCGAAGTTTCCCTCCCGATGCCCGTCCATCGGGTGATCGCCAACGAGAACATCAAGGACGATATCGGACGGGTGGCCGTAGAGCGCGGGCCGATCCTCTATTGCGCCGAATGGACGGACAACGGCGGCGCCGTGAGCAACCTGACGCTTGACGACAAGGCGCCGCTTGCGGCCGAAGCCAAACCCGAAATTCTTAACGGCGTCACCGTCATCACGGGCGAGGGGATGGCTTATCGATACAAGGGCGGGAAGCTGCTAAGCGAGAAGCATAAGATCGAACTCATCCCGTACTATGCCTGGGCCCATCGCGGGCGCGGTGAGATGGCGGTCTGGCTCGCCCGCGAAAAGGATAAGGCGCGGCCCGTTCCGGAGCCGACCTTGGCGTCAGCCTCGAAGATGAGGAGCTCGCCGGGCGGACAGGGCGTCGAGGCCATTCACGACCTGTTCGAGCCCTTCGATTCCAACGACCATGCCCACGGCTATCTCCACTGGTGGCCGAAGAAGGGCACGGCCGAATGGGTCGAGATGGATTTCGGGAAACCCGTGACCGTGAGCGAGACGTCCGTCTATTGGTTCGACGATACGGGCGAGGGCGAATGCCGCGTTCCGGCATCGTGGAGAGCGTCTTACAAAATGGGCGATAAGTGGGTCGCGGTCAAGACGGCCGACGCTTTCGATGTCGCGAAGGATAAATACAACACCGTTCGCTTCGCGCCAATCCGGACGACCGGGCTGCGCCTCGAAATCCAGCTTCCCGAGAAATTCTCGGCCGGGATCCAGGAATGGAAAGTGAAGTAGAGACGCGGCTCAAGATGAGAGATTTGCGGCGGGCGGAGGGGATAGTAGCTGCGCCACCCGTTCGATTACCGGATTGGATTAGCCGATGAAATTCAAGCATCCCGAAATCGGCATCTGCGGATTGTCGTGCCGGCTATGTCCCGCCTATTTCAGTTGGTGCCGCGGCTGTAAGACACCAAGCCGGATGAAGGTCGGCTGTGCCTTCATCCGGTGCGCCGTTAAAGAAAAGCATGTTGAATTTTGCTGGGATTGCCCGGACCAGGCAAGCTGTCCGAAATGGGCGAGGCATCGGGATTACGGAAAATCGGGAGATTCCTTCAAATGCTACCAAACGCTCGAAGGCGATATCGCCTTCATCCAAATGAACGGCGTCGCGAAATTCGCCAGGATCCAAAAAACTCGGGAGAAATGGCTGAGAGAAGTCCTCGCCGAATTCAACGAAGGCCGCTCGAAAAGCTATTACTGCATTGCCGCGACGGTGATGGAGATTTCAGAGCTTCAGGAAGCCTTCGAAGAAGCGGAAAAGCGGGCGGCGGGATTGTCCGTCAAAGAAAAGGCCAAGGTTCTTCACGGCATACTGGATGCGGTGGCGGCGAGAAAAGGATATCTCTTAAAAATTCGGAAATAATAAAATCAGGGGGAACGGAATGAAAAATCACAAGCTCATTCTTGTCGGGTTGGGCGTTTTTCTTTTCATCATCGCCGCGTTTTTGCAGACCGGCGCCCAGAAGCTGGCGCAGGCGTCCGGGCCGAACATCCTCGCCAACGGGTCGTTCGAGGACATGGACGCAAAATGGCCGAAGGGGTGGCGGACGGTCAACTTCCAGAGCCGGGCGTCGTTCGCCGTGGACGAGACCGTCGCCCGTACGGGAAAGCGAAGCGTCCGGGTTTCCTCGGAGAACGGCGCCGATTCCGGGTTCCAGACCGCCGTCGAGATCAAATCCTATTCCAGATACAAGCTGAGCGGCTGGGTCAAGACACAGGACGTCAAACCCGGAACGAGCAAAGGCGCGCTGTTCAACATCCACGGCATGGACATCATGACCGCGGCCGTGAGCGGGACGCAGGATTGGACGCGGGTCGAAGTGTCGTTCGATACCGGCGCCACGGATGCGGTCCTCATCAACTGCCTGTTCGGGGGATTCGGACGGGCGACGGGCACGGCCTGGTTTGACGACGTCGGGCTCGAGCTCCTGTCATCGCGCCCGGCAAATCCTCAGGCCGCCATTGACGCGACGCAGACGCTCGCGCCGATCTCGAAGTACATCTACGGCCAGTTCATCGAACACCTCGGCCGCTGCATCTACCAGGGCATCTGGGCCGAAATGCTCGAGGACCGCAAATTTTTCTACGCCGTCGGCGATAAGGAATCGCCCTGGAAAGCGGTCGGCGAGGCTCGCAACGTCCGGATGAACCCGGTCCTTCCCTTTGTCGGAGTCCACGTACCGGAGATCCGGGTCAAAGGGACGGGAGAAGCCGGCGGCATCGTTCAGGAGAAGCTGGCCGTCATCGCCGGCAAGGATTACGTCGGCCGGATCGTCGTCTCCGGAGACCCGGGCGCGGCGCCCATTCAAGCCAGCCTCGTCTGGGGCGGCGGCGAAAACGACCGGCAGGCCGTCCGGATCGCCGAGCTAACGAGCGACTATCGGACGGCGCCGCTGGCTTTCCGGGCGGGCGCATCGAGCGAGGACGCGCGTCTCGAAATCTTCAGCACGGGCAGCGAGGCGTTCCGGGTCGGTACGGTTTCGCTCATGCCGGCCGACAACGTGGACGGCTTCCGGCCCGACGTCCTCGACCTCCTCAAGAAGTTGAATTCGCCCATTTACCGCTGGCCGGGCGGCAACTTCGTCAGCGGCTACAACTGGAAGGAAGGATTGGGAGATCTCGACAAGCGGCCGCCGCGCAAAAATCCCGCTTGGCTCGGCGTCGAACACAACGACGTCGGCATCCATGAATTCCTCAACCTCTGCCGCCTGATCAATACCGAACCGTACATCACCGTAAACAGCGGACAAGGCAACGAGACGCTCGCGGCGGAGGAGGTCGAGTACGCCAACGGCTCGGCCGAAACGCCGATGGGGAAGTGGCGCTCGGCAAACGGCCATCCGGCGCCGTGGGGCGTTAAGTTCTGGTCGGTCGGCAACGAGATGTACGGAAACTGGCAGCTCGGCTACATGCCCCTCCCGGACTATGCGAAACGGCACAACCGCTTCGCTCAGGTGATGAGGGCTAAAGACCCGTCGATCAAGATCGTGGCCGTCGGTGCCGTCGGGGCATGGAGCGAGGGGATGCTCAAAACCTCGGCCGATGCCATGGACTACATTAGCGAGCATTTTTACGTTCAATCGCTGCCGGGCGTCCTCGGCCACGCGAACCTGGCCCCGCGCGAGGTCAAACGGATCGCCGAGGCCCATCGCAAGTATCGCGAAACGATCCCCGAGCTCAAGGGGAAGAATATCCCGGTGGCGCTCGACGAGTGGAATTACTGGTACGGCCCGTATATTTACGGCGAACTGGGGACGCAGTATTTCCTCAAGGACGCGCTCGGGGTCGCGGCCGGATTGCACGAATATTTCAGGCAGAGCGATATTTTCTTCATGGCCAACTACGCCCAGACCGTGAACGTCATCGGCGCGATCAAGACGTCGAAGAAGGCGGCGGTGCTCGATTCGACGGGGGTCGTGCTGGAGCTCTACCGAAATCATTACGGAACGATCCCGGTCAAGATGACGGGCGCGCCGGCGCCGCTCGACGTCGCGGCGGCCTGGACGGAAGGAAAAAAGACGCTGACCTTGGCCGTCATTAACGCGACGAAGACGGCGCAGACGCTGCCGATTTCGTTCAAAGGCGTGAGCGTGCCGAAGTCGGCCAGACTCTATTTGGTCACGGGTGCCGACGAGCTGGCGTGCAATGTGCCGGGCAAAGAGCCGGGCGTCACGGTCCGCGAAATTCCGAACGCGCCGTTCGGAAACCGGCTGACGCTGCCCCCGCTCAGCGTCTCGCTCTACGAAATTCGATAGCGGGGTTAATCGATGGTGCGTTTGCCCGCTTTCTTGAGATAATACTGGTCTTTGATCCAGTCGTACGTCTTCTTCAAGCCGACGCGGAGCGGCGTGTCGGGCTCCCAGCCCAGGACCTTCTGGATCATCGTGTTGTCGCTGTTCCGGCCGTGCACTCCCTGCGGCGCGCTCAGGTCGTATTTCCGTTTGATCGGGACGCCCGAGATCTTCTCGATGATCGAGACCAGCTCGTTGACCGTCACCAGCTCGCTCGTGCCGAGATTGATCGGCGTCGCGATGAGCTCCTCGCAGTGCGTGATCCCGTCGATCCCCTTGACGCAGTCGTCGATGTACATGAAGCTCCGCGTCCTGGTCCCGTCGCCCCAGATCTGGATCGTCCGGCTGCCGTCGTCGATCGCCTTGATGATCTTGCGGCAGAGGGCGGCGGGGGCCTTCTCCCGGCCGCCTTCCCAGGTCCCCCACGGCCCGTAGGCGTTGTGGAAGCGGGCGATGAACGTCTTCATCCCGCGCTCGGCCCAGTATTCCTGGCAGAACATCTCGGAGATGAGCTTCTCCCAGCCGTAGCCGCGCTCGGACATGGCCGGGTAGGCATCGCTTTCCTTCAGGGCGCGGACGTTCGGGTCTTTTTGGAGGTCAGTGTTATAAACGCAGGCCGACGAGGAGTAAAAATACCGCGCGCATCCCGCCCGGTAGGCCGATTCGATCATATGGGTGTTAATCAGAACGCTGCGGAGGCATTCTATCCGGAACCGCTCGATGAAGCCCATACCGCCCATGTCGGCCGCGAGCTGATAGACCTCGGTTGCGCCTTCGACCGCCCGCCGGCAGTTCTTTTCGATGCTCAGGTCGAGGCAGAGACATTCCACTCCTGGGACGCGCTGGTACCATTCGGGGAGCGGCTTCTTATCAATGGCGCGGACTTTCGTAAAACCCTTGTTGACGAAATAGCGGGTGAGATGTCCGCCGATGAACCCGCCGGCTCCGCCGATGACGATCTGGATGCTTTTGTCGGCGGCTGGCATTGCGGCTGCTTTTTTAGTCGGCATGCGTTCCTCCTGGCCCGATGCTGGGTGCTGTCCGTTCGGAAATGTACTAAAAGCCCCGCCGTCCGTCAAGAATTGACTCTTCATTGTTCCTTCGTTAGCCTTCCAACCACCGAGAGTCGGGGGCTATGTCTCGATGAAGTGCTCGAAGGTCGTCAAGAGGTCGCGGCAACCCATGATGCGGAGAGTCACCGGGCCGAACCGGCGAACGTAGGGGGCGCCGATTATCGGACATACAAGGTAGTTTAAGCCCTTCCGATAGCTCTCGCGGAAAATATTGAGGGATTCCGGATCAAAACGCTCGGGATTCACCTTGCATTCGATGGCGTCGACCTCCCGGCCGCGGCGCACGACAAAATCGACTTCGCGGCCCGATTTGTCACGCCAAAAATGTAATCCTTCTCCGCCCGTGGCCGCGCGCAAGGTGTCCAGAACAAGATGTTCCCAGAGAAGTCCGCGATCATCGTCGCGGACGTCTTTCCATCCCCGGATATAAGTCACAAACCCGGTGTCAAATCCATAGACCTTGGGCCGCCGAACGAGCTCTCGCTTGGCGCCGCCATGAAAAGGGGCCAGCGGGAAGAGCGCGCAGGCGATGGTCATGGCTTCAAGGTAGGCCTTGACCGTGGGGCGGCTGAGGTCGCATTCGCGGGAGAGGGCCGAGTAATCGGCCTGTCCGCCGCTCTGCCGGAGCATCAGACGTAAAAGATTGAGAAAGCCTCCGCGCTCCCGGACCGCAAAGAGCTCTTGGATATCACGGGCGTAAAAGCTGTCCATCCATTCGGAGAAAAGAGTCTCGTCTTTGACCGAACTCAAAAGGAATTCCGGGAGGCCGCCGTTGAGCAGCCGGCGGTCCAGGTCGCGGATGCCAAAATCGTTTTCGGACTCGGTCCAAAGGACAGGGGACAGCAGCAAAACGTATTTGCGGCCGGCCAGAGTATCTCTGAACTTGCGTGTCGCAGCCAAGGTGGAAGACCCCGTGGCCAGGATGCGGAGTCCAGGGAAGGCATCCGAGGCAATCTTAAGAACGCGGCTGGGGTCGTCTAAACGATGGATTTCGTCCATAACGATCACGGCGTCCTTGGGTTGAGCCCGGTAGAACATCTCCGGATCATCCAGGCGGCGCGCATCGGAGGGCAGATCGCAGTTCACGTAGACAGTGTCAGGCAACATTCTGGCGAGAGTCGT
>Ga0315279_10006252_pt1 | contig 15087 bp, 12 predicted proteins | sample YL17G06_20_MG_FD_203694 | JGI IMG/M metagenome (GOLD analysis project Ga0315279, IMG submission 203694) | Sediment microbial communities from Yellowstone Lake, YNP, Wyoming, USA - YL17G06_20 | ecosystem: Environmental > Aquatic > Freshwater > Lake > Sediment | place: USA: Wyoming | collected... | reverse complement strand
ACCTTCCCCTCCTGTGTCTCCCAAGCGCAGAATTGGTGGGCTGTTCACTCCTTCCGCAACTCTCCCATGATTGACTGCGCTCTCCTAACCCCCTCGCCCCGTTTTCATGTATGACTCTTCATTGCTGCTCTCTATTATTCTTTCTTTACCCGCCAGTTGCAAAAAATTACTACAAGGAGCCGGGCTGGGCTGCTTGAAAAGCCTTACAGTGACACCTTTTAGCGATATGGTACCCTACGTTTCAAACCCATGCGGGAGTTCACTAACAGTGACGCCCTGTGTTGCCCATAACTCTATAAGGACTCGCATTTGTAAGGCTTTGAAAGTAGTCCTGCCCGGTGATAGTTATGCAACATCTGAGTTTAGGTAGGCGATGGTGGCGCCCCACGAACCGGACTCAGGTGAAGCCAGTTTGAATGATTCAATGAGCGGGCTCTTTTTGAGGAAGGAGTGGACGATGTTCATTTGAACCCCTTTCCCTTTTCCATGGATGATCCGCACCTCTTTGAATCCTTTCTTCTGGCATTCGAAGAGATATTCCTCCAAAAGAGAAGGGATCTCCTTAGGTGAGAAAGTATGAAGATCGATCCAATCTTCGATGGGAATGCGAATAGTCTCTGAATCAAGTTCGGAGTCATGAGTTTGGAGATAAGAATTTCCTAAAATAATGTTTTTCAGTTTCATTCTATAAAGCTCCTACCACAGTTCTCTCCAATTCTACAAGAGAAATGTTATGGGCAAAGGGAAATCTCTCAGTTACAGGGGGAGAAAAATTCGATCCGGCAGGAATGCTTCCAAAACTTTATCAAGCGGGACTTTGAAAACCTACGGGTAGCGTTCGTTGGAGCACCTCTCGTAGATTACCTTTGAAGGGTGCCGCTATAAGGTTTCTCCAGCATCCCCGCCAGATCTCCAGAAGTTCCAGAGACTGAGGGGGTACCGGCCAAAGGGTACGATCTCCTCTGATGAGGGAAAAGAAACGCTCATTTTCAATAAATTCTCTTGCATTTTTTTCTCCTTTTTGATATTGGTATTACGTTTCTGAGCCACATGTTGGTGAAATTGAAAGAGTGAGGAACTCACAGACGTTCCGAAATATTTTTTATTGTTTCAGAGAGGTGGGATGACCATCTTGAAGAGAAGGGGGGAAAATGGTAAACAAGTCGTTGTACTATTTTGGGTTTTTTCTATTTCTTTTGGCTCTCATACTATTGCCCATTCGCGGGTCTGCAGATGATGGCACTTTTTCTTTTCATGCCTGGGGGGAAATCTCACCTTTCATCTCCGGTGAGGCAGGAAGTGGTTCTGGCGCACCGGATTATCGCGATGTTTTCAATACTGGTATCGGCGGTGGGATAGAATTTTCTTGGCGTTTCTGCAATCGTTTCAGTCTCCTTGGAGGCATCGGTTACGAAAATTACAATGGCAAAACACACGAGGATATATCCTTCGACGATCTTAAGGTGATTCCTCTCTACTTAGGGGGAAAGTTTCATTTCACTCCTGATAATTCTCGTTGGAATCCTTATCTCAAAGTGGATTTAGGGGCGGCCCATCTTTCGTCCGTGGATATCTCTTATGAGTCGCTAAAAGGGAGGTACTGGGATTCTTCGTGGGTCTTCCTTGTTGAGGCCGGGGGAGGTCTGGAGTATCGTTTTGGTCGATGGGGCATCGGCCTGGAGGTTTTACCGCGTTACCTTGGAAAGCCTCACTCGGCTTTAGGCTATCCTTCCAAAGCGGAGGAAACCTGGACTGTTCCCGTTAAACTGGGATTGAGTTTTTATTTCTGACCTGTACCAGGAAAAGGAGGGCGAAAATGGAAAGAAAAAAAGGCTCTTGTATGATGATTCTGTTGGCTTTTTTATCGATTTTCATGATTTCTGCTTTTCCGTTACCCTCTGCTGAAGCGGGCTGGTCGGATCTCGTGAAAAAGGAGCTTTTCAAACAGCCTCGAACGCTTAAGGGAGTTGTATTTCTCGACAATGACATTTCCAACGCAACGGTAAGTATCTACGACTTATCGGGCTCTCTTCTCCATGTTGAGCAAAATGCCACAGCCAAAGACGGTTCATTTGCGATTACCTGCCCTTTACCGGAATCATTCAAAATTGTTGTTACGGGCGGAAGCCTTGGAGGCGAATTATTTTCTCATGAGGTTGTGCGTATCATTCCCCATTTTTACGAATGGGATAAGTACAAAGTAAACGCTATTACCACCCTCATGGCCAGGTATCAAGACCGTCATCCGGAAATGTCTTACAGTGAAGTGACAGAGGCTGTAAAGAAGTTTTTGTCCATCCCTGATGATGTGGATATCTCTGATGTCATTTATAGCAGCGAATGGTTTAGCTACCATTTCTCACACTACCTCTTCATGAAAGAAGCTGAAGCCAATGGGGGTATAACTTACTTGATCGATCGGCTCCTGGATGAAATGGATGAAGGCAGGATTCGTTCCTTCTATGCTTCCGAGTCCGCAAGCTCTTCTCTGTTTCAGGATCTTTTGAAGGCCCTTCTTGAAGGTGCGGCCGGTAAATTCGGTGAGGCGGGCGCCGGATGGATCCTGGGCCTTCTCAACCTTGGAGGAGGTGACGATACGGATGCCCGCCTCGAAGAAATGAAAGATAAGCTCGATGAAGTTTTGAGCGATCTACAAAATATCATCTCCGCCCTCAATGGCCTGTCCCAACAGCTTGCCCTAGATACGAACAAAGTGGAGCAATATATCGAAGGAATGAGTGCGAAGGATGCGATCTCTACCATCAAGACTCATTATGATCAAGCGGGGACAAACAGCCTCATGGGCTTCGCCTCGTTAAGAAGCGAAGATGTTAATAATAATGTTAAGGGCCAACTACTGGCTTTTGTAAACAATATCAATGGGACTTGGGATATCCAGAATCAGGTGACACGGATTCACGATGCCATCGTTAGCGAAATCGGCGGCACGGAAGGACTTCTTGAACTCTGGACTGGCGAACTCATCTTAAAAAGTCCGGTCACGGACGATCAGCTTGTGAATTGTTACAAGATCTTGGAAAATTATTTTTCAGTCCTCCTCTTTTATCAGTTTAAGGGAGCAAATTTAGTAGTGGAGGCCATGAATTCATCGGGGCAATCACAGGGGAGTGGTGACAGCCCTGCCACCCAATACCTAAAGGACACGTTTCAGCCCATGATCAAAGAAGAGACGGATATGTTTCTCAACTGTGTTGTGAAGCTCATCCTATATAACAGCGGTCTCTTTTCGGAGGCGTTCCTCCCAGGTACTGCCGAGGCCATTTTGGCGAGGGCCACCTTTTTCATTGCTCAGACTTTGAACGAGGATCATTATGGATTAAGGGCGGGCATCCTTGGAACGGCAAACATGTTTCAAGATCTTGGTCACTTAAACGTCTGGTACTCGACACAATCTTTAGATGGAGGGTTGAAAGAATCCGTGGACATCGATATACCCGATAAAGCCTATGATTCCTGGGGAACTTTTAACTACGATCCGGTAAATGTGAAAAAAGGCACTCTTTACACTTTGAATAAATATGACTTTATTTCCGATCCCACGTTTCCGTTTTTCACGGGAGACTTTGGTTTCTATATTAATATCGGTTATTCTACATACACAGATTGTAGAGGATCTGTGCAGAGGTATACAAAGGAATACAATGAAGACCCTAATGGAGAGATTTTTTACGGCTATTGCCTTGCACCATTGCGACGTGGAGGCAAGGAAGTTACCATGGACCCCGATTATTTTCGCAAGAGTATATTTGATGTGACTACGCAATTCGGATCGGATATAAATTACGGCGAGCAAGACTACTTCCTGGGCTCTGGTGAGGGTGGCTTATTCTTAAAGACCTGGGGCAACAACACGGGAACCGACACGAGTATTAACGCCAGACTGGACTACAGCCGTCCTTTTACATTTGTTGGCAATCAGGAGACGACAGCTTATCTGAACATTGATCTTACTGTTAATGGAAGTGTTTACATCCATCATGGGGAGTACTTCAGCCATTGCAGCATCGGGTTTAACATTGGCATATGGGACCCTACACAGATGAAGGCCGTACAAGTATTCAGCAGAAGTAAAAGCCCTACGGACATTAATGTCACTCAGACATGGAGCGAAGATTTTACCCAACAGATTTCTTTTCAACTTACACCGGGGGAAAGTTACTATGTATTTGCCAACGTGGTTGGATCCGGAGATAACTACGATGGCAGTTATAATTACGAGGTGGATATCACCCTCAAGAACCTATCTCTTACCTTTGTCGATAAGGATAAATGAGTGCTTAATAATAATGAAGAACACTTCCCATATTTGGCACGATTTAATTAGGGACACATACCATTTTCCGATACTACTGCGTTGAGTATGGATTGTCATTGCGAGCCGGAGGCGAAGCAATCTCACGGGAAAATAAGGGGATTGCTTCGTCAACATGCTCCCCTTAGTAACTCCGGACTGCTTCCTGAACCATTTTAAATATCCGATGAAACATGGGTTTAGTAAGTCTGCCGGTCTGGGTGTTTTGCTGACTCGGGTGGTAGGTCGTAATCAGAGTGATAGTTCGGAGCTCGGTAGGGAACGGTTTCAAACCGTTCCCTACAGAAGTTCGGAGTTCTTTCTTTTTTGAAATCAGATAGCGCTTACCATGACCAAAAGAAAGTGGAGGGACATCGTATCCCTTTAATCTCAGAGATTTTAAAGTTTGATTAAAGGCAATCTGCCCAAGGGGTACGATGACTTTGATCTTTTTCAAAAGATCGAGTTCCTTCAAAAAGTAGGGTCTACAATTCTCTATTTTTACAGGTAAAGGCTTATTGTCCGGCGGGGCACATCGAATCGTCGCAGTAATGTAGCAATCGCTTAGAGCAAATCCGTCATCCCGGTGTGAGGAATTGGGTTGATTGGCAAAGCCAAATTGATAGAGGGCTCGAAAGAGCCACTCCCCGCTTCGATCTCCTGTAAACATTCGACCTGTGCGGTTCCCACCATTGGCAGCCGGGGCAAGCCCAACGATCAAAACCCTGGCCTTCGGGTCCCCGAAACTCGGAAGGGGGCTTGACCAGTAATCCCAATCCCGGAATCTTTTGGGTTTATGTAGAGAAACTTCCTGAAGGTAGGCCACCAGCCTCGGACACTTCCGGCATCGGATCACGGTCTCCTGAAGTCTTTCCAAATCCTGCAATGACATCATCCTCACCAATCAGATCAAAAACCGCGGATCAACAATCTTAACTCCATGTAACCATATCCTGCCCGATGTATTCAAGAGAAAAATCTACGAAAATACCGGAGAATTCCCCTCCCTTTGGGTGGGGAGCTTCACTTCAACTTGAAGGGTTGAAGTGACCAGGGCTCTCCTTTGGCTGGCTCCCCAAAGAGTCGAGCCGGAGAGATGTGAAAAAATACAGCATTTTATTTATCAAAATACATTATCCACCCCATTTACCTTTCAAACCGATCTGGATAGCCTAAAAGGTATGAAGGGGGATCACTGCTTAATAAATTCGGCTTTATTAGTCAGTATAGGTTAGGAGGGAAAAAATGAACCACAAAAGACTGATTCGAATCATCTTGAGTTTAAAGGACGACCTGGGTTGCCACAAGCCGGTAAGACGAACCGACGAGGTCTCCATTCGAAGGGATCCGACTCTAAGGCGAAAAAAGGAGGCTAAAATGAAGTACTTGTTCATAACTTTTCTTAGTATGGTTTTTTCATTCAGCATCTGTTCTGCGGATGAAAAGCTGGAACTGAAAGGCCAGAGGGATAAAGAAAGCTACAGCCTTGGGTATCAGTTCGGTCAGAGCCTAAAGGCCCAAGGAGTGGATATTAATCTTGATGTTTATATTTCTGGAATCAAGGATTTCCTTGGTGGGAAACAACCCCTGATGACACAGGAAGAGATCCGAGTAACCGTTTCAGAGCTACAAAAAAGGGTAATGTCTGGTAGGGAGAAAGAGTTGAAAGAGATGGCGGAGAAGAATCTTGCCCAAACCAAGGCCTTCTTAGAGGAGAACAAAAAGAAAGAAGGGATCAAAGTCCTTCCCAGTGGTTTGCAGTACAAAGTCCTTACGGAAGGTTCTGGCAGAATCCCGAAAGCAGAGGATAAGGTTACTGTTCACTATCGAGGTACCTTGATCAATGGTACTGAGATCGATAGTTCCTATAAGAGAGGCCAGCCGGCAATCTTCGAGGTCGGCGGTCTCATTCGCGGCTGGAGTGAGGCATTGCAGCTGATGAAGGAAGGTGCCAAGTGGCAGATTTTCATTCCCCCTGAATTAGCATACGGCGAGACTGGTGCTGGGGGGGTGGTCCAACCCAATAGCACCCTCATATTCGAGGTGGAGTTAATTTCCATCAATTAGCAGGTGGCTTAAACAAGTCCTTTTGCTACGTTGAACCTTGCCCTGAATAAAGTCATTTCATCTTGGAGGCCCAGCATGACGGTTTGAGGCATTCAGCGGCTTTTTTGGGCTCCTCAACATCCTATCACCCCCATCTGTTTCAATGTGATTTTCATCCGCCTACGCAGGCGGACCACGGCCGCCTGCCGGAAAGCACTTCGGCATGCAGGCACGGGCTTGCCCCTGGGGCTCCATCTTTTGACAGAATCCCTTTTTCTTGTTAAAAATAATTATTTATGCCTGTTGCCCGCCTGCTGATGGGGCGGAATGGACAGGCGATTTACTATAAAAATCAGGAGCTGATTGAACCCGAAGGAGGCGAAGGATGTCGACCTACTCTCACTCCCAACTTTCCACGTACGAAACCTGTCCCCACCAATATAAGCTTGCCTACATTGAAAAAATCAAAGCCGAGACCGAAGGCATTGAGGCGTTCATGGGTTCGAGGGTTCACGATGCACTGGAGAAACTCTACCGTGACCTGATGAAGGTCAATAAGCTCAATTCCCTGGAGGAGACTCTCGATTTCTACCGTCAGAGTTGGGAGAAGAACTGGAAAGAGACAGTTCAGATTATCCGGAAAGAGTACAGTGTCGAAGATTACCGCCGGCAGGGTGAAAAATGCATCACGGATTATTATAAACGTTACTCTCCGTTCGATCAGGGAAGAACATTAGGCCTCGAAGAAAATATCTATTTCCCTCTGGAAGAGGAAAAGGGTTACTGGATTCGGGGTTTTATCGATCGATTGACACTTCTCGATCATTCGATCCTCGAAATCCACGATTACAAGACATCGAACAGACTTCCCGCCCAGAAGGAAGTGGACTCTGACCGGCAGCTCGGCTTTTATCAGATGGGAGTGGAAGGAAAATGGAAGGATATTGAAGAGGTGAAACTGGTCTGGCACTACCTTTCTTTCGATACCGAAATACAGTCTTCGAGGACACCGGAAAAGCTTCACCAGGTTCGGCAGGAGACCTTAGAGCTCATCCAGAAGATTGAGACGGACAGGCAATTCATTCCAAGAGAAGGCCCCCTCTGTAACTGGTGCGACTACCAGGGGCTCTGTCCAAAACGGAGACATTTGATTGCCGCGGGCAGCCTCCCGCCCAATGAATATCTTAATGAAGAAGGAGTGACCTTAGTAAACCAGTATGTTGAGTTGAAAGAGAGAAAAAGGCTCTTGAATGAAGAGATGGATGCCGAATTAGCCAAGATTGAGGAAGCCCTTTATGCTTATGCCCATAGAGAAGAGCTTGAAGCGATCTTTGGAAGCGATCATGTCGCCAAGATTAAGATCGAGGTGAAAGAAAAATATCCTTTAAAAGGAGACCCCAACCGAAAGATCTTGGATGAGATCGTCAAGAAGGCAGGGAAGTGGATGGAGGTTTCGGATTTAAATCCCTGGATGCTGGCCAGACTGATCAGTCGAGGGGGTTGGCCTCCCTCTTTAGTTAAGAAGGTGAAAGAATTTTCTACCTCAGAGGAGAGCCGTTCCATCACGATATCGAAATTGAAAGAAAGAGAATAGAAAGAAAATTTCACGTAACAAATACCACCCCCACCGCGCCGTCGCCAAAGCGGCTATGGCGCGTCGGCGACCTCACCCTCCCCCGTCAAGGGGGAGGGGAGTCTCTGAGTGAATTTCTCTCATAGTTCACCCTCTCCCCTGGTGGGAGAGGGATGGGGTGAGGGGATTAGATTTTTGGAGGATGTTATGAACATTCGAGTCGATAAAGGTCGAGCAGAAAAATATCCATGTGAACTTCTTCTTCTCTTTTCTTTTGAATCCCCTGAAAGATTGGAAGGTCCCATCCAGAGCGTGGATTTGGAGTGGAAAGGGTTTATATCCGATCTCGTCAGGCAAGGTGATTTTAAAGGAGAGCTTTTTCAATACCGCCTCCTCTATACGCAGGGCGCCCTCCCTGCTAAAAGGGTGCTGTTGGCCGGTCTGGGGAAAAGAGGGGAGTTCGATTTAGAGAAATGGAGAGGAGCTGCTTCAAAGGCCGGACAGTTCATCCGGGATTCAGGGATGAAACAATTTGTCTTTCCGATAAAGAAATTCGATGGTCTTTCAGAGGAGGAACTGGCCGAATCCTTCGTGACAGGGCTTTTGCTTGGGACCTACCAGTTCAATGAGTTTAAAACACTCGAACGGGATAAGATCAAGGAGATTGGAGAAGTGATCCTCCTGGGAGAGACAGATGAAGAAATAAAATCGCTCGGTGATGGTCTAAGGACAGGCAGAATTATTTCAGAAGCGGTCTGCATGGCAAGGGATTTGGTTAATGGGCCAAGCAATCAGATTACTCCAACTGTACTGGCTGAAAAGGCTCAGCAGATTGCAAAAGATCATGGCATGGAGGTTCAGGTATTGGAGGTGAACCAGGCAGAGGCCATGGGTATGGGGGCATTTGTTGCCGTTGCGAAGGGAAGTCAGGAGCCCGGGAAGTTCATCACCCTGGAATATAATAAAGGAAAGGGATTGGATACGATCGCCTTGGTTGGGAAGGGGATCACTTTTGACAGTGGCGGGATCTCGATTAAACCTTCGGAGAGAATGGAGCGGATGAAAGATGATATGTCAGGGGCTGCCGCCGTTTTGGCGGCCATGCAAACAGCCTCCGAACTCCAACTCCCTCTTCATCTATTAGGGATTATCCCCGCGACGGAGAATCTTCCGAGCGGAAAGGCCTATAAACCTGGAGATATTTTGAAAACCCTTTCAGGTCAGACGGTAGAAGTGATCAGCACCGACGCGGAAGGAAGACTCGTCCTTTCAGATGCCCTAACGCATAGTCTGAGGTATCAGCCAAAGGCGATCATCGATCTGGCCACTCTGACCGGAGCTTGTGTGATTGCTCTGGGAGATTATGTCATCGGCCTTTTTGGCAATGATGAGTCTCTTTTGAAACGAATCGAAGAAGCCTCCGGGAAGACAGGGGAGAAGGTCTGGAGATTCCCCCTCTGGGACGAATACTTCGAATATCTAAAAAGCGATGTGGCGGATTTTAGGAATGTTGGAACTCGGGCAGCAGGTGCCATCATCGGAGGAATCTTTTTAAGCAAATTTGTCGAGAAGATTCCGTGGATTCATCTTGATATTGCTGGACCCGCATCGATTGATAAAGAGAGACCCTATATTCCAAGCGGGGGGACTGCGGTTGGAGTGAGATTAGTGGTCCAATTGCTAAGGGATTGGGAAAAAAATTAAATGTCAAATGCCAAAGTTCAAATTTCAAATGAAATCCAAAATCTAACCAACGATATTTGAAATTTCCCCTCACCCTTCCCCTCTCCCCTGAGGGGAGAGGGCAGGGTGAGGGGGGACATAAGTGTTAGAGATAAATTCTCAGACTTAAACATGTAAGAATCTACGCCTCGTCCGGGACTTCGCCCGGAAGAGGTAGCCCTCACGGGGCAATCTTCAAATAACCCTTATTAACCTCCCCCTTTGGCAAAGGGGGATTGAGGGGGATTTCCCTGATCTTAAATCCCCCCTCGCCCCCCTTTTCTAAAGGGGGGATAATGGGATTAAAGACAAATCGACAATCTTTTGTCGATGTTGATCCACTAAGGGCCTAAATATGCCATACAAAGAAGTTTTGACATTTGAACTCGAGGTTAGGTGCCGTGAAGAACGAAATGATTGAGAGATATCCCTTCCTCATGGCTTGCCATCGGCAGTCCACAAAATATACACCCATCTGGCTCATGCGCCAGGCGGGCCGGTATATGAAGGAGTATCGGAAACTCCGAAGGAGATTTTCCTTCCTGGAGATGTGTAAGAACTCTGAACTGGCAGCCAAAGTGACACTCCTCCCCGTTGAGCAGCTCAAGGTTGATGCCGCCATCATCTTTGCAGATATTCTGCTTCCCTTAGAACCGATGGGGATTGAATTGGAGTTTGCAAAGAGTGAAGGTCCTATCATCCACCATCCCATCCGGGAGATGAAGCAGATCGACAGCCTGCGAATCATTGAGCCGGAAGAAGATCTTCCTTTTCTCATGGAGGCGATTCGAATCGTCCGCCGCGAATTGGAAAATAAGATTCCCTTGATCGGATTTTCAGGAGGTCCTTTTACACTGGCCAGTTACATCATCGAGGGGGGCCATTCAAAAAATTACATCCTCACAAAAGGATTGATGTATCAAGACCGCGTGGCATGGGACAGCTTGATGGAGAAGATTTCAGAGGTACTGATCCGATATCTCAATGCCCAGATCCACGCTGGGGCTCAAGCTCTTCAGCTATTTGATTCTTGGGTGGGATACTTGAGTCCGAGCGATTACGAGGAGTATGTTCTTCCCTATTCTAAGAAGGTCATCGATGGGGCGGATAAGAGTGTTCCGCTCATTCACTTCGCCACCTCCTCCTCAACACTTTTAGAACGGATGAAGCGGGCAGGTGGAGATGTGATCGGAGTGGATTGGCGGGTTGGTTTAAAAGAGGCCTGGGCCCGTCTTGGATATGAGGTGGCCATCCAGGGAAACCTCGATCCCGTAATTCTCCTTGGCCCTGTTGATCTGATTGAGAGAGAAGTCAAGCGGATTCTTGATGAAGCAGAGGGTCGGCCTGGCCACATCTTCAACCTTGGCCATGGTATTCTCCCCAATACACCGGTCGACCATGTAGCCACCTTGGTGGAGGTGGTTCATAGGTTTAGTTTGAGGTGAGTTGCTACTCGTGGAAAATTCCCCCTATAAGAATTTTCGATTGCCAATTTCCAATTTACGATTGAAGGACGTGAAGAATTGAAAATCGCAAATCGAAAATCGAAAATAAGACCATGAAAGCCCTTCTCATTTTGGCCTTTGGAGGCCCCCGTTCTTTGGAGGAGGTGGAATTCTTATTGACCCGCCTCTTCAAGGGTCAAACACCTTCTCCAGAGCAATTGGAAAGGGTCAAAGAACGTTACCGGTTGATTGGAGGTTCTTCGCCTCTGCCAGAGATTACATTAAAGCAAGCCAAAGCCCTGGAAAACAATCTGAATTCGAAAGGCTACCCATTCAAATCCTATGTGGGAACGCGTTATAGTCACCCATTGATCGAAGAGACGATGAGTGAGATCCTTCGAGATGGCATCAGGGAGGTGATTGCCATCCCCATGGCACCTTTTCGATCCCGTGCAAGCACAGGGGCTTACATTGAGGAAGTGAATCGGATACACAAAGATCTGGGAGAGGCATTGGAGATCTCTTTTGTTAAAGGATGGCATTTGTATCCCCTTTTTCTTGATGCAGTTCGGGAGAAGGTTCAAGAAGGGTTGATGGAATTCTCTTCTGAGAAGAGGAAGAAGGTTCATCTCATCTTCACTGCCCACAGCCTCCCCAAATCGATCCTTGAAGACGACCCCTACGCCACCGAGATGGAGGCGAGTGTCAGAGGGGTTCTGGAAGGGATGGAGCCTCACCCCTGGCATATTGCCTTTCAGAGTAGAGGCAGTGGGCCAGAAGAGTGGGCAGGTCCAGATGTGGAATCTGTTCTGATAAAGCTTTCTCAGGAAAAAGTCAAAGAGGTTCTCATCATTCCAATCGGGTTTATCTCGGATCATATCGAGATCCTTTACGACATTGATATTGCTTTTCGGAAAAAGGCAGAGTCTTTAGGGATCGTACTAAAACGAACCCGTTCTCTGAATACCTCAGAACGTTTTATTGAGGCACTCGCTGCCATTGTGGAAGAGCATATGCATAACTTATTCCCCTCTCCCTTGATGGGAGAGGGCGGGGGTGAGGGTGAATAAATAAATTTGTCCCGCTCCCCTCCATCCCCTCCCGCCAAGGGAGGGGAAAGTATTAAGTAGAATTATTTTTAAGGTAGGAAATCAACATGAAACGGATCATTATTATTGGCGGCGGCGTCGCAGGGCTTGGTGCAGCCTATAAAGTCACTCGGGCCGCATCCGAGGGGCACGACATTGAGTTCCTTCTGCTTGAGAAAGACCGGCGCCTCGGCGGCAAGATTCAGACGGAGATTGTGCCAGACCCGTTGGAAGAGGGCAGGTTCATCGTCGACGGCGGACCGGACTGTTTCCTCACTGAAAAGCCAGCCTGTCACCGCATCGCGAGGCTCACGGGGATCTTCAGTGACGAATTGCCGACCGACGAGTCGCGCAAGCGCACGTGGATCCTGTCACACGGTAAGCTTCACCCGCTGCCCGATGGTATCTTCATGTTCGCGCCTACGAGATTTTTGCCTTTCGCCACGACCGGTCTTTTCTCGTGGCCAGGCAAGATCCGAATGGCTATGGATCTCTTCATTCCACCTAAGCAGGTTGCACCGGGTGAGTTCAACGACGAGACACTCGAGAGCTTTGTGGTCCGCCGCATGGGCCGCGAGTGCCTCGATCGCCTTGCCGAGCCGCTGGTGGGCGGCGTTCACGCGTCCGATCCCGCGCAGATGTCACTTGCAGCAACCTTCCCGCGCCTCCTGGAAATGGAGCAAAAGTATGGGTCCCTCATGAAGGGCTTCATCGCCGCCCGTAGAAAGGTCGAAGAGATGCGGCGCAAGTATCCGCCGAAACCGGGAGAGAAGCCTCGTACGTTCTTCACCTCGTTTGTGAACGGCATGCAGGAGCTCACGGACCGCATGGCCGACGCTGGGGGTCGCGAAAGGATGCGAACGGGTTTGACCGTCAGTGCGCTCCGGCGCACCCACGACGGTGCCTGGAGTGTCTTGTTCTCCAACGGTCCTAGCGTGGACGGCGATGCGGTGATCATTGCCACCGAGTCATGGGCTGCCGAGCCGCTCATGCGCCCGCACGACCCAGCCATCGCAGACGCACTTGCCAACATACCGACCTCTTCCTCGGCGACCATATCGATTGCCTTCAAGGAGAGCGAGGTCGGCTTCGATCTGAATGCATTCGGAGTTCTGTGCCCCCTCATAGAGGGCCGTCCGCTTATGGCGGCTACTTACTCCTCCACCAAATGGCCGGGCCGAGCACCGGTGGGTAAGGTACTACTGCGTGGTTTCGTCGGCGGTCCACACAACCAAGAGATTGTGAAAGGCTCGGACGAAGAGCTCGTGCAGACAGTACTCGCCGAGTTCCGTGATATCCTGGGCCTCAACCCCTTTGCAAAGCCTCTATTTTCGCGCGTCTTCCGGTGGCACCTCGGCATGCCGCAATACACGCTTGGGCATCTTCAGCGTGTGGAACTGATCGAGGACCGTAGTGCACATATCCCCGGCCTCGCCCTCTCCGGAGGCTGCTACAGGGGTGTAGGCGTCCCGAATTGTATCGAGAGCGGCGAGCGGGCCGTCTCGAAGATCCTAAGTGAATGGGGCATCGAACTCGCAGAGGACCATGTCGAGGAAAAGCGGTACTACTAACTATATTCCCCTCTCCCCCTGGGGGAGAGGGAGAGGGGTGAAATGGAAGTATAGAAAAAGGGACCCTTTTTTCCTTTTTCTTTCTTATTTTTACCTAAATTGAGCGATTTTATGTTTGAAGCATTGAAGAGTGTCATTCCCGCAGAAGCGGGAATCCAGAAATAAAGCCAAGAACCTGGATTCCTGTTTTCACAGGAATGACATGGTTCTATCTCACTCATTAGGTGGATACCTGATGTGATTTAAAAGGATTTTAGCTCAATGTTTTTCTTCATTTTGGTCAAAAGAATCGCTCAAATTAGGTTTTAATTATTGGAAAAATAAATAAGGGGCTGTCAAAAAAACAGCCCCTCTTGTTGTTCAAGTGTAAATCCTACGACGATCAATTGGCCTTGATCTTTTCTAAGTCCACATCATCGAAGACGACGACCCCTTTGGCCTTCATCTCTTCGATGGCTTTTTGGGAGGTGTCCGGTGCAACACCCCTGCTCAGGTTTTTGATCATGATCACTTTATATCCCCCAGCCACTGCATCCAACACGGTGGCTCTCACGCAATAATCCGTCGCAATGCCATAGACGACCAACTTTTTGATCTTATCCTTTTTGAGAAGTTTATCCAAATCGGTCTTTTGACCACCATCGTCTTGGAAGCCAGAATAACCTTCATACTGTGGATTCGTTGCAGTTTTCACGAAGGCCCTAAATAATTTCTTGTCCAAAAGAACCTCCGCTCCAGGGGTATTTTGGATACAATGGGGTGGCCACAGAACCTGATCTTTTCCGTGAACTTTGATCACCTCAAAGGCCACTTTCCCTTTATGACTAATGAAGAAAGAGACATGGTTAGCGGGATGCCAATCCTGAGTTCCAAAGATAGGGAAACCCGCTGCCCTTAATTTCTTTGTATTCTCTTCTACGGTTTTAATATATGCCTCGTCTGTCCCATCAACCGCTAAGGAGCCATTTCTAAATTTTGTAAAGTCTGCCTGGACGTCGACTACAATAACGCCAATTTTCTCTGCCTCTTTTGCCATTATCGCACCTCCGAAAACCAGTGTGAAAAATAATACCCACATCCATATTTTCGGCCCCCGTCCCATACTCCCCTTTTCTTAATTATAAAATTTATGAACTCAAAATTCTAAACTCCAATGTCAGAACTTTACCTTAACGTTGATAAACTTTTGACGATACGGACATGGGCAAGCCGTTCGGAGAGGCTTCGAGGCGAACCTTTGGCCGAATCGGCACTCTCGTCCCCTTCCCCTGCTGGAATTCACTTGGGGTGATGTCCTCCGATACCCTTAAATTCTCAAAACAACCGCCTT
>Ga0315279_10006251_pt1 | contig 15089 bp, 16 predicted proteins | sample YL17G06_20_MG_FD_203694 | JGI IMG/M metagenome (GOLD analysis project Ga0315279, IMG submission 203694) | Sediment microbial communities from Yellowstone Lake, YNP, Wyoming, USA - YL17G06_20 | ecosystem: Environmental > Aquatic > Freshwater > Lake > Sediment | place: USA: Wyoming | collected... | reverse complement strand
AGGGGGAATTCCCGGTAAACTGCTCCGGCGGTGTATTAGCCACCAATCCCATCGGGGCCACGCCCACCATCCGCGTTGCGGAGGCCGCTCTCCAGATTCGGGGAGATGCCGGTGAGCACCAAGCCACCAAGGACATAAAGACAGCTTTGACCAGCGCTCTAGGCGGTCCTAACTGGACGATTCTGACCTTGCTCAAGAGATCGTTGTAGGAGGCAATAGAATGGCAAAAGAGTCTACCACGAAAAAAGTCGAGGAATCGAAGCCCGAATATATCCAGATAAAGTACGATTTACCGCGGCGTTATGACTGGTCTACAGGTAAGTACCTGGGCCATTTCTACGCAGAGGCAAAGGAAAACAAAAAGATAGTAGGCAACCGATGCCCCAAGTGCAAAGAGGTCTGGTTGCCACCGACTCCGGTCTGCCCCAAGTGCAAGGTGGATATGGGCTGGGACTGGGTAGAGCTGCCTCAGACAGGCACTGTATATCAGTACACTTACCTCGTCTTTCCCCTATGGGACCCCCACTATGGTGAGAAATGGGCAAATCCCTATCCATCTGCCATCATCCTCCTGGATAACGGCGTCTTTTATAGACACTTCCTCGAAGAGACAGACACAGAAAAGCTGAAAGTGGGGACAAGGGTTCAGGCCGTTTGGAAAGAGAATTACGAGGAACGTGGCCAGGGGCCTGGGGACATTCTGTACTTCAAAGAGATAGGTAAAGAATAGGAGGTTAACAGATGGTGAGGGTGACCGAGAAGCTAGAAGGAATGGATGTCTGGCTCTACCACGGGCAGATATATATCCCGAATACTTATTCAGCAGGCGCTGTGGGCAGCCGCTTTCTAATTGAACTGAGGGATAATAAGAGGATAATGGGTATCAGATGCCCCACCTGCAATCGCGTCTATGTACCTGCCAGGTCAGTTTGCAAAGATTGCTTCGCCCAGTTGAATGAATGGGTTGAGGTGAGCGACAAGGGCACTTTGCTTACATATACTGTTTGCCACCAGCGCAACCGCGTGCAGCCAATGGAAACCCCTCTTGTATACGGGATAATCCAGCTTGATGGTGCTGACACTGGATTCGTACACATGCTGGGCGAGATCGAGCCAGAGCAACTAAGGATAGGGATGAGGGTTCAGGCGGTATTTAAGGAGAAGCGCAAAGCTAGTATCCTGGATATTAAGTATTTCAAGCCGCTGGCGTAGCGTGGACAATAAAAAAATTTTCTTTAGTTACTGCCAAGTAAATAGATAGGGAGCTTCAAAATGGAATTTGCGCTGACGCCAGAGCAGGAGCAATTCGCTAAAGACTTCCAGAACTATCTGAGAACTCACATGACCCCTGAGTTGATTGCGGAGCTGGATAAAGGGGTCACATATACTGAATCCAAACTCTGTATGGAGTTCATCAAGCAGATGGGGCGAGACGGCTGGCTTGGTGTGGGCTGGCCCAGGGAATATGGAGGCCAGGGCCGCTCTCCCATAGAGCAACACCTGTTCTTTGAGATCGCCCACTATGAACACGCACCTTTGCCTGTGCTCCCGTTGAATACGGTGGGGCCCGCCCTGATGCGATATGGCAGCGAGGAACAAAAGAAGGAATTTCTGCCCAGAATATTGAGGGGCGAAATAGAGATTTGCATAGGCTATACGGAGGCTGAAGCAGGTACCGATCTTGCATCCTTGAAGACCGCCGCTGTCAAAGATGGAGACTACTACATAATCAATGGTGCCAAGGTTTTCACCAGCCTAGCGCACACCGCCGATTATATCTGGCTTGCCGCCAGGACAGACCCCAAGGCCGCCAAGAAGCATCATGGGATATCAGTCTTCTTGATTCCTATGAACGCACCGGGCATAACTATCAGGCCGCTCCACACTATGCCAGGTGAACGTAATAATTACACCTTCTACGATAATGTTAAGGTTCACAAGAGCTGTCTGGTCGGGGAGGAGAACAAGGGCTGGAGGTACATCACCACCCAGCTCGACTTCGAACGCATAATGCTTAGCCCCTCTTCACCGATGAAAAGGAATATCAAGGACACTATCCAATGGGCAAAGGAGACCAAGGTCGATGGTACACCCGTAATAGAACAACATGGTGTCAAAACCAAGCTCGCCCACCTGCTCATGGAAGTGGAAGTTCTCAAGGTGCTCAATTTCCAGGTAGCCTGGCTGATAACTCAGGGAGTTGTTCCCTATGCCGAAGCATCGATGGTCAAAGTTTTCGGCTCGGAGTTATATCAGCGTGTCAACAGCACTTTGTTGGAGATAATGGGACAGTACGGTCAATTGAAGAGCGAATCCAAATGGGCACCGCTTAGAGGAAGAGTAGAGAAAGCCTACAGAAGCGATGTTGTATTTATCTTCGGCGGCGGTGCCATCGAGGTTCAGAGGAACATCATAGCAATAGCTGGCTTGGGCATGCCACGCTCTTACTAATGTCAGCCGCACGATTTTAGAGTTTTCGGAGGTGAGTTTGTATGAGCCAAGGAGTTTATGAGAGGCTGCAAGCAATGGTGGGTGAGGAGGCAGGCCCTTTCGAGGCTGCTGATGAGGTGAATAAGGCGATGATAAGACACTGGTGCGAAGCCATGGAGGATGCCAATCCGCTTTACATCGACGAAGGTTTTGCCCAGAAAAGCAAGTATGGCGGCATCATCGCTCCTCCTCAGATGGTGCAAGCGTATTGTATCCCGCCGCTCTGGCCCAAGAAGGTGTTGCCAGACCCTCAGGCGAAGGCGGTGCGCATGATGGACGAGGCTGGCTATGCCGGTGTGGTAGCCACTACTACCTCTCAGGAATACTTCAAGCCCATGCGACCCGGAGACCGCCTCAGCTACAAAATAAAATTTATCAGCGTATCTCCCGAGAAGACCACCAGACTGGGAACAGGTCACTTCTTAACCTCCGAGTACACCTACTTCAATCAAAAGGGTGAGGTGGTTTGCGTCCAGTCTTTCACTATTCTTAAATTCAAACCAGCAATATAGAGAGGATTAATATGTCTTTGAAATCTGTTCACTGGAACGAGGTCAAGGAAGGCGAGGAACTCCCTGTCCATAAGCGTGACATTACGCGAACTACCGTCATTGCCACAGCTATAGCCACCAGGGATTTCACTCCGGTGCACCATGACCACGAGGCTGCACAGAGGTCGGGAGCCAACGACATCTTCTTGAACATCCTGACCACAGGTGGGCTCATTGGCAAATACATGACCGACTGGAGCGGTCCCGAGGGACAATTGAAGAAAATAGTAATTCGCCTGGGTGCCACCTGCTACCCCGGTGACACCCTGACCAGCACAGGGAAGATAGTCAAGAAATATACACAGGGTGACGAGCATCTGGTGGACGTGGAATACAACCTCTCCGTGGCGATGGGTCCACACGCGTGGGGGACTGTGACTTTGGCTCTACCCACTAAGGGCTAGGGAGGCAAATCAATGGCAATGTTCGACCAGTATCTTACCCGAAGGTATCGGACAACAGTGAGACCGAGACCTGAGGACTACAAAATCAAGGACAATGTCGCCATTGTGGGCATCGGTCAAACCGAATTCTCCAGGGATTCGGGCAGAAGCGAGTGCCAGATGGCGTGCGAAGCCATAATGGCAGCGGTCGATGACGCCGGGCTAAGAATCGAAGACATAGATGGTTTAGTCAAGTTCGCCATGGACTACACGGACGAAATGCACATCGTTAGCACCTTAGGCATCCCCAGGCTGAATTACTTCGGAGAGTGCGGATGGGGTGGTGGTGCTAGTTGTGCCACCATCGCACATGCGGCAACGGCGGTAGCCACGGGTGCAGCTAAGTGTGTCGTCTGCTACCGGGGTATGAATGAGCGCTCCGGACGCCGCTACGGCCGCATCCCCGGTGTTGAGCAGGTGATGATTTCACCCAACGACCATTTTGGCTCGATAATGCCATACGGCTTCGCCACTCCGCCGTCCTGGGTGGCTATGTTCACAACCAGGTATATGCACGAGTTTGGAGCTACCAGTGAGCAGTTAGCTTCTGTATGCATTGTCTTGAGAGAGTACGCCTGCAGGAATCCCAAGGCGATGTTTTACGGTAAGCCGCTCACGCTGGAAGACTATAGGACTGCCAGGATGATAGTTGAACCGCTGCGCCTTTTCGACTGCTGCGTTGATACCGATGGGGCTGTGGCAATTATCCTAACCAGCGCGGAAAAGGCGAGAGACCTAAAACAACGCCCAGCCATTATCCTGGGCGCAACCCAGGGAATTGCTACCCAAGGCGAGATGATGACCAGCGTCTACCGACCTAGGATATCGGGAATTCCCGAATCGTGGTATACGGCTCAGGAACTCTGGAGGGTATCGGGCGTTACCCCCAAGGACATCGATGTGGTGCAATTCTACGATGCCTTCAGTCCACTTATACCCATGCAGTTGGAGGAATATGGCTTCTGCGGTGTAGGTGAAGGTGCAGCTTTCTGCGAAGGTGGCGACCGCATCAGGATAGATGGAGAGCTTCCCTGCAACACCTCAGGAGGCCACCTTTCAGAAGCGTATATCCACGGCATGAATCTAATCTCAGAGGGCGTGAGGCAGATAAGAGGCACCTCCACATCCCAGGTCAAGGATGTGGAACTATGCCTTGTCACCGGCGGTCTCGGTGTCCCCACCAGTGCCATCGTTCTGAGGAGGTAAAAGATGGTAATGGAATACAATCCAGCGATACCGCTGTTGCGCCCCCATACAGATCTCGACAATCAGGGGTTCTGGGAGGCTATCAAGCAACATAAGCTAGTCTTCCAGAAATGCAAGAACTGCGGCCTGCTGGTGCATCGTCCCCGACCCATGTGCCCCAGATGCAACTCCCTGGATAAAGAATGGGCTCCTTCCATAGGGAGGGGCGTTATCTATAGCTGGGTCAATTTCGTCTATGCCAACGCTGCGTATCCGGGGATAAAAGTCCCTTATCTCGTGGTAGTCGTGGAGATGGAGGAGGGTGTCCGCATAATCAGCAACATGTACGATGCCAAGAGAGAGGATATATATATCGGGATGCCAGTGGAAGTGGTATTCGATGACATAGCAGAAGACCTCACCCTTCCCAAGTTCAAGCGAAGGGCAGTTTAAGAAGTCGAAGGTGCAGCAATGAGTGTGATGAGAAGTATTAAGAATAAAGCGGCCATCGTCGGCATCGGGATTAGCAACTTCTCCAGGGATTCCCGGCGAACCGAACTACACCTAGCGTGCCAGACCATAAAGGCAGCGCTGGATGATGCCGGACTCACGCCCGATGACATAGATGGCTTGGTGAAGCAGACAGACGACGCCTCTGATGAACATGCCATCACCAGCTCCATGGGAATGGGCAATCTAACATACTTCGGCGAGTGCCGCTGGAATGGAGCGCCCACTGCTATGGTAATGCGCGCCGCTATGGGCGTAGCCGCAGGTGTGGCTAATTACATTGTAGTCTATAGGTCTGTGAACGGCTCATCGAAAAGGCGAATGATACCGAGCATGCGCACCTCGGGACAGATGTCGACCGCAGACCTGCTTCAATGGACTTTCCATGCCCCGTTCGGCCACATGTCTGAAGCAGGAAGGGCTGCCATGATTGTGCGCAGGTATATGTATGAGTTCGGCATCGATGGCAACCAGTTCGGCTGGGTTCCAGTGGTGTGCAGAGAGCACGGCGCCCAGAATCCCAACAGCATGCACTTCAAGAAGCCGATCACTATCGAAGACTATCGAAAGTCGGAGATGATGGTAGAGCCTCTGCGGAGGTTGGATTATTACGAGGAAGCTGACGCTGCTGCTGCGTTGATTATCACCACAGCAGAGCGAGCGAAAGACCTCAAACAAAAGTCGGCTTATATACTTGGAGCTGCTCAGAGCATGGTTACCGGTACAGAGGAGTTGAACTCCTATTACCGCAAGAATATATCCGCACTGCCTGAGATGGCGCAGGTGGGCAAGAAGATTTTCAGCATGGCTGGTGTAACGATTAAGGACATAGATTGCGCTCAACTTGACGATGCTTATGGCCCCTTCGTTCCTATGCAGTTGGAGGCTCTGGGATTCTGTGGCAAAGGTGAGGGCGCAGATTTCTGTAGAGAAGGGAAACGCATCAGATTAGGAGAGGAACTGCCTGTCAATACTTCCGGCGGCTCGCTGGGCGAGGGACATATACATGGCTTGAACCATCTCATAGAAGCAGTGCGCCAGATAAGGGGTACCTCAACAGCCCAGGTCAAGGACGCCAGGCTGGTGCTGGTTGCCTCGGGAGCAGGCGGCCCTGCCAGCGGTCTCATTCTAGGAGGTAAGTAATGAGCGTGGTTTATGATACGGAACACCCTATACCCATGCCCCCTATCCTTTGGGACAATATGGGTTTTTGGGAAGGTATTAAAAGACACGAACTGGTCTTTCAGAGATGTAAACAGTGTGGCGCCTGGCTCCATCCTCCCAGACCTGCGTGCCCCAAGTGTCTCTCCTTTGAAAAAGAGTGGGCTCCCTCCAAAGGGAAAGGAACTGTGTACAGTTGGGTTACATACCTGAAATCGCCGCATCCTGCTTTCAAAGCACCATATTCGGTAGTGCTGGTGGAGTTGGAAGAAGGGGTACGGCTTATCAGCAACATGGTTGGTATAAAGCCAGATGAAATATCTATCGGCATGCCCGTGGAAGTGGTCTTCGATGACATTTCTGAGAATCTGACCCTACCCAAATTCAGAAAGGTGGTTTAGCTATGGACTTCGCTCTGAGTGAAGAGCAGGAGATGCTGAAGAAATCGGCGCGGGACTTCCTGAGCGCTGAGTGCCCTAAATCGTTGATCAGGCAGATAGAAGAAAGCGAATTAGGCTACTCTCCTGAACTGTGGAAAAAGATGGCAGGGCTAGGCTGGATGGGCCTCGCGCTGCCGGAAAAATATGGTGGCGCCGGGCTTAGCTTACTTGACCTAGCAGTGCTGTTTGAGGAGTTTGGGCGCGCTGCCACGCCTGGGCCGATGTTCTGCACTACAGCCCTGGGAGCGCTACCCATTCTGGATTGGGGAACCGAGGAGCAGAAAAAGGCATTCTTGCCCAAGGTAGCAGCTGGCGAACTATTGCTGACTATGGCACTGGCAGAGCCGAAGGTAAACGAAGACCCCAGATTCATCACTACTCGCGCCATGACGAAGGACGATGACTTTCTAGTCCACGGCACCAAGCTCTTTGTTCCCTATGCACATATTGCAGACCTTTTGCTTGTGGTGGCAAGGACAAAGGGAGTGGCAGGAGATAGAAAAGGTATCACTCTTTTGATAGTTGATAGAAAGGCTCAGGGTATCGACATCACTCAGCTGGTAACCATCGCCGCAGATAAACAGTTCGAGGTCAAGTTCGACAAGGTGTTTGCATCGTCAAACTATGTTTTAGGAAGCCCGCATAACGGCTTGTCTTTGATTAGAGAGACGCTCAAAAAGGCTACGGTATTACAATGCGTTATGATGTTAGGCGGAGCACAACAAGAATTGGAGATAACAGCGGAGCATACTAAGAATAGGGTACAGTTCGAGCGCCCCATCGGTACTTTCCAGGCTGTGCAGCACCGCCTAGCCGATATGTTCATAGATGTAAACGGTACACGCTGGACCACATATCAAGCAGTATGGCGCTTGAGCGAAGGCCTACCTGCTGACCGTGAAGTAGCAATCGCTAAGGCATTTGCCAATATTTCCTGCGAGCGGGTTGCCTTCAGCGCCCAGCAGCTTCATGGAGGCGTCGGCGTTGACAAAGATTATGACCTTCATTTCTATTTTCGGCGGGCCAAGGCTTTTGCCCTGACCCTGGGCAGCACACCTTTTCACTTGAAAACACTCGAAGCAGAAATAAGTGGTTAGGCAACATTGATTATCGCCATCTGGTGTAGGAATGCCATTCAAGGAAGGAGACAGAATGATCGTAGGAGGCTGTGATGTAGGTTCAGCCACGGGCAAGGCCGTAATAATGAGGAATCACGAAATCGTCTCGTACGAAATCATACCGTCCACAACCAAGCCTGAGGTGACGGCAAGGACGGTTATGGATATGGCTTTGAAGAAGGCCAGCCTATCATCGATCTCAGAGCTTGACTACATCGTTGGCACAGGATACGGTAGGCTCAAGGTTCCCTTCGCCAACGAAAACATCTCGGAGATCACTTGCCACGCCTGGGGTGCGCAGTGGCTCTTACCTACTGTTAGAACGGTGGTGGATATCGGGGGACAGGACTGCAAGGTGATGTCGCTCGGAGAGAACGGCAGAGTGCTAGAATTCGTTATGAACGACCGGTGCGCTGCAGGGACGGGCAGGTTCTTTGAAGCCATGGCGAGAGCTCTCGACTGCGGACTTCAAGGGCTGTCTGAACTGGCGCTCCAGGGTAAAAACCCTGCAACAATCTCCAGCCAGTGCAGCGTGTTTGCCGAGTCGGAGGTTATAACCCTGGTTAACGAGGGCGTTGACCTTGCAAATATTGTAGCTGGTCTCCATGCTTCGATAGCCAGCAGGCTGAACTCAATGGTGCGAAAGGTGGGATTGGTCGAGGATGTGGTGCTCACCGGAGGATGTGCGAAGAACGACGGCCTAGCCAAGGCACTTGAAGATAAGCTCGGTGTAACCGTCAAGAAGCTGCCCCTTGACCCGCAGATCGCGGGAGCAATCGGGGCTGCGCTGATTGCTGCGGAAAGAGTAAGCAAGCAGACCATGAAGAGCTCTGCTTAGAAGGGGGGGCGAGACGCACAGACAGAAGAGACAACCGTTAAGACTATTCCAGGAAAGGGGGTATGGCCATTGGAGACGAAGATAAAGTCCAAGGCATTCGAGCAGTTCAGTGAAGCGACCAAGACGCTATTTAACCCGGTGCTGCAGAACTGGAAGAACCAGGGAGGTAAGATAGTGGGGTACTTCTGCTCCACCGTTCCCGAGGAGATAATCACCGCCGCCGGGTTGGCTCCCATCCGAATGAGGGCAACAGGCAGCACCAGCACGGAGATGTCGGATGCGTATTTCAGTAGCATCAATTGCAGCTTTGCACGTCATTGTTTCAACCTGGCGCTGACCGGGGAGTTCAAGTTTTTAGACGGAGTTATTTGCGTCAACTCTTGTGACCACGTGCGGCGCATATATGACAACTGGATACGCTTCGTGCCAGACACGAAGTTTGTCGAAGTCATGAGCCTCCCTAGGAAAACAGAACCCGCCCAGGTGGCCTGGTACCGCGACGAGATTAATCTCCTCAGAGGGAAGCTTGAGAAGCGCTTTGGCGTTAAGATTACCGACAAAACTCTGTGGAAGGCGATTAAGCTACACAACGAGACACGGCGGCTGCAGAAGAAACTCTACGAGCTCAGAAAGAAGGAGAGACCGCCGATCACAGGTGCGGAGACGCTCGCCGTCATGGTAGCGGGGACCGCCATGCCCAAGGCTCAATACAATGACATGCTGCGTGAGTTGTTGGATGAGTTAAAAGGAGCCGAGGGCCCGGGTAGCCACAGGGCGCGACTGCTGATAGTGGGAGGTATTCTCGATGACCCCGCATACATCAAAGTCATCGAGAACCAGGGCGGCCTCGTCGTCGCCGACTCGCTCTGCTTCGGCACCAGGATCATGTGGGTTGAGGTTGACGAAAGCCTGAGCGATCCTGCTGAAGCTCTGGCGAAATATTATGTGGCTGATCGCCCCTCGTGTCCTCGGTTTTACGGCGAGCATGACAATCGGGCCAAGTACGTCATTGATATGTGTCGCGAGTTCAAATGTGATGGCGTCATCGCAGAAAGGCTGATGTTCTGCGACCCCTGGGCAGTTGAGCACTACATGCTAGGCCAGGACCTCAAAGCTGCAGGCATTGCGATGCTCAAGCTGGATAGGGAATACATTACAGGTGGCATAGGCCAGTTGAGAACGCGGATCCAGGCGTTCCTGGAAACGATAGGGAGGTAAGCGATGGCTTTGATAGACAAGCACCCTGAGATGGCACGTTATATCTCAGAGCTCGAGTGGTTCAAGTTCCTCCGCGAGCAGACCATGGCTATGATCGAAATTCCTGAAATGCAGCTTCAGGTGAAGACACTCGACTCTCTCCTGAAGATGTATGGCAAGATAATGGACGCTGTGGAGAACGACAAGCCGTTCATTGCCAGCTACTATTGTCTGGCGCCGGAGCTCTACACGGCAATGGACATGCCTTACTATATGGTCATGCAGACTCCGTTCCTTGCATCCTCGGTACCATACCTCCTCGATGATATCGATGCTGCCGAAGCGATGGGGCTGGGGAGTGACCTCTGCACAGCCATCAGGTTGTCGATATATTATGTTGAGGCCAACCTCTCACCTCTACCCACCTGCGCCCTCAACCTGCTCTACCCTTGCGACGGCGCTCCACTGCTTCACGAGGTAATCAAGCGTAACAAACGCTGGCGCAATATCCCGATGTTCGGCTGCGACCCGCCGTACTATATGGATGGGCGTAGTTTGAACTACTTTGCCAGTGAACTGCGGAAGATGGTGAAGTTCATCGAGAAGCATACTGGCAGGAAACTGGATCTGGACAAGCTGAAACAGACCCTGGAATATTCCAATCAAATGTTCCGCCTGTGGGACGAATACAACCAGTTGCGCCGTAATGTGCCGAGCCCTCACGGCTGGGGCATAGGCGCTCCTCAGTGTTTCTCTCAAGCCTGGGTATATGAGGCAGGCACTCCGGAGGGCGTCGGATGGTTCAAGAAGCTGGTAGAAATAGCCGAGATAAACGTGAAAGCTGGCATAGGGCCTGTGGCCAAGGAAAAGATAAGGTTGTTCTGGTTCGACCTTCTGCCCTTCGGCTGGGTCTTCGAGGTTCTACCGTGGCTGGAGGAGGAGTGGGGGGCGGTCATGGTCATGGATATGTTCGGCAACTATCCCTATACCATGATTGATACCTCTAACGAAGAGCAGATGTGGCTGGACATCGCCAAGAGGAATCTTTTCGACTCGCCCATGGTGAGACAGGCGCGAGGGGTGGCCGATAATTTCGCCAACGATATCAAACGAATAGTGCGGGATTACAAAATCGACGTGGTGATCTGGCCTGGACACATGGGCCACAAAGACGGTTCGGCGACTGTGGGCATAATGAGAGAGACCTGCCGAGACCTCAACGTGCCATTCATTCATCTGGGTCTCGACCTGTTCGACAAGAGATACACGACCCCCGACCAGATCAAAGACAAATTATCGCAGTTCTTCAGGGCTATGGGATTGGGTTAAACAAAAAAACCAGTCAATCACCCCTGCCTTAACGAGGGCGGTAGCCCTCGTTAAGGCAGGGGTTAGGTTTAAACTAACCGTTACAGCCGAGGAAGGCGATTTATGGCTGTCTTCGATGCCTACATAAAAAAGGTGGCCGAGTACGTTGAAGTAATGCAAGGCAGTGGCAGGCAGGTCAGGGTTTTCGATTGCCCCGGCGCCCCAGATAGGTTGCTGTATGGGTTGCCAGTAAAGGTCGGCCCTGGAGCAGGCTCGGGAATAGTCCTGCGTGGAGACACTTTTGCCGAACTCGGCAGTCCCGAAGCCGGCTCATGTGCCTTCCCACTATGGACCAACAACACAGGTCTGATCAGAGACGGCAGAATCACCCTTATCGGACCGGATATCCTCGAATCGCGAGGGGCAAGTCTGCCCTTCGCTCAAATCCTCACGGCAGCAGGGAAAGAACTCAGCGACAAACTGCACTCTGCGCTTGATGAGAGTCAATACATTGCCGACCAGATTGAAGGCTACATGGTGAAGAGCACGCCGGGGCGCATGTGGACCAGGATAAGCAACACCGCCGCGGAGAGAGGTTTCGGCTTCGAAGCACTGGGGAAGGCCCTTACGGCCATCTACAAGCTCCATATACCCCAGATAGAGGCAATGGAGATCGTTTTCGTCACCTCAGGCAAAGAAGATGTGAGAAGGCTGGACGAAATCTCTGAGCAGGTAAAGAAGATAAGCAAGGATATAATCAGGGAAACGTGGCTGGCCAGAGGCTACGACATCCTTGAATGCACTCTGGGATGGGACTGCAATTCCTGCCCTGATAAACCTGTTTGCGATGACATCAAGGCAGTGATAACTGTGCGCAAGAAGAAACTCAGGAAGACTCAAGGTTCGCCTAAGAAGTAGATTATTTAAACAGGGCTTCTATAAAAGATTCTCAGATTCAATAAAATTGACGGATTACGCATCAATGAATAAGTCTGCCAGTCCTACCAAAAGGCTCATCGCCGTCTGTGGCAAGGGCGGCACGGGCAAGACCGCCCTCACTGCCATGATGACCAGAGTCCTGCTCGAAAGCAGAAAGGCCGGCAAACTGCTCCTTATCGATGCCGACCCTGCCATGGGCTTGCCTAACGCCCTGGGCATAAAAGTCAAGCGGACTATGGGGCAGGTCCGGGAGGAGATAATAAAGACGGCCAGGGGCAGTGATAAGGAGAAGAAGGAAAAACTAAACAGCATGCTCGACTATATGGTGTTGGAAGCTCTCATGGAAACAGACAAATTTGCGCTGCTAGCCATGGGGCGCACTGAGACCTTGGGCTGCTTTTGCCCGGTCAACAACCTCCTCAGAGATGCGATAGAGACTCTCTCCAAAAATTTCGATACCATCATCATTGACGGCGAAGCGGGGCTGGAGCAAATTAACAGGCAAGTCATGCGACGCTTAGACACTCTAATTGTGGTCAGCGATGCTACGTCCAGAGGTGTACAAACCGCAGGTCAAATAAAGAAGATGGTGGAGAAAGACAAGGTGATTGAGGTTAAGAAAATGGGCCTCGTCTTCAACAGGGTTCAAGGCAATGATGAGCTACTGAAACAAGCCGCCAAAGATATAGGTTTGCAGGTCTTTGGCTACATACCTCAGGACGAGAACATAGCTCACTACGACCTGGTCGGCAAGTCTATCCTTGAACTACCTCCAGAATCCCCTGCCCTTTCAGCAGTAAACAATGTCGTAGCACAACACATCCTTAAAGGATAATTGCCTCTGAGATTGTTCCTTAATTCCTGCCCTCGATCCGTCCCACTTTCCCTGATGACGCCCGCCCAAAGAGTGCAAGCCTCCCACAACCTTGACACCCAAGACTTCTGACCGCTGTTCCATGTCACCTCTCGGGTGATACACCCCACATACGAATCATACCTGTATTTACCGGACAATCCACAATCACGGACCGAGTCGCCAGTGGTTGACTATCCGCCAGCCTACTGCTATCATGCGCTTCGTTGAAACCTCCGCAGGATTTCTCCGGGAGAAAAAAGGTGAGCGTGCATAACATGGCTGAGAAGCAGAAAAAGCGCAAGTGGGATGCTGAAGTCGATGTCATCGTAGTCGGATTTGGTGGCTCAGGTGCGGCTGCAGCCCTGGAGGCAGCTCAGCAGGGGGCCTCAGTGTTAGTATTGGACCGCTTTCATGGTGGTGGAGCCACGGCAGCCAGCGGCGGCATCGTCTATGCAGGTGGCGGTACACCATACCAGAAAGCTGCAGGATACGAAGATACACCGGAGGAGATGTATCGCTATCTTAAGCAAGAGGTAGGCGACGCTGTTACAGACGAGACGCTGCGTCTTTTCTGCGAACAATCTCCGGGTATGATTGCCTGGCTGGAACAGGCGGGAGTTCCTTTCGAGGGTTCAATGTGTCCCTTCAAGACGTCCTATCCTACCGATAAATACTACATATACTTCTCCGGCAACGAGAACTACAGCCGTTACAAGGCGAATGCCAAGCCGGCGCCGCGCGGTCACCGTGCCCGGGGGAAAGGCATCTCAGGGCTTACACTCTTCCATGCCCTGGAAAAGGCTGTGCGCAAACAACAGGGAATCCAGGTGCGTTGCCAGACCCGTGTGGAGCGACTGGTCTTCGGTGATGACGGGCAAGTGATAGGTGTTGAAGGTATATCTATACCACCTGGCATTACAGCGCGTCTGCATGGTGCCGTCTCCTATATCAATGCCAAGCTGACTACCTATGTACCTCCCCTGGCGAAGCTGCTCCACGATATAGATAAACTTATCATAAGGCTGAGAGCGAAGCCCTATCGTGCGCGGGCCAGCAAGGCTGTCATTCTGGCGGCTGGAGGCTTTATCTTCAACAAGCAGATGGTCAAAGAGTACGCTCCCATTTACTTGCACTGTTTGCCTTTGGGCACCTATGGCGATGACGGTGCGGGAATCCGTTTGGGCGTGAGCGCCGGTGGAGTCACGGCAAGTATGGACAAGATAAGCGCCTGGCGGTTCTATGTACCTCCCGAGGCAATGATGCAGGGGGTTTTGGTCGACAAAAAGGCCCAGCGCATTTGCAGTGAAGACTTTTATGGGGGGAAGCAAGGGGACTATATAGTGGCCAGTGGCGGCGATGCGTACCTGATTTTTGACAACAAGACCTACAGGGAAGCGGTGAGTAAGATAGGCGAGCAGTGTGCCGCGTTCCAGAAGCTAACCATGATACCCATGCTGCGCCTTACCCGGAAGAAGGCCAAATCGTTCAAGAAGCTGGCAGCCAAGATCAAGGTGTCTCCCGAAGCTCTGGAACAGACAATGTCCCAATACAATGCTATTGCCACTAAGCACGAACCCGATCCCTTGGGCAAGACAGAGAAGCGCTTTGTGCCTCAAGATACGCCGCCTTTTTATGCCGTTGATTGCTCCCTCAAGTCCAAGAGCGGGATACCCACCGCATCGCTGACGCTGGGTGGCCTTGTTGTGAACGAGAAGACTGGCCAGGTACTGCGTAATGACGGCTCATCCATCGATGGTCTCTATGCCGTGGGACGGAATGCCGTGGGAGTGTGTAGCAATGGCTACTTTGCCAGCGGCATCTCCATTTCCGACTGCATATTCTCCGGTCGGCGTGCTGGCAAACATGCAGCCTTAAGCGGCAAAATCCTTATAATTTAGCTTCAAAAAGTGGAGCGGGTGATGAGATTCGAACTCACGACCCTCTGCTTGGGAAGCAGATACTCTACCGCTGAGTTACACCCGCAAGCGCGATTCAATTATAGGCAGCAAGATAAAACCTTGTCAACCCGTAGGCGCGCAGCGCGCTGTGCCCT
>Ga0315279_10006249_pt1 | contig 15093 bp, 8 predicted proteins | sample YL17G06_20_MG_FD_203694 | JGI IMG/M metagenome (GOLD analysis project Ga0315279, IMG submission 203694) | Sediment microbial communities from Yellowstone Lake, YNP, Wyoming, USA - YL17G06_20 | ecosystem: Environmental > Aquatic > Freshwater > Lake > Sediment | place: USA: Wyoming | collected... | reverse complement strand
CGTTTGTGTCGCGTCCTCGATCACATATTGGTAAGTATCCAGAAATCCTGTCCTGACGAGTTTTGCCAAGGAAGCAATGAAGTTCCCTAGTTGCTCTCGAGGTAGGTAGATTCGGACGAACAGTTGATTCATCTTGAATACTTTTCCCATCGCTCTCACGAAAGGCTTGTTCATCAATGAGCAGGCAAACTTGCTGAAGTTTTCGTAGTTCTTGAAGGTGAAAATGAAAAAGTAGATGTCCGGCGAAAGTCCCCTGTAGTGGTCAGCCAGTATTTGATGACCTTCAAACATCTGTTTCTTCACGACGTGATTTACAAAATGGTACTTTACTCTCTGCTTGCTCATGTTGAGCTTCTTTGCTATCTCTTGCAGTTGGACCGCACAGTCCCTTTCCAGTTCCTTCAATATCATGATGTCAATCCAATCTGCTTTTTGGATGTAACCGTCAGGCTCCTTAAGCGTGTAGGGGAGATCTCCCTTGCAAGTGTGTATCTCTTTTATCCACGAGTCCCATGGAAAAGCCCAGTTTTCGGAGGCGCCGTCAAACCATGTGCTCGTCGTGTTTACGTTGTGTATGCATGTGGACCAAAAGAAGCTGACCGCTGACACTTGAGTCAGACTTCCCAAATCTTTTATGAAACTCTCAAACTGCCTTTCCTTACCTGCGGGTATTCCGTAGGTGGCCAAACATTTGGGTGCCCCGATACATCGGCTGAGATAAAGCCAGTAGTCGTTGCACTTCAGGCATCGATAGACGAGATCTTCGTATCCTGGCTTTGACTCTGCAAAAACCATCGCTTTTCTGAGGCCGATGTTAGTGTGATAGACGTTTCCTTGAAGATACAGGGAAAAATGGGAATGCAGATACCTGATTCTATGTCGCAGGGTTTCTCTGGGCATGTTCAGTTGGGCGGCGAGTCTCGTCTTGTTTCTGGGGCCGCAAAGGGCTAAACCTTCCAAAACCTTGACGTCAATGCTGCTGAGTTTCTTCTGCTTAACCGTTTTGTCCGATTTGACCACGTCGGCACCATTTGCCATTTATGTTCATCGCTGTTTTAAGAGCTTTGTCTAAACAGTGCCGTTCAACGTTTGGTTTCCGCCACATGGGGTTCCGCCTCCCGGAACAGGGTCACCAACAGGTACTGGGCCAGAATTTTCGTCATACTTGAAACCACTCCGTGGTTCTTTCCCCACGGTATCGGCCGTATGGTTTATCGAGAACGTTGTGGTTGCAAAGATTGTCAAGCATAGTAGGACAAATACTGGTAAGAACCTCGTAATTTTCAGAATCATCGTGTCATGCACCTCCTTTTACAATAGGTGATGAAGTCCTTAATAGAAAGGCGAAAATAAAAAACATATGAAGCCAAAATCTAAATTAGCACTTCCACGCGCTAGAACCCAAGTACTCCCTACAAGAATCTATCCGGCGAATTTCCCCATAAAAAGCCGTCCGGCGTAAGACTACGCACATATCGTTTGAAAACCACGCAGGAAATATGGTCAGGTCATAGCTTCAAGAAGAATTGCAAGCAGTTGAAAGCGACTGATAAATGGGAGCTGAAAAGACAAGAAGACGAAGTGAGCTAGTAATATTCCTTTAGCGGGTTGCGGGTGTCTGTTGCCAGTTTGACTTGGCGTGGTACAAGTATGCCCTTCCAAACTGCTTTGGCCACGCTTTTTTTATGACTTGCTACTTTGACGCTGTGCAGTTGAAGAGCATACGCCATGGCCTGGTCCTGCGGGTTCTCGAGCTCAAGCATCTGTTTCAGGCTCAGGTGCTCGAAGACTTGCCGAATGGGACGCAGCGAGTTTCCATGGCATGAGATGGCCACGTTGCCGGGGTTCTGTTGGAGCCATTCTTTAAGCTGTGCCAGAAACGGCAACGTTCGACTTTCAACCATTTTCAGGCTTTCGCCTTCAGGCGGAGAAAAATCGTACCCTCTGTGAACCTGTGCGTACCATTCTGGCCTTTCTTCGGCAACTTTTCTCTTGCTTTTTCCCTGGAGCAAACCGTAGCAGCGCTCGATGAGCCGGTCGTCCGTGAAAACTGGACAGGAAGGATGGCCTTGAAGGACGATGTCAAGAGTTTTTCGGGCTCTTTGAAGATGTGAAGCAAACGCGTAATCAATTTCCTCGTGCCTCAGCTGCTCTGCAATCTTACGTGACTGCTGGAGTCCTTTCGAAGTGAGCCGTGAGTCGCGCCAACCTGAGAATATCCCGCGCGCATTGTCGGTGGTCTCAGCATGCCTAAAGACGAACAACCTGCAAATCATCAACTATTCTTCCCAGACTGTTCCATAGCGAATACTATAGTAGGAGAAGCCTTTTTTGCTTTTTCGCTCCTTCCCTCAGCTTCACGTAATTTTCCGATATGCTGAGGCAGTTTCAATCGGATTCGCCCGAGAGATCCTCTAGACAGATACAGAAAAAGTTGATCTAAGCCCCATGAACGATGGCTTATGGGCATCTGTTTGGGAAAAGGGTAATAACTCGTGTGTGAAAAGACCGTTTCAACGGAGAGAACCAAAAGTGGATGTCTTCGAAGCTGTAAAAGTACGAAGAAGCATTAGGAAGTACAGATCGGAGCCTATTCCTAAAGAGAAACTGGAGATGATTCTTGAGGCTACTCGTCTGGCGCCATCTGCTGCCAATCGGCAACCATGGCGTTTCATAATGGTTCAAGACCATGATCGAAAGAAGGCCTTGGCGGAAGCAGCGAATGAGCAGACTTTCCTTGGCGACGCTGCCGCAATCGCCGTTGCAGTAGGCGATCCTGACGTGTCGACGAGGTGGCACGAAAAAGACACGATGATAGCATTGGACCACATGGTCTTGGCGGCCACAGCCCTAGGCTATGGCACGTGCTGGATAGGCGCCTTCGACGAAGACGCAGTGAAGCGTCTGCTCAAGATTCCTGCGAAGATGAAGATTATCGCACTCTTACCAATCGGAATACCAGCTGAAAAACCAGCACAGAGACCGAGGAAAGAGCTCTCAGAGATTTTCTTCCAAGAAGAGTGGCAAACTCCTTGGCCAGCACACTAGAAGCTAGTTCAGACAAAAAGCGGAATATCCGCCATAACACTAGACATGTGCGCCTTTAGTGTCCAAGGGATTTTCCATTTATCGGCAGCACAAGGCTAGCAAATACACAGCTTCGGATATAAAATTCCATGCCGATAAACATGGACTCCAAGCGCGCTTCAATGATGAATCGGGGGACTAGCACCCAAACTGGTTTAGGTCGGTGGGGATTAGACCCCAAATGGGGTCAAGTCCAATGCCTAGCGCTAGGATGACCTAAACAAAAAGCTCCCCCGCCTGCATCTCTTTGCATCTATTATCTGACCACCACAATGTGAATTATTATCTGACCACCACAATGTGAATTCAGTATTCAACATATCCCATATTCTATCAGCCCAACCAGCGAATATTCTGTAGGGTAAACCAGCAGCATGCTCCAGGGGACTCCCTCTATACTCTAATACGAAATACTGCCTGCCCGCGCGCGCTTCAGATACCGCTTCTTAGCCACTCTTCGCTGAAGTCTGACCATTCTCTCACGTTTCTTTCGTGTCAGTGTTGCCTTCATCCCATGTCCTGACGGGACAGCTGAATCTATTACTTAAGCATCTCGTCGCAAGCGGCGATTTCGTTTTTGCATATCTGCATCTGGTTCGGTATATCTCTGCTCGCTGGAAGCTGAAACGGCTTGGGACGATTTTTGAAAGCATTCTCGAGTTCAACAAGTGCTTCGGCGAATAATGACCTTGCTTCTTTGATCATCGCTCTGTTTTTGAGGTCAGTCGCTATCTCGATTTTTGATCTAGCTAAAAGCCACCAATTGGCGAAGATTTTCTCCTCTGAAAGAGCCTTAGAAGACCAATGTTCAGCCTCTAGATAAAGACCAAATTCGAGGTAGAACTTCGCTATCTCAAAGAACAGTTTTCCAGGAGAGTATTGGCGAGGCTTTCCATTTCTGGCCCACCACTCTACATGTTTGAATTCGTCCTCCGCTTCCCCGAAGCGCTTTTGTCCCCGTAGACAGATAGCCAAGTAAGCTCGTGCCATATCCCCTTTCCAAATGTTAAGGACTTTTCTGAAATTCTCTTCAGCATTGACCAGTTTTATTTGACGTTCCCGGGCAGTCAACTCTGTGTCGAACGCTTGTCCAATAAACAGCATTCCATACCCGAAGTACACAAGTTTCTCTGTTCCTAGACGCAATCTTCCTGTTGATAGCAAACTGTCATAGATTTTGGCACTTTCTTCTGAACAATGCTCATAGTTTAGCCAGGCCGCAAAGTCCGCAATCTGCTCCGCGTTGTTTGCCATGTCGAGTGAACTCATCGATTTATACCCCACTTCTTTCACCAGAGTAGAGTTGGTTTCAATATCAAGCGAGCTTTTTCTCACCTTTTTGAGAAGAGCCAGATAATCCTTGAAAATGGGATTCGATCCATGTTTTAACATCCAGCTTTCTGCCTCGCGTAGAGCACGCGCAATATCCTCAGTTTGGAGGAAACCTTTGTCTCTTACCAAAATTAAGTAGACGGTTCGAACGTTGGAAACGTTAGTATATTCTTCGTGGTCCTCAAGCCAGGAACTGGCGTCTCTTATGGTTTTTTGAATTCTGTCTTCTTGCTTGCATCTTTCTGTGACGAGTTCGATGAAAGTCTGGTAGACTTGATGTGCTTGCGGATGCTCCTCCAACCATACCGCTGTCTTTCCAACAAGATCTTCTACCTGGTCTTGGCTGCCTCTCTTCATCAGGGCGACATAGGCCTGTCGAACTTGAGTATCCTCAGGGTGTCTTGATGTCCACTCGCCCGCTTTCGCTAATGCATCTTTCACCTGCGTCTCGTTGCCAATTTCTCTGATCAGTGACACATATCTGCTAAGAATGACTCCGTCATCAGGGTTGTTTCTTAGCCATGATTCCATGGTTTGCAGAGCCTTACCGTCATTTCTATCTCGATGCACACCTACGAGTATAGAGCAATCCAATGTCGTCAGAGGCAAGCGTAGCACCATATCGTCGGAACATTTCCTGGCTCCCTCTGTTTGTCCCAGTCTCGTAAAAATCGCTCTCCAGAGTCTCAGCTCTGATATCGTGGACTGGTTGAGAAGTCTAAGCACCTTTGTATTTTTCAAGCTGATTCCATCTAGGATACTTGCTCCTTCCTCAGGGTTTGTCGAAATAGCATTCGTCAGATGCGCTAAGAAGGAACGCTGATTTGCATCACTCTCATCAGTCCCCTCCAACAGGTGATTATACAAATTCCGTTCGCTGAATGGGCCGAACTTAGTCTTTAATAGTGCGACAGCTTTTTTGGCAATGACTTGATGACCTAGCCGGACAAATCTGGTGTTATTTCCAGGCCGTCGTTCCTCATAGAGTATACCTCTAACTTGCTCTCTGTCAAGGGTGCCTTCCAATGTTCTGTTCTCAAAGAGTTTCGACAGAAGTTCTTCTGGAACAGAGATACCATAGCTGTATGAGAAGGTCACGAATCTGAACGCTGTCAAAAGAGCTGATGATGAGTCATGACATCGTTCATCCTCTCTGATAAGAGATTCAATCATGGACTCGATAATCCTCTCAAAGGGTTGTCCCCTTGTGAGGACCATGCCTAAGACCAAGAATAGATCCGTTGTGTCAAAGTCGCGTTGTGCATCTTCACCCAGATCCTCATACGATTTGTTCAAGCGCTGAAGCAAGGAATTCTTCTCCTGCTCATCAAGGCTCAGATCCATTCGGGTGATGATCCGGTTGTCGATTCCACCTGTGTTGAATTCACTCCGGCGAGCCGTAGCCAGAACTGTGACAGGCAAAGCATAGTCTTCCGTGAGTTTTTTCAAATCTTTGACGAATTCACGGTCTTGAAAAACATCGTCAATAAGCACATAGAAATTGCGGCCGATATGCCTCGCAATCTGTGGAAGTTTCTCCCAGAGTCTACCACTATTGTCAGATTGAAGAACAATATTCCCTTGATTGAAAAGCTCATAGGCTGCTCTCCATGCGAGAGTACTCTTTCCAGCACCAGGCTCCGCAACGATGCATACGATTCGAAAGTCATCGTGGCCTCTGGTCGCCTCTTCGAGTACGCCTTTTTCTAGAGTTCGTCTGATGTCGCCCTTGGCAGAAATTATCTCCCATCTCAACGGAGAGCCGCAGTAGAAATCAATTATCTCTTTCTCCGTAGCAACGGATGAGAGCTTCTCAGGTCTAAGTATGTCACAGAATTTAAGTTCATCAATCAACGCCTGCAATTCCTGAGATATTCTATCCGGAGAAGCCCTGATTTTCCCCAGTGCCAGAGCCTTACCGTAATGTTCATCAAGTCTTTCAAGTTCCTTATCCTCTTCCCACCACGAAGACCCATGAGAGTCAGGTTTGTACACATATGGAATGACGGCAACTTTCTTCTCGGTGCCAGTGATCTCAAATCTGATCAGGTTAAAGCGATAAGGTTGTAGATCTTCGGCATTGTGGAGTGGAGCACCTTGAATGTACAAGAAACGCTTTTCGATGCCTCCATAATCAGTGGATTGCATATTTGGTCCCACCTCGTGACCGCACAGAATAAGATCTGCATTTTGTCGAAGATAGCATCCGATCTCGTCGCGTTTGTTTTCCAAAAGCCAAGAAGGTGGGTGATGGAGAATGGCAATCCTTAGCACCGCATCTTGTATCGCGGGCAAAGTTGACTTAAGAGGTTCGAGCCCCAGCAGCTGAAGCTTCCTTTCGCCTGGGGCGCTCTCTCCTTTGGCAACGAGCCATGCCGAGTTAAAGCCTGCGACACCTATGAGATCATTTCCGATTTTAATGAATTCCTTATAACAGTGATTTTCTTCGCTGAACGGTCTCGCAAGGTAATCAGTCGAGAATGCCTGATATTCTCCGAATTTCACCATGAAAGGTTTTAGAAGATCATTCGATTTGAAGAAACGGTCGCAATCCGCGGAGCCGGTTTCATCATAGTATTTATCCTTAGCCCGAACACTCGATAACTGCTCTGCGTGCTCTGGGGTAATCAGATCCCAATCTACGTCATGATTTCCAGGAATGACGAACAATCTTTCTTTATCTTTTACCTTGAATGCTTTCAAAGCTTGGTCAAAGAATCTTTCAGCTATCTCGTACTCTTTGTCTTTTCCCGAAAAGGCAAGATCGCCCGAGAATATGATGGCCACGGGCACCGACTTGTTATTCAATTCATGGTCGCTCAATGCTGAAAGGTGTTGAAAAAAGGTCGTGAATTTTATGTCTTGGAGATCGTCTTCGCGTTTGAAGTGAGTATCAGAAATGTGAAGAATGGCAAACTTTCTCGCTTCACTGTCCATGACAATGTTCCCCGAGCGGATATCTATATTCAGTATGGCAGGTTGCTGTTTATCTTCCTTTCCAGAAGAGATACATTTTCGTCTGCAATAGAAACGAGCAGATTTTGATGAGTTGCGTGAATCGATCTATACTAGCGCGCGCTCGAAACTATTTTCTCGAAACTCTCCTTTTTTTGCGACCCGTACCAAAAAGGGCGTCGGTCTCTTGGGATTTGGACCCAGAAAGGGGGTCAAGTCCAATATGTCCTTTACTTATCCGTGCTTTGGCGCGACCGCAATGACCACGACTTGCAAGGGCTAAAATGTGAAAGCTGGTAGGTGGGGATTAGAACCCAAACGGGGTCAAGTCCACTTGCTTTCTCTGCTAAAAACGGGCCCGCCCGGACTTAACCCCAAACAGGTACGAGTCCCTGTTCCCAAACTCGAAGACTGAAGACTCTTCCCCAAGTTTAGACTGAGGTTCGAAGCCGCCGGTATTTGAGCCTAAACGGGTTCAAGCGCGCGCGCCACGACCAGCTACCAAAAGTGCGGGCGCCTGTTCTTTTTTAGACATTGGGGACCATACAAGGCAAACGCAGGTGATTTTCTTTCAATCGTGGTCGCGTGCAGAAGCTCCCAGGCTCAAACAAGACAGAAAATCTTAACTTTTGATGCAGCTACTTCAAAATATGAGGGAGGGACAGGGAAATTGGCCAAGAACATTGTTATCACAGTCGGGCATCTTTTGGATGTTACTATTAGTAAACAGCCCAAAGCCACGGAAGATACGTTCTCGCCTCAAGCCACAAAGGCATATGAAAAGGGATTGCTCCACATAATGCCGCTATCTATGGATGAGAAAGCTAATTCTCCTGCTCCTTTGGCTTTCGCTGAAGCAGATCCTTCTGGTGGGTATCTGGAATCTTCGATGCTTAAGGATAGTCCTCAGACTCTTGTTAGCAAGGATGATTTCATTAGAAAGTGGTTTCCCATTGAAGATTTCCTTTCATGGTGCCATCTCGAGCCTGAGGATCGGCCGTCGATCCCCAAGTTCTGTGTCCTTAGTTCTTTTCAGCATACGACGTATAGAGTATGTGAACTTGACAACAAAGAAGAGGCGTCTGAATTCATTGAAACGACCGCCAAAGGAATCAAAAATGCATTGGGGAGGATAGCTTCAGAAGACCCACTGAGAACTGCATCTCTAGCTCAATTATCTGAATTCCAAGTTGTGAAAGGAGTTCGTGTATTGGTCTTCAAACAACCCGATCTTGCAATTAACCTTTTTGGGTACAATATGTGGTGGCATCACGACAATCTGATTTTCGCAGTTGCCAGCGGCGAGAAAGCCCCAAACCTAAACAGAGAGAGAATCCAGTTAATACTTCCAAGAAATATCGAAGAGGTCAGCGAATATCAACGGGGACTTTTTCTGCTTAATGTCTGCCTAAGTAACCTTAATCGTTTGCGAATGAAACCTAAGGAGATAACGGTGCAGACTTTTGACCAATGGATTTGGGCCTTTAAAGAAACGACACCAAGAATCGCTCTTGAAAGAAAATCCACATTTGTTCTCCCCAGGTTTGTGTCAGGCGTTGAGGCTACCTTTTTCAACTTTCTGGAAATTCGTGCCAAACCCAAGCATGCAGGACTTAAATTTCTGATGCCTAGTTCTCCTCCAAAAGAGGTATACGCTGCGACTTGGGAAGAAGGATTCCTGCACGGCGATAAGAGAATCCTTGCTGACAATTCAAGATTATTTGACGCTAAAGATAGGTTGGGAATTCTTACGGACGCTTTTGTCAGTGGGCCGCCAGTTGCATTCGCAACCGTACGATACGGATCTGACATAGCAGCTTCAATGCTGTTCTTCAAGAAAGATTTCGATGGACCGCTTCAGTCAAATGAAGTTTTCAGAAAAGACGAATCAAAAACATCGTTCGTCAATACTCTGCGAAACAAATACTGCGTTGTCAACGAAGTATCTTTTGCAGCGATTGAACACGACGATACCGATGATCCGACGAGAAACATTTTTGGGACATTTAAGATGAATATACATGTGGAAGGATCAAAGATCGAGTACGCGTGGATCTGGCCTGACGAATTTGGCGTTTACTTTCTAGATGTAATTCAAGATGTTGGCTCTCTATCTTGCAACAAGTGTGGCAAAACCTTTGCCGTGATACCAGAAAATGGTAGATGCGACACTTGTGGAAGCATCATAGGTCATACAGTAGGTCGTGAAATCTCTAACCTTTTGAGAATTGAGCAAGAGAGAGCAAAGAAAGCTGGAGCAGGAAAGAAAGAAGAAGTCAGAATTCTATTGGGTAAATCCAACTTCTTCAGCCGCCTTATGGCCAAATATCTATATAAAGAAGGGGCTTGGACGAGGAACGTATACGAAAACGCGGTCGCCGGATATGACAAGATAGATGCATTGCTATCAATGGATAAGGATAAGAAATGATTATATCAAAAGGAATTTGAGAATTATCTCCTGATAAACACTTGAGGCATTTGTATGCCTGCATTTGGAAAGAGAAAAGAAGAAGCGCGCCCAAAAAAAGACCTTGAGGGCTCACTCGATGAAGGCATAAAGCTCTTCAACACAAGGGAGTATGATGAGGCGATTAAGAGATTCACAGTTGTTCTTCAAGAGGATCCGAGAAATGCTAAGGCACACCGTTGGATAGGAACGGCAAAGTTCATATTGGAAGACTACGCTGAAGCAGAGAAAGAGTTCAAAAAAGCAATAGAGCTGGACCCTTATGACAATGTCGCGCACAACAACCTCGGCGGCCTATATGACAAATTGAAGAGACCTGAAGAAGCGGAGGAAACGCTGAAAAAAGCTGTGGACCTTAATCCGAGTGAAGCCGTAGGACACTATAATTACGGCATTTTGCTTTCTAAGCATGGCAAAATTAGAGAAGCGCAAAGTGAGTTCAAAAAAACGCTCTACATCAATTCGAATTTCTTAATGGCTTATGGGGAACTTTTCAATCTTCTTATGAAAACTCAGCAGATGGATGTCAAAACAAGATGGGCGGTTTTCATGGAATCAGAGCAAGATTTCAAAAATGCGATTGAAAAGCTCCCTGATGTTCCTTTTCTGCATAGTTACTTGGGCTATGTATTATTAAACACGGAAAGAAAAGATGCGGCAGAAAGCGAATTTACGAAAGCTCTTAAGCTAAACCCGAAAGATCAACTCGCGCAAGTCTTCCTCTTGATGAGGCAAAGAGGAGACTGGAAGTCTGTCGGTATTCCGAAACCGAAGGACTAAACTCAAATTGCCTTGGAGTACCGACCTCTGTCTGATAACCTACTACTATTGGTATAACTTAGGCTAGATTTTCGTACTGAAAAAAATGCGATGCTTTATTCAACTTTGTCCCCGAGGTTTGACACCAAGTGTTTAATTTTCTCAAAAATATCTGTTGTATATACTTCTTTCCCACAGTGCTCACATTTGGTAATGTTTCCTGACTTTGGCATTTCGATCTTTCCTCGACAGTAGCGCGCGGCCTGAAGACCCTCTAAAGTATGCCGAGAATCCTTAAATTCTCACTTTGTTACAGTTTGATCGTGGCAATCAATGAAAAAGCCATCTGATGGTGTTGTCGTAACAATCGGAAATTTCTTTGACTTCCTCTTGAATAGCAGGCAATCAGAATCTATGAAAGCGATGATTTGGCCACAAGCAATGGAAGCTTACAGAAAAGGCTACCTTCATCTCATTCCGTCTTCTTCAACAGAACAAGGCAAGATCCAACAGTTGCCTCTAGTTTTTGCAGAGCCGAAGGACTCAGGAGACTTTCTAGAATGCACCATTTCAAGAAACCAGCCTCAAAAACCACTGAGCAAGGAAGAGTTTTTACGGAAGTATTTCCCCACTGAACAGGCCTTTTCATGGGTTTTTGTTTCAGAAGAGGATCGCCCCGCACTTCCTGTGTTTGTTATAGGAGCAAACATTGAAAATACCGTATATAGAATTTGTGAGTTTAAGGACAAACATGAAGCATTACAGTTCGTCGAAACGACGGCGATCGGGCTTAAGAATTGCGCAGCAAAACTTTTCAATGACATTCCGTGGGCGCTACCGTTTCTTGCAGACCTTTCCGAGTTCCAAACAGTTGACGACACACATGTGCTACTCTTCAGATTGCCCGGCCGCGGTGCGCTGAGTCACTCGTCCACTCCAGAGCAATTGAGTTTTTCCTATATCATGTGGTGGAGTCAGGAGAACATTGTTTTCTACGTTGCACCCCCTGTGGTGAGATTTCCAGCTAATGAAAGACAACGCGTTCTCAGCGGAAGCATCGAGAAAGACCTAGAATATCAAAAAGGGCATGCTTTACTAAACGTTTACCGAAAATACTTGAGTATACTTGACCGTCTGCGAGAAAAGCCTGCATTGACAGAAACGACCATCCAGAGTTTTGACCATTGGATTTGGAACCAGAAAGGCACGACGCCACCCTTAGCTCTGGGCCGAAGGACGATATCGATTTTTCCAACGTCCTTGGCAGGCAATGAACTCAATGAGTTCCACATGATTCAGATCAATGTAGAACGCAAGGGCTTTATTGGAGCTTTTAGGTCGAGCACTCCACCCAAAAGTGCATACGCCAAGATGTGGAAGAATACGAAAAAAGGCGAAGGGTGGCTGAGACACCTTGTGGCGATCAATTCGAAATTACCTGAGACAAATGATAGACTGAAGATTCTTCTTGATGCCTTCGAAAACGGTCCTCCAATCGTCTACGTGAGTGCACATTACGGATCTAACATTGCTGCCTCGATGTTGTTTTTCAATAAAGACCTACAAGGACCTAAGGGCATGCTAGAAGAAGCTTGCAGGGATGATGAGTGGAAGAGCTTTTTCTTCAATACATTGTTACAAGCTGCACGTGAGCGCTATTACATATTGACTGGAATCGAACCCTTCGTAACGGTAATTGAAAACGTTCCTGACACACCCTTAGGAAGAACCTACGGAACCTTCGAAATGATTGTCTCATCGGGCGAGGCTGAAGCGGAAAGCATTTGGGTGTGGCCAGATGAATGTGGCTTCTGTTTTCTTGGTGCTGTTGGCGCAGGAAGTCAGAGCGTCCGTAATGAATTCTTGCAGCAGCTCACCGTCGAAGAAGAAAAAGCGGTGCGTGTAATCTCTGAAAAAAGCGAGGAAAAACGCAAGGAAGCAATCGAAGCTCTTGGTAACAAGATTGATTATTTCCTTGCGAAAATACCGAAGTAGGACACTGCTGCTTCGGGGGGCCATCAAGCTTGAGCAAATCAAAAGAATCGGAACTGAGCAGGGCGGTATCTGCGGTGAGCCTTGCTCCAAAAGAAAAAGTTGCCGCTGAATTTGCAGAATTAACTAGATGTGAGATTTTCGGAGGTGAATATACAAGGAAGAAAGGCCTCTTTTCAACTGAGAAGATCACGGTCAAGTCCTCGACAGTAGGCTATTTGTTTGCGACAAATCTTCGTCTGGCTTTCGTGGAGAGAAGAGGAATCATTAACTTTTCTTTCCATTGTAAAGTTAGTATACCGTTAGAAAAGATCGTAGGTGTGTCGGCGTGTGGACGCTTGACTAGATGTATCGCAATAGCAGACTCAGATGGTTTGGAGTACCGGATACCTATAAATAAAGAAAAGGAAAACCATATGAAAAAAATGATAGAACTACTCATCCATCAAAGGAGAATAGACCTGGATCAAGAACAGAAAGGCAAGAAAGTCCAGGTCATAGTAGACTTCTCATTCCTAAAGTCTGTTGCAGAAAAAGGAGGACTATTGCTTACAACAGTCTCGTGTCCTTACTGCGGAGGCCATGTCAAGCTCCCTGAGTCGGGAAACATCTGCAAATGTGAGCATTGCCAAAAAGAGATTTACGCCATTGACATTTTCGAAAAAATAAAACAATTATTATCGAACATGTAGTTGGCACGCGATTATTTGCGTTGCGTAGCCGGTTTGGTCCCTACGAGATCTGAACACGTTTAGATTTGAAGCAAGCATATAGGATTATAGAAGATTCTTCTATTTGCCCTTCGAGCATGCTTACGTTCATATGTTCGTTTTCTGACACTGTGCTTTGTTGAGCCTTCTAAAGCATAGGGCGCGCGAGAGCTTTCCACGACCTGACGGACACTCCGAACAGCGGCGCGCGCTTAGCAGAGAAAGAGGACGCCCTGACTTAGACCCAAATGGGTTCGAGTCTACTGCTTCAAATATGCTGGTACCAGCTTTCTTTTTGCCTTAGCCTAACTGGTCCAAAGCTGCCCGTCCCAAAACCCAAATGGGTTCGAGTTGACATTCGCAAAATGTTTAGGACGCTGGGTTCTCCCTATTATTCTAGATTGTCCAGCAGGAAGGGGTCGATGGGTGTTCACACCTAATTAAGTGCAAGTCCTTTTCTGACGGGGAGGGTGGGATTCGCATCCCCTACACAGGGCAGATGTCACCCGCAATTCCCCTTTTTTTCTTTGTAGCATGCCTCAAAGAAAGCTTTTTAGCTCTAAGCTCACGCTATCGTGCCCTTACGTTTCGTTTCTTTTTGGAGACTGTGGCTGTCAGCAGCGTTATCATCATGAACAGTGGCAAGAGCATTAACAGCTGGAATTCGGGAACCACGCCTGTGCTTTGGATCTGAACCGCCTCTGTGCTGTGATGGTAGGAGAAGTAGACGTAAGTGTAGTTCGCATCGGTGGTTATGTTAAGGTTCGGCGGTAAGACCTGCGTGCCGTTAACCGTCACTACCCAATCTTCAAGATCAGCGCACCACATTAGCGTTTTGGGTATGGCGACTCTGCAGAAGCCCATCGTGCCACTCGTGCCTGCCACGTTGAAGCTAAGTGTTTTGGCGTTGGGGGTGAAGTTGAAGTTGCTCAGCGTGGAGTTGCTGACTGTGCCGACGCTGTAAGAATTGTTGTTCCATATGCCAGCGTTGAACGTGTTAAAAGGAGCAACGAGAGGGTATCTGTCAGTGTTGTTTGAATCAATAGGGTATGGCGTGTCGCCTATTCCATCTCTGCTAGTCACGTTTTGACCAGAACCACTTTTCTGATCAACACCTAAATAGTCGCTCCAGTAGTTTCCGCCAGAAGGATAACCATTGTCCCAGATATTCTGTCTTGAATCTTGTCTAGAATACCAATTTATGTCGTTTCCAACAAAATTGTTATGATAAATCTTGTTGTCGTGAGCATAAGATGCTGTCTCGATCCCATAATGATTGTTTGAAACATTGTTGCCAGAAACAGTGTTGTCATAATTGTTCCAAAGCTCAATGCCAATCATGTTATCATGAACAGCATTGTTGCTGATAGTGTTGTAGCAATCGTCTGCAACCAAAGTTATGCCATCTTCGTTATTCGCGCTTATCGTATTCCCAGAAATCAAGTTGTAACTGTACCCGGGCTGCATGAATATGGCGTCCGTACCAGCCTCTGAAATGGCATTATCGACTATTGTATTCGAGTCTCCAGCAATTTCTATGCCCCAGTGAGCGTTGTTTGTTATCGTGTTTCCGATTATCATGCATGATGAGCCACATCTGATGCCTTCGTCAAAACCACTTATCTTAATGTTCCTTACAGTCAAGCCACTAGAACCCGAACAATCCAGACCTATAGGCAGACCTGTTGATCCAGTCAACGAGTAACCAGCTCCGTCGATTATGATATTGCTTTTCTCAACAACTATTTCGTCAAAAATGTTATCAGTAACCGTGTAGATATTTCCGTC
>Ga0315279_10006248_pt1 | contig 15094 bp, 13 predicted proteins | sample YL17G06_20_MG_FD_203694 | JGI IMG/M metagenome (GOLD analysis project Ga0315279, IMG submission 203694) | Sediment microbial communities from Yellowstone Lake, YNP, Wyoming, USA - YL17G06_20 | ecosystem: Environmental > Aquatic > Freshwater > Lake > Sediment | place: USA: Wyoming | collected... | reverse complement strand
CTGGTAGGAGGATATGAGCAATCTCTACCGGTGGTGAGAAAGTAAAAATGAAAGGAATAATATGAAAAAGATCATCGCAGGTTTCCTCCCCTCCATTCTCGCAATCATCCTCCTGGCTGTGCTGTTTCTCATCGTTCAGGCAGACTCTGCACAGGCCAATCCCAGTGAGTTACATATCATCACCTTCGAGACGGGCAAACAACCAACCTTCTCGATCCACGTGGCGGTCACCGGGCACGACGACACCGGCAATGGCACCCCCGGCAACCCGTATGCCAGCCTGGAACGAGCCGCCCAGGAAATAGCTCCCGGCGGGGCTATCCTTCTCCATACCGGCACCTACACGGGCGGGAGTTACCTGGAAGATCTGGAGGGCACTGAGGCGGCTCCCATCTGGATTGGAGGTGTAGAGGGTGAAACCCGCCCGGTGATCGAAGGCGGGGGAGAAGGCATCCACCTGGTGCGCGCCCGGTATGTCATCGTACACGATCTTGAAGTGCGCATGACCAATGACAACGGCATCAACAGCGACGACGGCGGCGATTACGCCAACACGGAGGCAGCCCAATACCAGATCTTCCGCAATCTGTACATCCATCACGTGGGAGGCAGCGGCAACCAGGACTGCCTGAAACTTTCGGGGGTGAACGATTATTTCGTACTCGACAGCGAGTTCTCCTTCTGCGGCGGAGCAGGCTCGGGCAGTGGGATCGACCACGTGGGCTGCCACCAGGGTCTGATCGCTGGGAATTATCTCCATAGCCTGAGTGCGAACGCCATACAAGTGAAAGGCGGCAGCGAAGATATTCTCATCTATGCCAATGACATGTGGAATTGCGGAGAGCGGGCGCTCAACATTGGAGGTTCAACCAGTTTCGAGTATTTCCGCCCCCCGCTTTCAACGACTCAGCCCAACTACGAAGCGCGCAATATCCGTGTGATCGCCAACGTGTTCGAGGGCAGCGTGACCCCGCTGGCTTTCGTAGGTGCGGTGGACAGCCTGGCTGCTAACAATACCCTGGTAAATCCCACCAACTGGCTGATGCGCATCCTGCAGGAGACTACCACCAGCGGGGAGTTCGTATTTTTGCCTTGCGGGAATAATACCGTGGTCAACAACCTCTTCTACTTCAATCGAGCTGATCTTGCGACGGAGGATATCAACATCGGCCCGGAAACGACCGGGGAAACTTTCAGTTTCTCGAACAACCTGTGGTATGCCCACGATGACCCGGCGCAATCCCAGCCAGACCTGCCCGTTGTCGAAACGGCAGGAATCGTTGGGCAGGATCCCCTGCTGGTGAACCCTTCAACCGGTAATTTCCATTTACAAGAAAGCAGTCCTGCTTCTGGTAGCGGGATCGCATTAGCTGGCGTAGAGTACGATTATGAGGGGATCCAATATAACGATCCGCCCAGCATCGGAGCATTCGAAGGTAACCCTCCGGTGGCCTTGAACCAGATCTTCCTGCCGGTTGTACAACGGTGAACGATAATTTATCACTCCCCTCTCATCATCCAGCGTAAGCCGCGTCCCAGGGCAAAAAACTGTATGATTACCAGCCAGCCCAGCAAAAACGAGAGACCCAAAGCCGCCCATCTCACCCATTTCGGCACTCCCGCACGCAGCCAGGTTACCCGTTCCCCAAGCCTGTCCAGCTCTTGCTGGTAACGTCCTACGACTGTGCTGGCATCACCCAACTTGGCGCGCAGCTGTTCCAGGCTGGCAGCGAAATTCGTCATCGTTATCCCCAGGGCGGTCATACTCCCGCTGGTCATCGAAAGGTTGTTGCCTGCAGCCTGCATCGGTGCAGGCAAAGCCCCCAAGCCTCCAGCCACACCTGACAGCGCTGTAGACAACAGTACCGGCGGGTTGTATGGGGTGGCTGCAAAGGCCGGGTTGGAGGTCAGCACCGTCAGCGTATCTTCCACTTCCTTGGCGCCCACCTGCGCCCCGATCATCGCCGTCTGCGCCCCCGTCAATGCATCCGGCAAATCCTTGCCGAACAGTGATGAAAGAGCCTGGAGTGAGGTTGCCTGGCTATTGATCGTCACCCCAGCAGACATGACTGTCTCCTGCAGAGATTTCAGGCTGTCCGAAATCGCCTCCAGCGATTGTGTGATAGTGGTCAGCCCGTCAGAGCTGGTCACCAATGTGGATGAAATGGCATCCAGGCTGGATTGTATAGATGTACTCACCCGTCCTTGCAAGCGCCAGGTTTGCAGCAGGACAAAGCCAGTTAGCAGCAAGCTGGCTGCTGCAACAAGAGCCAGCCCCAGCCCCAGGAAACGGATCGAGATTGATTTAGCCATTCCCCGCATTTTACCATCGGGCTTGAAATGGCCGGATTATAATACGCTCATGTTCTACAAACAAAACGAAAGATCATTTTATGCACATCCTTGTCACCAACGATGACGGCATTAACCACCCTGGCCTGCTGGCCTTGGCCCAGGCCTTACGTCCCCTCGGGCAGGTCAGCGTCCTGGCCCCCGAGCGCAACTGGTCGGCATCTGGGCATGTCAAGACCCTCGACTACCCCTTGCGGGTGAAAGAAACCACTCTGGCTGACGATACGCCTGCCCTGACCACCGACGGCGCTCCATCCGACTGCGTTGCCCTGGCGCTTCTCGGCTTGCTGCCCCCGGTTGACCTGGTAGTGTCGGGCATCAACCCCAACGCCAACCTGGGGCATGATGTCACCTATTCCGGCACCGTCACCGCTGCTATGGAAGCCGCTATTGGCGGTGTGCCCGGCATTGCCGTCTCTCTCAACTCGCCTGAGAATGACTCGCGACCCGATTTTCTCACCGCGGCGAACATCGCCCGGCGCATCGCCGTCCAGGTGATCGCTCGTGGGCTGCCCCCTGCCACCCTGCTCAATGTCAATGTGCCGTTCCTGCCCGAAGACCAGATCCGCGGCATCCTGGTCACACGTCAGGGATTGCGCGTTTATCGCGATAAGCTCGAGCCTCGCCGTGACCCGCGCGGTCGCCCGTATTATTGGATTGGCGGTGAGGCACCTACCGGCGTACTCGAAGACGGCACAGATATTGGCGGGCTGGCGCAGGGATACGTCACCGTTACCCCGTTGCAGCTTGATTTAACCGCCTATCCGCTCTTGGAGACGCTGAAAGACTGGCATTTCGAGGCATAGGTATTAACTTGCTTTCTCAGAATATTTTAAGAAATCCATCCTTGACAGATTCCCGATTCTGCGTAAAATCGGGCGAAATGGATAGATCCAAAGTATCCCCGCGATCGTTTATATCCCTATTACCCATCGCCCTCGGAGTGATTCCCGTGGGCGTTTTTTTTACCCTTTTATAAAAAAATAGAGCCTTTCGGCTCTTTTTTTTGCCTGCTTACAGGCAATCCCAACCTATGTCCAAGGAGGAAGAAATGTCCGCGTCATCCAAACCCAAAGTTTTGGGCTACCTACCCGACGATATGCCCCCCGTGGGTGCAACGATCAGCCTGGGTATTCAGCAAGTGCTGACGATGTTCCCCGCGACTGTGCTGGTCGCTATCCTGACCAAGTTCGATGTTGGTGTAACTTTGCTGGCAAGCGGCCTCGGCACAATTATTGCTTTGCTGGTTACTAAACGAAAAATTCCAATGTACTACGGTTCCAGCTTCAGCTACATCGCTGTGGTCATCACAGTAATGAGCAAGTATGCCCCGGGATGTTTCAACGACTCAGCCACAGTTTATTGCGCCGAAGGTGTGCGCATTGTGCAGGTCGGCATTATCGGCACAGCCATCCTTGAGATTTTGATTGGCTTGCTGATCATGCGAGTGGGTAAAGCCGCCCTGGATAAAATATTACCTCCTGTCATAACAGGTTCCATGGCGATGGTCATCGGTATTGCTCTGGCGGGCGCAGCGTTAAATAACGCTGGAGGCTCATCCATCGGTGTTGCCTCCGATGTGGCCTGGCAGTATTGGCTGGTAGCTTTCATTACGCTGATCGCCACGATCTTATTCTCGGTGTACTTACGAGGAAAAGGTTTACTTGGAATGCTGCCAATTCTCTTCGGAGCCATCTTCGGTTACATTGTTTCATTGTTCTTCCCCGGCATGGTGGATTTTGGCCGGGTAACAGCAGAACAATGGATACGTTTCCCGCATGTCACATTACCTGCCTTCGACAATCCGGACGCCTGGAGTATGGTATTCAGTATTGCGTTGATTGCAATTGCCACTGTGCCTGAAAGCACCGCACACCTGTATCAGATGAGCCTGTATATTGACCAACTGGCTCATGAGTTGGGTAAAAAGCCATTCGAAATCAAGAAACTGATCGGCCTCAACCTGGTAGCGGATGGCTCAGACGATCTCATTGTGGGTTTTCTGGGAGGCTGCGCCGGGACGAACTACGGCGAGAACAACAGCTTGATGGCGATCACCCGCAATTATTCTGTGCCAGTGTTGATGACAGCCGGGGTGATAGCTGTCTTGCTCGGTTTCGTAGGTAAGCTGGCAGGGCTGGTCAACACCATGCCAGTTTCCGTACAGGGTGGGCTTGGTATTTATCTATTTGGCGTGATTGGCATGCAAGGTGTGGCATTGATCCAATCAGAGAAAGTCAACCTGTTCGATCCGAAGGAACTGGCTATTGGCGCAACAATCTTAATCACCGGTATCGGCGGTAATCTGGGATTGCCGAATGGCTTGTACCCCTTCAAAATCCCGGTTCTGTTCCCGAATGGAATCCCCGCCATTGTGTTTGCAGCCATCGTCGGGATTCTCATTAACTTGATATTCGTATACATCAAACCACCGGAGGTAGCGGAGATAGTAGAGGTAGTAGAAGATAAGTAAACAGGTAACCAAGGAAACAAGTAGACAAGAAAACAAGTAATAATTTTTCTACCTGTTTACCTGCCTACCTCTGTCTCCTGACCCATGCTTATCCTGCCCGGTCTGATCGATCCCCACGTTCACCTGCGCGAGCCTGGGGCCACACACAAGGAAGATTGGGACTCCGGCACCGCCGCAGCATTGGCTGGCGGCTTTACCACCGTGCTCGCCATGCCCAACACCCAGCCGCCGATTACCGATACCGCCACCCTCGATCTGGCGCTGAGCGCCGCACAGGCTAAGGCTCGCTGTGATTACGCCCAATACCTTGGCGCGGGTGCGGATAACATCGAAACTGCTATGGAACTGGCCCCCGGTGTCGCAGGCCTGAAGCTTTACCTCGACCAGACCTATGGCCCGCTGCGCCTGGATGATATGACCGTGTGGATGCAACATTTCCAACACTGGCCCAGGCACATGCCAATCGTCGCCCACTCTGAAAGCCGCACGATGGCGGCAGTGATCCTGCTGGCAGCCATTTTCGACCGCCCGGTGCACATTGCGCATGTCTCGCTGCGGGAGGAAATTCTACTCATCCGCGCAGCTAAGGAACGCGGAATTAAAGTCACCTGTGAAGTTGCCCCGCATCATCTGTTCCTTACCGCCCCCTTTACCTCCCCCCACCGCTTCGCGATGGGGGGACAGAGGGGGGTGGGAATATACGAAGTCCGCCCGCGTTTAGCATCGCAGTCTGATGTGGATGCCCTGTGGGCTAACCTGGAGGTGATCGACTGCTTCGCCACGGACCATGCCCCTCACACCCTGGATGAAAAAGAAAGCCCCAAGCCGCCCCCAGGCTTTCCCGGGCTGGAAACCGCTCTGCCGTTGCTGCTCACCGCCGTAGCGGCTGGGCGCCTGACCCTGGATGATCTCCTCCTGCGAATGGTTACCAACCCACGTAGGATCTTTGCTCTTCCAGAACAAGAACAGACCTGGATTGAAGTGGATCCCGCCGCGGAATGGGAAATCTCTGCCCGTAAACTGTATTCTCGTTGTGGCTGGACACCCTTCGAAGGCTGGAAAGTCCGCGGTTTGGTCAGGCGGGTGGTCCTGCGAGATCAGGAAGTTTTCCGCGATGGGCATGTCCTTGCTAGCCCTGGATACGGGATCAACGTTCGAGATAGGAATACCTTATGAACAATTTCAATTCCTCCAGCCGCGGCATCAGCCCTCACCTGCCCTTTGGCGATCAACGCACCGCTCCTTGGTACGGAAAAGATATCTTGACGGTTAAACAGTTCAGCCGGCCCGACCTGGATTATATCTTCGGCGTGGCCCACGAGATGCGCGAGATGGTGACCCGTGTCGGGACGTTCGATCTACTCAAAGGCAAAATCCTGGCTAACCTGTTCTACGAGCCATCTACCCGTACGTCTTCATCATTTACCTCTGCAATGGAACGTCTGGGTGGCAGCGTGATCCCCATTAACGAGGTGCGTTATTCCTCGGTGTCGAAAGGGGAATCGCTGCCCGATACCATCCGCACGCTCGAATGCTACGCGGATGTGATTGTGCTGCGGCACCCTGAGACCGGTTCTGCCGCCCTTGCAGCTCAATACGCCCGCAAGCCGATCATCAATGCTGGTGACGGCATCGGTGAACATCCCACCCAGGCCTTACTCGATCTATTCACCATCCATGAGGAGTTAGGCAAGATAGATGGGCTAACTGTGACCATGCTCGGAGATTTGAAATATGGCCGTACGGTACATTCTCTTGCAAGACTACTCTCGTTATTCAGCGTGGGCATCCATTACGTGTCACCAGAAATCCTGCGCATGCCGAAGGAGATCCTCGATGAGTTACCGTCCACGATGGCCCAGGCTGAACATACCACCTTCGACTCTGTACTCCCACAGACCGACGTGCTATATGTGACCCGCGTTCAACAGGAACGTTTCACCGATGAGGCCGAATACGAGAGCGTCAAAGGCTCGTATGTTATCACCCCAGAAACAATGAAAACCGCTAAAGATCAGATGATCGTCATGCACCCGCTGCCGCGTGTAGGTGAGATCAGCATTGATTTCGACAGCGATCCACGCGCCGCCTACTTCCGCCAGATGGAATACGGCCTGTACGTAAGAATGGCGTTATTAGCGATGGTGTTGGGCAAAGCGTAGCGATTGCCTCCTACCCCCCGCAGCTTCGCTGCGACCCCCTCCCCCGTATCAGGTGAGGGGAGAAAGATCCGAAAACAAGGATGAAGCGATGCCTGGCAGTGGACTTCACTGCACACCGCTTCATCCTTGTTTTCGGTATTTCACCCAAAAAGGGTATAATACAGCCTATTCGCAAAGACAACCGATGAAACCCTATTTTTTTCTCATCACGATGCTTCTCCTCACCTGCCTGGTCTGCCAGCCAGGTTTCCCCGCCGCGGCCGCGGATCCAGCTGCCCATCCACAGAGCGGGTCTGTCTTGTGCCTGCCCGGCATATATCCGCTGGACCCGCAAGACTGCCTACCGCTTGGCCCGTCGGAGGTGCGCACTCGCAACGCTCAGCAGGGCATCCTCCTACCCCTTGCGCCGCTACCGGCAACCACGCCTGATCGAACCCTGGTGAATGTGCCTTTCAACTACGCCATGCTCAAGGAAAATGAGTCGACGCCGGTGTACAGTACAATGGAGGACGCTCAGGCCAATGGAGAACCAATCGATACCATCGCTCCGGGAAAGCTACGCTTCATCGCATATTTCGACAGCTTCGACACCGACGATAACGGAAAGCCCAACTACTTCCACCTGTCCTCAAATGGCTGGGTGTCAGTAGATTCGGTTGCCACACGGGTCTCGGCAGTACCCAGGTTCCAGGGCTTGACCTTCCAGCGCACCCCGCTCAATTCTTTCGGCTGGATCATCCCCCTCAATCCCACAGCCCAGACCAAGCGTACGCCAGGCAAAGAGAATGGCGATTATACCGGTCATGTGCTTACCGAGTATGATCAGGTGCAAATTTATGCCGCTCAGAAAGTCGGGGATGAGGAGTGGTTCCTGGTGGGCCCCGACGAGTGGCTGGAAGCCAGCCTGATCGGCCGGGTGGTTCCCAATACTCGCCCTCCCGAGGGGGTTACCAATGGGCGCTGGATCGAAGTCAACTTATACGAGCAGACTTTGGCGGTATACGATAACAGTCAGCTTGTGTTTGCCACGTTGATCGCTACCGGAATGGAGCCCTTCTGGACCCGCCCCGGCCTGTTTCAAATTTACAGCCGTTTAGAGAGCACGCTCATGCGCGGTGCGTTCGAGGCAGACCAGTCGGATTTCTATTACCTACAAGATGTGCCGTGGACGATGTATTACGATGAGGCCCGTGCTCTGCACGGAGCTTATTGGCGCACCCGCTTCGGATTCCAGCAATCACACGGTTGTGTCAACCTGGCTCCAGGAGATGCACACTGGTTATATAACTGGGCGAAGGAAGGTGATTGGGTGTATGTCTGGGATCCATCGGGGGAAACTCCCACAGACCCGGCCTCTTACACGGTTGGCGCGCCATAAGTGAACGATAGAAAAGGCCGTCCATTGTTCCTTCGCCGGAAATTATTTATACTCCTTCCTTTACTCCTGGTTGTCCTGGCCTGCAAGCTAGAAACAGGCTTTGGCGAGACAGCCACTTCGCCAACGTTGCGACCCTCTTCTACACGAACGGCCTCTCCTTCTGCCACACCACTGCCGACAAGCACGCCCACCGCATCCTCGACCTCCACACCCACCATCACGGCATCCTCTACACCGTCGCCTACACCTTCCTTAACCCCGACCCCGCTCCCCTCTGCCACACCAACCCTGCCTTCTGGAACCCCCACACCCACCCAACTGCCGCTTGCACTCCAGTTGAATGTATTCGAGGAGCTCTGGCAAACGGTGAATGAAGAATACCTGTATCCCGATTTCAACGGCCTGGATTGGAATGCCGTCCATAAAGATTATCGCCAGCGCATCGAGGCAGGTCTGAATAATTTAGATTTTTACAATGCAATGGCTGAAATGATCTTCAGCCTCGGCGATGATCATTCGCAGTTCCTCACCCCCGAAGAAAAGGCCGCCAGAGAAGCCGAGTATGCCGGGAATCTGGATTATGTAGGCATTGGGATCATCCTTTTAGCCGTTCCCGATCGTCAACGGGCTGTGATCTACCTGGTGTTTCCCGGCAGTCCGGCTGAAGAGGCTGGCTTGAAGATACACGACAGCATTTTGACGGTGGACGGGCAGCCAATACTGGATGCAGATGGGTACTTAACGATGATCCTGCTCGGGCCAGAGGGAACAAGCGTTTCGGTAATGGTACAAACCCCAGGGGAGGAACCTCGCACTATACAGATTACTCGCCGGCGGATCACTGGCTCGATGCCGGTGCCCAACACAGTTTTAACCACCTCTGGAGGTAAACGCATAGGTTACATCCTGGTGCCAACATTCATGGACAGCACGGTAGATGATCAGATCGGCGCGGCACTGGAGGCAATGAAAGTCGAAGGCTCGCTGGATGGGCTCATCCTCGATAACCGTGTGAATGAAGGCGGGTACGAGAATGTGTTGATCGGCACACTCCGGTATTTCATGTCAGGTGTCGCTGGCCATTTCATCAACCGTCAGAGTGAGTCTGCGCTTAACCTGGGAAAAGGCAAAGACATCAACGGATCGCTAACCGTTCCGATGGTGGTTATGGTCGGACCGGACACGGTGAGTTTTGGTGAGATCAGCTCTGGGATTTTGCAAGATATCGGCCGGGCGTATGTGATTGGCGAAACAACCGAAGGAAATGTAGAATTGCTGCTGGGTTATGATTTTGCCGACGGCTCAAGCGCCTGGATCGCCCACGACACCTTCCGCCCTTTGAACCATCCAGAAGCCAATTGGGAACAAACCGGCATCGTACCTGATCTCAGCATGCCCTCTGCCTGGGATCTATACACACTGGACACCGATCCAGCGGTGAGGGCTGCGCTGGATTATCTGGATACGAAATAAAGGCCCGAAGAAAAACGGTTTTGGTGTAGTGAAGCGATTTTATCGCTTCACTACACCAAAATAGTAATTATTCCCCGCCATCTCCAGGAATCGCAGCACCTCTTCCAGCACCTCCCCCACCGAGAGCGGATTTGTGTCCACATACAGGTGCGCATGCTCGCGTGCATGCTGGAGTCTGCTCAGCTGCTCAAAATATTCATCTAGCGTCCAATTCAACCAGCGCCTTTTTTGAGCGTTTTCATAGGATACATCCAGGTAAATGAGTACATCAGGATTGGTGATGCGCTGCCACATATAAGGAACATAGGAATGTTCTTGGGAGATTGGGCGGGCATTGAGATAACCGCGTTGTTTCAACCCCTGCACCAGGGTGGATTTTCCTGCTGAACAAGGACCAACGATACCGATTTTGAGATTAACTGCCATAGCTGCTAGGGATGGTTATCCTGCACTAGCTGGCTGATCTTTGCCGGGTTGCCTAAAACACCCAGGGCATCTCCGTCCAAAAGAATACATTCGGCCGAAGGATGCAAATCGGCCTCGTGGTTGCGATGCAGCAATACCACACTGACGTTATAACGCTCTTCGATACCACTCACCTTCATGGAGACCAATTTTGAATTGGGTTCCACTTTCATGCGCGCCAGGCTCAGTGTCTCGCCCTCGACAGTAATCGGGCGCGTGATATCCACACCAGAGGCAGCCGACGCAAACGCTGGCGCCGCCATCCCCGTGGCGCTCATAGCGGTGAAATTAAATTGCTCATGCAGCACATCCGCAAAATCATCGTCAAAAATACGCACCACCACATGAATGCCGGGCCGTAAGCAGCGAGCTTTTAGGGCCACCTGCAAATTCATACTATCGTTCTGAGTACACAGGATGATCGCCCGCGCACGGTTGATACCCGCCGCCGCAAGGGCGGGCTCACGCGTGGCATCATCTTGAATGACCGGGATATCCATCTGCTTCACACTGGCAACCAGGTCCGCTTTTGGATTTAACTCCACTACGACTACATCTTGATCCATGTGATGCAAGTCGCGGACGACACGGAATCCGAGGTGCCCTAGCCCGACCAGAATGATATGGTCCCTAAATGTAGATGCTACAGCCATTTCCCACTCCTTGCCACGCGACCGGCGGTTGAAGAACAAAACGCTAAAATCTGCAATCCCCTGAGCGAAAATCCCTAATCCAATGACCGGCATCACGAAATAAAAAATTGCCAAATACCACGTCTTGGGAAAGGTTTTCATCGACTGCAGGAATGTCAACCCCAACACTTGATACATCCCCTCTGCCAGATTGCCTACCGGCTCGCTCGTGTTTCGCGACAATATATAATACAGGCTTCCTCCTCCCGTTATCGCCACTACGAACAACAGCAACGGCCAGCCAAATTCGCGAAACAACAACCAGGTATCGCGCAGGCTGGCCCGGAAGTGACGCAGGCGAAGAGTACGCCGGGAATTATGCATTAGTCCTGAAATTGATATCAGATCAACGGAAGACGCACCGTCATCCGCCGGGCAAGATCGCCTTTTCGGTCCATGACTCGTAATACGATGATGCTGATATCATCCACCGGACGATCTTGGTCCAATTTAAGAGCATGCTCGAGCAATGTATCCGCGATTCCTTGAGGGGAAGGATCACCCTCATCGAGTAAGGCTTGCAGACAGGTGTCCACATCCATACAATCCCCCGAACGGCAGCCCGCATGTACCAACCCGTCGGTGTACGATATTGCTGTCAGCCCGACTTCAATCGGCAACTCGTTGATCAACGGGCGGGTATCGCGATACAAGCCAATGGGGATGCTTTCTTCAGCCAGGAACGATATCCGATCGTCACGCGCCAACAGCACCGGAGCAGGATTATTGCGTGTGATCACCAGTGTGCTGGTTTGCAGGTCAACGGACAGGATATTCAACGTTGCAGAGACCTTGCCTTTGCGCTCGGTAAACAGGTAATCGGAGGCGGCTCTGGCAGCCGCGCCATCGCGAACCCCTTCCGATAGTAATGAGATTACCTTACGTACCGCCAGGGTAGAAATCCACTTGGCACCGCGGCCTGAGGACTGTCCATCGGCCATGACTACCGACAACCCGCCGTTAGGACGCTCGATCACCTCAACGGTATCACCGCTTTCGGAGGTAGCGTATTTATTAACCTTTGCGACAGCGATTTGTACTTCCATACCATCAATTGTACCGCATTTGGATATCCACTTCTTTATCTCTCAACAGGTTTCATGAGGTGAATAACCAGGAGAGTGCTGGAGTTTAGCTGCATTTTTTCTGCAAAGCTTCGAAAACCTATCTGTTGCAATGGCTCGAGGTACCGGTCATCCCATTTTGGAGGAGCCTGCCCGGTAACCCGAAACAACCACGCCGCCAGGCGTCCGTACCAGCGTTTCTCAGTAATCCAGGCCAGTAGAAGCACTACCGCTTCTCCCCCTGGCACTAACACGCGGAAGATTTCCATTAAAGTTTGCGGATCGGATATATACTCCGATGGAAAGGTAGCAACCACCTGTTGAAAGGTATCCGCAGGATAAGGCAGCGCCTGTGCATGTCCGCGGGTCAGTCCAGGTGTGAATCCTTTTTGCATTAAGCGTTTCCGTGCCAGCCAGCCCATCTGGCGGCTCTCATCCAGGCCAAAGGCTTGCCGACCCTCTGCTAACAGGCGCGCCTGTAAATGACCTGGCCCGTGACCCAGCTCCAAAACACGCGGGCCGGTCAGAAAAGGGACGATCGACATCACCCACGATCGCCACTGCCCCAGCGAGACAACCGCCGCCACGAAATCGTAAGTCCAGGCAAAGGTGTGATACAACAGCCGGAAGAAAATACGTAGCAAACCAGAAAGGATATGCATAAACCTCCGCAGAGAAAATGCCTCAGAGTGCTCTACACAGCGCATTTTAGCATGAATGCACACCCCATTCCGGGTTCTCTTTACCGGGATGCCAGCTTGATATTAAAGATGCTATTTACCTGTGCATCAAATTTTTTTTTTTTAACCTCCATGGAACATTGAACCTAATCAGCCCTACTGTGGTAGGATAGACATACTACAGGGAAGTGTGATAACATTCAACCCGAGTTTTTCTCATCCTCTTTTCGTGGAGTTTTTAATGTCCAAAATCCAAGACTTTACTGAAAAATTAATACCCAACATTGAGAAAGTGATTGTTGGCAAACGCAGCTCGGTTGAACTGGCAGTCATCGGCATGCTCTGCCAGGGCCATCTGCTGATCGAGGATGTACCTGGCGTAGGTAAAACCATCCTCGCCCGCAGCCTGGCACGCTCAGTGGGATGCTCATTCAACCGCATTCAATTTACTCCCGACATGCTGCCCAGCGATGTAACCGGGGTTTCAATTTTCAACCAGGTCAACCGTCAATTCGAATTTCGACCGGGACCGATCATGGCCCAGGTGGTCTTGGGAGACGAGATCAACCGTGCCACACCCAAAACCCAGGCCGCGCTACTCGAAGCAATGGAAGAACGCCAGGTGACCGTGGATGGAACTACCCACCTCTTGCCTCGTCCTTTCATGGTACTGGCAACGCAAAACCCGATTGAATATGAAGGCACCTTCCCGCTTCCAGAAGCCCAACTCGACCGTTTCCTGATGCGTATCCGCTTAGGTTACCCCGCTCAAGAGGAGGAAGTCGATATTCTAGGACGGCAGCAATTCCGCCATCCATTTGAAATCCTGGAGCAGGTGGTTTCTTTGGAGGAGCTGCAAGAGGCGCAGGAGGAAGTCAAGGCTGTCTATGTATCCCTGGCAGTGAAGCGGTACATCGTGGAATTAGTACGCCAGACTCGCCAGCATGCTGAAGTCTACCTTGGCGCCAGCCCGCGTGGCAGCCTGGCGCTGTTCCGTACCGGACAGGCGCGCGCCGCTATACAAGATCGTGATTATGTCCTCCCCGACGATATCAAGTTCCTGGCACAGCCAGCTCTGGCTCACCGCGTAATCCTTGGCCCGGCAGCCCGCCTGCGCGATCTGAGCGCAGATCAGATCATCCAGGAAGTATTGGTGAAAGTACCCGTGCCCGGCGGTGATCTGCAACGGGAGAATTAACCGTGCCGGTTGCCCGTCGTATCGTTTTTATCCTGTTCATATTCAGCTTGTTAGCTGGTGCAATTACCGGGGGTAATATTTTCTATCGGCTGAGTTACCTCTGGATTTTCCTGTTCCTGGGTGGTTGGTTGTGGGCCCGCATATCTTTGCAGGGTGTAAATATAAAACGTTCGGCCCGGTCTTTGCGCGCCCAGGTTGGGCAAATTTTCGAGGAACGATTCGATGTTCAGAACAATAACCGTCTCCCGCGCCTGTGGCTCGAAATTCGTGACGAATCCAATCTGCCCGGGTCGCGTGGCTCACGCGTATTGACCCTTATCCGTGGGCGAGAAGGCCGGTCCTATCTGGTTCGCACCCGGCTCGTGCAGCGCGGTGTTTTTACCCTTGGACCAACCTCCATGACCTCGGGTGATATATTCGGGCTGTACTTGAAAAATAATAGCACGCCCGCCTTGGAATCGCTGTTGGTGTTTCCCACCATGGTGAACATCCTGAATTTCCCCAACGCGCCTGGTCTTCTGCCAGGTGGAGAGGCCTTGCGGCGCCGCACAACCCAAATCACTCCCAACGCGGCCGGGGTGCGAGAATATGCCCCAGGGGACGCGCTCAGCCGGATACACTGGCTGAGCACGGCACGGCGCGATAAGATTATGGTGAAAGAATTCGAGTTGGATCCGCTGGCAGATGTATGGATCTTTCTGGATGCGGAGCGCTCCGTACAAGCTGCTCTGCCTCACCCGCCTCCCAGCGCCCAGGTGGATGATTTCTGGCGCGGTTTTGTTACCATTCCTTTGGCGCCCACCACCGAGGAATATGGTGTAAGCATTGCAGCCTCGTTGGCGCGCCATTTTCTGCGTAAATCACGCGCGGTGGGTTTTGTCAGTGCAGGACAACAATTGGCCCTGTTACCTCCCGACCGTGGGGGACGCCAGCTGGGTAAAATTCTGGAAGCTCTTGCGTTGCTCAAGGCAGAAGGCGAGATGCCTCTTCGGGGTCTGGTGGAAACCCAGGCGCGGCATCTCCCGCGTGGCAGCACTGCCATCTTGATCACTCCTTCCGTTCGTAACGATACGGTGCTGGTGGCCGATTACCTGAGTCGCAGAGGCTTACGCCCGGTAGCAGTATTCCTGGACGCGGCTACTTTTGGCGGTGAGCTT
>Ga0315279_10006247_pt1 | contig 15096 bp, 14 predicted proteins | sample YL17G06_20_MG_FD_203694 | JGI IMG/M metagenome (GOLD analysis project Ga0315279, IMG submission 203694) | Sediment microbial communities from Yellowstone Lake, YNP, Wyoming, USA - YL17G06_20 | ecosystem: Environmental > Aquatic > Freshwater > Lake > Sediment | place: USA: Wyoming | collected... | reverse complement strand
ACCACGTTGGCGACTGCCTTTTTCCTGCCGGTTGGTGTGCGGGCGCAGGGAGGAGCCAGGTTCAGCGCGGTAGAAATAGACCTCTGGCCTGAATTTGATCGCCCGGCCGTGCTGGTCATCCAGCGTTTTACGCTCGCGTCTGACATCGTTTTGCCTGCCGGATTGACCGTCCGCATACCAGCCCAGGCGACCGTCAACGCGGTGGCAAGCAAGGAGGTGGGTGGCGCGTTGGTCAATATTGATTATGACCGACAGATCCAGGGTGATTGGGCGTTAATTTCACTTTCTGCTGCTAGTCGGGAACTCCAGATCGAATATTATGACGCGTTGATAAAGCAGGGGGCTGCCCGCCAGTATGTCTTTCTTTGGCCGGGAGACTATGCGGTTGATTCATTCGCCGTTCAGTTCCAGATGCCTATCGAAGCCTCCGATTTGCAGGCCATGCCAGCTCTCCCGAACAGCAGTGTCGGAGCCGATGGCTTGACCTACTATACTTCGGAGTTCGGCTCTCTGGCAGCCGAACAGACTTTTACACTGGAAGTGACTTACCAGAAGGCAACGGATACCCTGAGCGCGCCAAGCTTGAATGTTCAACCGGCCGAGAATCCCGCCAATGCAACAGGGCGAGTGACATTGACGCAATATGTCCCGTGGGTTCTGGGTATTTTGGGAGTCGTTTTGATCCTCTTCGGCCTTGTCGCTGGTGTGCTCTATTGGCAGGGCCGCTGGAGGGACTCCGGTGGCGTGACGCGTCAACGCCATGCCTTGCGACGCGAGAAGACTGGAGGGCAATCCGAAGAGATTTACTGCCATCAATGCGGACGGCGCGCACAGCCGGACGACCTTTTCTGTCGAGCCTGTGGCACGCGCTTACGCCATGGCGAGCAATAATCCTCCAGGGATCGGCGAGGCGTCTCGGTGAGTATTTCCCCGATTGGCCTGATTTATTTCTTTTACGGCCTGGCTTTTTTCAGTATGGGCTTGCTGGTGATGGTCGAAGGCGGGCGTTCTTCGGATGCCCGCCTTCGCCGCGCGCTACGCCCGCTGGCTGCCTTTGGCTTGGTCCATGCGGCCAATGAATGGATCGAACTATATGTGCTGGCCGCGCCCCTCGGCCAGATCATCCCTGGCTGGCTTTCTGGCCTGCGCCTGGCGATGCTGGCTTTTTCGTTCGTCTCATTGGCGGCTTTCGGCAGTTACCTGCTTGCCACTTCCCCGGCTGCCTCGCGTCTCATCCTGGTTGTCCCGCTTGGTCTGGAAACCATATGGGTTTTCGGTCTCTTTGTTCTGAGGGGAAAGTATCCAGCCCCCCTCATCTGGGGCATCGCAGACGTCTGGACGCGGTATTCGCTTGCCATCCCGGCTGCGCTGCTGGCTGCTATTGGACTGGTCGTTCAGCAGCGCGTCTTCCGCCAGGCCGGGCTGATCTCCTTTGGCCGGGACGCGCTGTGGGCCGCAGTGGCGTTTGGCTGGTATGGCCTGGTGGGTCAGTTGTTCGTGCAGATGACGAACTTGCCGCCTTCGAACGTGATCAACCTGACCTTGTTCGAGAACCTGTTCGGGTTCCCGGTGCAGTTGTTCCGCGCCGCGATGGCCATGCTGGCATCCTTCTTCGTGATCCGCTTCCTGCGGGCTTTCCAGGTGGAAACCGAACGCCAGATTGCCGGCTTGCAGGAAGCGCGCCTGAAGGAAGCCGAGCAGCGCGAGGCAATGCGCGGGCAACTTTTCAAACGCGTGGTGGCTGCCCAGGAGAGCGAGCGCCAGCGTGTTGCGCGCGAGCTGCACGACGAGACTGGCCAGGCGTTGACGGCCATCGGCATGGGTTTACGCGGCCTGACGACGAGAGTAGAGAATGGCGATAAAGGCCGCGCCAACCAGACCTTGAGACAATTGCAGGAACTGGCCGCCCATTCCCTAAATGAGCTGCAGAGACTGATCGCCGACCTGCGCCCGTCCCATCTGGACGATTTGGGCCTTCCGGCGGCCTTGCGCTGGTACGCCCATGATGTACAGGAACGCGCCCAGTTGTACGTGCGGGTGGAGATCAACGGGAAGGAACGCCCAATCTCTTCGGCAGTGAAAACCGCCTTGTTCCGCATCGCCCAGGAAGCGCTGACCAACGTGGTAAAGCACGCAGGCGCCAGGAACGCTGGCATCAACCTGACCTATGGGCCTGACGCGGTATGGGTGCAAGTAACGGACGACGGTCGGGGTTTCGATGCCCGCTCGATGACCTCCTCCGAACGGCCTTCCTGGGGCTTGACGGGTATGCAAGAGCGCGCCACCCTATTGGGCGGCAAGTTCGCGTTGAATTCGCACTTGGGGGAGGGGACCAAGGTCGAGGTATCCATCCCCTATCAAGAGGATACAGAGGTGTCCGATGAAAATACGTCTCCTGCTGGTGGATGACCATCAAGTCGTCCGTTCGGGTCTGCGCATGTTGCTGGGCGGTGAAAGCGACGTAGAGATCGTCGGAGAGGCCGGCACGGCCAAAGAGGCGCTTGAGGCAGTGCCAAAGTTGAAGCCGAACATCGTTCTGATGGATATTGGCCTGCCGGATATGTCGGGCATCGAGGCGACGAGCGAGATCAAACGTCTTTACCCGGAAGTGGCGGTCGTGGCGTTGACCATCCACGAGGACGAGGAATATTTCTTCAAAATGCTCGAAGCCGGGGCGAATGGATACGTGCCCAAGCGCGCCGCGCCGGAAGAACTGTTGACCGCCATCCGGGCGGCCGCCATCGGAGAGGTTTACCTATATCCATCCCTGGCGAAGCTGCTCGTCAAGGATTTCCTGGCGCAAGACCGGGCCAGCGGCGAAGCAGCCGGCCTCGACGGTCTGACCGACCGTGAGCAGGAAGTGTTGAAATACCTGGCCGACGGCGCGACCAACGACGAGATCGCCGAAGTGCTGGTCATCAGCCCGAAGACAGTGGCTCGTCATCGCGAGAATATCATGAGAAAGCTCAATCTGCACTCCCGGGCGGATTTGGTGCGTTACGCCATCCGCAAAGGGATCATCAAACCTTGAGGTTTTACCACTCACGTGCGGCCTGCCGGAACATTTCTGGCAGGCTTTTTTATTGGGGCTAATGACTCAATAATCACCCAACCCCTCCTCGCCGATGTGGGGCGGAAAGAGTAAATAACCCTTGAACCAGACGGCAATGTGGGGCGGCAATCCCATAAAAAAGATTGGCTGTGCGCCGAATTTACTTCGCGCCGTGGAATGGCTAAACTGAAGATGGCCGAATCGAACGATTTTCGAAAGGAGGTTGCCATGACAAGCGCATTGATTGTGATCGCCCTGCTGATCTTAAGGGTGGGAATACCCGTAACCATTCTGCTGGTCGTTGGCGAAGCAGTTCGACGCCATAACGAGAGGTCAAGCGTTCTGCGAGGCGCCTAATGGAGTGGTTGAACACCATCCTTACCATCATTCTTGGCCTACTCTTGCGGATTGGCATCCCGCTGGCAGTGACCGCCGGGGTCATCTATCTGCTCCACCGCCTCGATCAACGCTGGCAGAAAGAGGCCTTGTCCGTGCCGGTGGTTGCTCCAGGTGGAAAACCCTGTTGGGAGGTCAAGGAATGCCCGGATGCGATCCATAAGGCCTGCTCAGCGGCAGCCCAGCCCAGGGTCCCGTGCTGGCAGGTTTTCAGGTCGAAAAGCGGCGTCTTACGCGAGGATTGCTTGAGCTGCGAGGTATTCCGCCAGGCGTCCGTGCCGGTGTTCATCTAAATCCAAAAGAGGAGATACAACAATGCCCAAACTCGAACGCCTGATCATTGCTGTCATGTTTGCGCTGCTGGCGGCAGGCATTACGCTGGTGGTGGCCCAGGCCCAGACGCAACAACCACCACAGCCCACCAATAGCTTAACGGGGGATAGCTGCGTTGCCTGCCACAAAGATATTTATGACACGTGGCAGAGCGGCGCTCATGGCCAGTCGCTTACCGATCCCGTTTTCGCTGAATCCTGGAATGCCCAGGGCAAGCCAGGCGCCTGCCTGGTATGCCATGCGACCGGTTATGATCCAGCGACCGGCAGTTCGGAGGCTGAAGGGGTTGCCTGCACAGGCTGCCATAGCCCGATCCCGCCCAATCATCCCACCGATAACATGCCGATTGATGCGTCTCCCGACCTGTGCGGTAGATGCCACAGTGACCCTCGCTTTGCAACGGAAAACTGGAAATTGAGCGCGCATTACCAGCGCAGCATGACATGTTCGGTGTGTCACGACCCGCACAGCGCCGGGATGAAATCTGTTGCAGGCGCCATTAATACCAGCGCAGATGCTTCGGGTTTATGCGCGAACTGCCACAAAGGTGTAATGCAGAACTTCCCGACATCCAAACACGCCGAAGCGGGTGTGACCTGCGTCAACTGTCACCTCGGTTTCAACGTGGGAACCACGGATGTTACAGACTTCTTTTCTGCTCACAAGGCTCCTGACCACAGTTTCGTGCCCACATTGGATACCTGCAACAAATGCCATACCAACCAGATGCACGCTCCGGGCGAATCGGTCGCTGCGGCCGCAATCGCCATCGAAGAGAGCGGTGGGACGCCTACGCCTCTCCCCACGCCTGTCGCAACGCCAATCCCACTCGTTACCAATCAACCAGTTCCGGTCAGCCCGTTTGGCTTTGCTGGGCTGGCGGGCTTGCTCGGCGTCGTCGGTGGGATGGTTCTCTCTCCATGGCTGGAAAGGCTATACCGCCATTTGAACAATAAGGAAGGGAGGAAAAAATGAGCCAGTCCAAGATGAACCGGCGAGACTTTCTCAAAATAACCGCCGTCGGCGTCACGGCGCTGGCCGGCGCGCAGGTGATCCGCCGTGCGAAAGCCTCCGAACCGACCCCAGCCAGCGGGCGGAAATGGGCGATGGTCATTGACCAATCCCTATGCAACGGCTGCGGGTATTGCGTCATGGCCTGTCGCGCTCACAACGATATTTCGCCAGAGATCACCTGGAATCCCGTCCTCGAGGCGGGCCAGGTGGGCGACAAGAAAATCTACCTGCCGCGGCCTTGTATGCAATGCAGCCAGGCGCCCTGTGTGGACGTTTGCCCGGTCAAGGCCAGCCACTACCGTCCCGATGGCATCGTGATGATGAACTATGATCGCTGCATCGGCTGCCGCTATTGTGAGGTGGCTTGCCCCTACGGGGCGCGCTCGTTCAATTGGAAAGCGTTTACTGAGCAAAATCCGGCCGTGCCAGAGTGGGGGCAGCCCGAAGTGGCGCGCCGCCCGCGCGGCGTGGTCGAGAAGTGCGCTTTCTGCTACCAGCGGATTGACCGCGGCCTGACCCTGGGCATGACCCCCGGCGTGGACCCGGACGCCACCCCGGCCTGTGTGGTGGTTTGCCCGGTCGGGGCGCGCTTCTTTGGCGACCTGAATGACCCGGAATCCAACGTCAGTAAATTGCTCAAAGCGCGCACTTCATATCGTTTACGCGCAGATATGGGAACGGGGCCGCGGGTGTATTATTTGTCTGCGACCGAGGAGAATGCGTAGCCATGAAGATTCGTCTGAAACTATCGAAACTATCTCCCTGGCTGGCCTGGTTGATTGGGATGGGCGTCGTCGTTGCGGCTGGCGTCGGTGCAGGCTTGATCGTCTTCTGGAAAGGCCTGTCGGTCACCAACTTGACCGACCTGATCCCCTGGGGGCTGTGGATCACGATTGACCTGTCCTCGATTGCCGTGAGCGCCGGGGCTTTCTCGCTGTGCGCTGCGGTTTATCTTCTGGGGCTGAAGCGCTTCCAACCGGTGGCGCGCACGGCTACGTTCATCGGCCTGATCGGCTACAGCATGGCTCTACTGACCCTCTTGATGGATATCGGCCGCCCGGACCGCTTTTGGCACGCGGTCGTTTATTGGAACAAACATTCCCTGCTTTGGGAAGTGACCATGTGCGTCACGTTGTACCTGGCGGTGCTGGCGCTGGAAAGTATGCCGATCTTTGCCCAATTCGAGTGGCTGAAGAAGCGCTGGCCGAAACTGTCCGGGAAAATGTCGCACGTGCACCACTACGCGCCCTACCTGGCGGTGATCGGCCTGGGGCTTTCGATGCTGCACCAGTCATCGTTAGGCGCGGTGTACGGGGTGCTCAAGGCCCGTCCGTTCTGGTACCGGCCGGATGTCTCGGTGTTGTTCATCATCTCGGCTGTGGCAGGCGGCATGTCGCTGACCGTGTTCGCCTCTATGCTCTCGGCGCGGCTGACCCGGCGCGTCAGCGTGGACGACAGCCTGCTGGAACGCGTGGCTTACTTCATCGGCTGGACGCTGGTGCTCTACCTGTACTTCCGCTTCTGGGATGCCCTCTCGATGACCTACACCTATACGCCGGGCCGCACCGAAGGTTTGCAGCTGTTGACCAGAGGACCGCTATCCTTCAACTTCTGGGCTGGCGAGATTCTACTGGGTATCGTCGCGCCGATGGTGCTGCTGCTCTACCGCCCTACGCGGACGAGTCAAGTGTGGCGCATGTTGGCTTTGCTCCTGGTGGTGGGCGGCGTGGTAGCTTACCGTTGGGATACCAATATTTCCGGCCTGATGATCGTCCTCACGTACCTGCCTGGGGAACCAATTGTCGAATATACACATTATTTCCCCTCGTTGATCGAGGTGCTCAGCGGCGCTGGCGTGGTCGGTTACGGGCTGCTGGCTTTCTCGCTGGGGGTGCGCTATCTGAGGGTGGTTGACCATCGAGCGGTGGAAGCGCACGCGGAGGAAAAGCAATTGACCGAACCGGCTACAACCGACTGAGTTATTTCTCTGGCGCGCCTGCGTCAATCCATTGCTTGACGAGTTCCAATTCCTCCAGCGTCAAGTTGGCAAAGTGCTGGGCGCTTTGGATTTTGACGAGGAGGCTATTGGCCGAATCCCCAGGCAAGATGACTACGTCGTCCTTGCCGCCTTTCGTGATCCCGGCATATGTGCTCAGGTCAAGACCGGCCGAGGCAGATGTTGCATTGTGGCAGGCGGTGCAGCGGGCGTTGAAGACCGCCTGGATGTTGGCCGCGTAGGTCGGTGCACCGACCACGGGGGCGGCTGTCGGCTGGGGCGCAGGGGTGGGCAGTTGCGCCTGGAGGATTTCCCGTAGATTGGGGGCGTCGAACCCGGCGTAGGTGAAGACGGTTCCGTGACAAGCGCTGTTCGAGCAGAACGACGAGTTCGCGGTGCTGCCTGGGTTATCGGTGGTGTGACAGTTCGAGCAAGTAGCGTCGAAGGCGCCGCGATGCAGGTTGATCCAGTTCGGGTTGAGGTGCGACTCGGGTTCGGGTCCGCGGCTAATCTCGATCTTGGTGAGGAAGTCTTGCGCGCCAGCAACTACCGGGATGGCGTGGCACAGGTTACATTCCAGCCGGATGGCCTGTTGATTGGCATCCAGGTGCTTGCCATCGTGGCATCGGAAGCAGCCCGGCGAGTTGATATGACCGATGTTGTTTGGGTGGGTGGTCCAATCCACTTTCTGGTCAAGGAAGACAGTCTGGTTGTAAATGCCTTGCAGTTCTGTGATCGCTGATTTGATCAAATCCTTATTGATAGAATAGAAATCACTGTAGTACTGCGTATAATAGTTCTCCAGACCCGCGATACCGTTCATGGCCAATTGTTGGGATCCATAGGACACTGTCAAAACCTCCACAGCCTTATTCCGGATTTCCGGGATCTTGGTTGAGATCAGGCCGGTCGCCATGGCGCTATCGACTGAGTCTGCTGGCGGGGCGAAATTGTGCGTCACGCGGTTATGACAGGTGATGCAGTCCATGGTCTTCAATTGACTCTCAAGAATCGTGGCTGTGTCGAGGCCAGACTCGACATCCACATATTCGGTGATCGTGCCGTCGTCGTTGTGAACACGGATATAAGGGATGTTTTGTTGCAACGGGTCAGAGGAGTAGAACATCACCTTGTTGACAATATGCCAATGGATACCTTTCCCCAGTCCCTGTACTTTGGTTCCACCACCTGTCTTCAAGATCAGATAAATGCTGGAAGATGTGTTTTCCCGGTCGTTCTGGTAATGCGTGATAACGCGCAGGCTGTCATACGAAAATGTCTCGGGCTGGTGGCATTTTTCGCAAGTCTCGCGCGCCGGGCGTGACCGACTGGCCATGATCGGGGACTCGTAGGTGTGGAATACGGTGGCGTATATTTCGCGAATATCCTCGGTCTTGCGGGCGAACTGGGTGCCGAGGAAACTGCGTCCTATATGACACTCTGTACAGTAAACATTGGCGTGCGGTGAGACGAGGTAAGTTGCGTTTTGCGGGGGCATGGTATGACATGTTGTCCCGCAGAACTTGGGCGAATTAGAATAATCCCAACCATAAACACCGCCAACCAGGAGAAACATGGTGAGCACGCCCAGGATAGCATAAGGCAGGATCATGAGCCTGCGCGGAGAGCCGGCCGGAGGGAAAAAGAAATGCTTTAAGCTTTGTTTTATTCTCTTCATAAGACACCTCGTTCATATTATAGCTAAGAATGAAATTTTCCATGCTGAAACGAGTCCTTATAATATGGAGGTGTGGATGGGTGTACACCCGTCCGCACCTCCATCCCCCCCGCCCTTTCACAGAAATATTCCTAATGATCTTGCTTTGGCGAATGCTGGAAACGCGAGCAATTGCTGGCTATTTTTCTGGCGCGCCGGCCGCGATCCATTGGCTGACCTGCTCGATCTCCTCGCCAGTGAACTGACCGGGATGACCTCCCGCCTGCTGCTTCTGGATGAGCAAGCTGCCAGCCGCGTCGCCAGGCAGGATGACCGCGCCATCTTGCCCGCCTTTGAGTGCATCGGCATAGGTGACGAACGAGAGCTGAGCCAGCTTGACCGACGTTCCGTGGCAGGCGCCGCATTTGGCCAGGAAGAGTGAGCTGAGGTAACCATCCCAGGTCATAACGGTCAAACCCGTGGCCGGTGTGGGCGGCAGGGTGGGGGTCGGGGTTGGCGTCTGCGGGACATAAACGGCAACCGGGCTGGAGATGGGAGGGACGGTAGTGATGGCCGTTTTCTCGCCGTTGACGAAGCCGTACACGCCCAGCAGCATTGCAATGGCCAGGACGCTTGCTATGGGGTAGTAAACCCTCTGGCGTTTTCGCAGCGTTTTCGGGTTCACGCGGCGGTTCGCAATACCAGCCTTGATATCCGCCAGTTCGAGCGGATGCTCGTGGAGCATTTCCACCTCGGTCAGTCTCCCTGTCCACATGCTTTTATTAAACCGGCGCAGGTGGACGCCGTACATGTGCCAGACAATGATCGCCAGCACCGCCAGCAGGGCTTCGCCTCCATGGGCAGCCTTGGAGGCCGGGATGATTTCGCCTGGCAGGAGCCGAACGGTGGCGATCGGATTCCACATCATAAAGCCGGTAATGCCCATGATGACGGTGCCCCACACCAGCGCCCAATATTCCATCTTTTCCTCGAAGGTGTAGCGGCCCATCTGCGGGCGTCTCTTGCCCAGGCCAAGGTTGTAGACAAAGACCTGGATGCCATCCTTCACATCTTGCAGACCTAGCAGCATGCTCATCCGTGAGCGCCGCACAAAAATTCTATAACTAATGTCCAGAACATGATAGATGGCCAGCAGCATTAAAATGCCAGCCGCAATGTGGTGAATCAGGCGCGTGGTCTCGATCCCACCGAACAACTTGATCATGGCCTGCGCCCAACCGGTCATGGCGTATTTTTGCGGCAGACCGGTGAGGCCCAACGTGGTGAAGGAGACCAGCAGCAAAGCGTGCGCGACGCGCTGCGCCCAGTGGAAGCGTTGGTACTGGCGGGATTGTTTTACGCGAGTGGACTGTTTCTTGCTCATGCGTGCTTGACTCCTTTGCGGCGCTCGATCAGCCGCCGCGCGATATCGCTCGAAACGTAAACCAACATACCGCCGATCACGGTGGGGATGAAGATCTTATAGAATAGATTCACATAATAAACGACGGGATATTTCGTCGGGCTGGGGATGTAGTGGCTCATCCAGGCATCCGGGAAATTTGAGGTGGCGTCTGGGTGGCACTTGTGACAGGCCGCCACCAGGTTTTCCTTCATGGTAAGGCCATACTGCGGATCGTCCACCCGCATGATATTGTGGACGCCGTGGCAGTCGAAGCAGACCGGTTTATTGGTGATCTGGTCGGGAGCAGTTTTCTCAAAGAGCGTCACCGTGGAGCCGTGGAAATCGGCAACGTAGGTATTCAAGACTTGCGTTGGGATGCCGTACTTGTCCATGATTTCTGGATTCGTATGGCATTTAGAGCAAATCAAGGGTGAGTAAATGCGGAAGGTGGCCGTGGTGGGGTCTTGAATATTGTGGACGCCGTGACAGTCAATGCAGGTGGGCACATCCAGGTTCCCATCGCCGATCAGCGCGGAGCCGTGCACGCTGGCCTTGTATTGATCGTAGATGGCGCTGTGGCAACGGGCGCATTTCATGGGGATTTGGACGCGGGCATCGGGTAATAACTCGCCAGTCGAGGGGTCGGTGAGCTGGGTCTGCGTGTGGGGGTTGTGGCAGTCGGTGCAGATGGCCGCGTTGGTGTTGCCGGCTGCCAGTGCCTTTTGGTGTACCGAATCGAGCGTCTTGTCGTATTGCTCGAGGTGGCAATTCTTGCAGATGGTGTAGAACTGCATGGATACTTCCCGCAGGCTCTGGGCTTTCAAATCGGGGTGCGGGAAGGTGGAAATGTTCGAGTGACAATCTGTACAGGCCAGGCTCTTGTGCACAGAATCGTTGAAATGCCCGGCGTCAATGGTCAGCGGCAGGCTCTCGCCGCTGTGGAGGGGGCGGCTAAACCCCGGCTGGCTGTGACAGGCCAGGCACGCAACGTTATCAGCTTTCTGAGGCTTGACTGGCACCCCCGAAGCGGCTGCCGGTTGGGCGAGGCCAGCCGCGACCCCCACTAGGGTCAGGCTGACGATCAGGCTGATCGCTGCCAGGCGAGGCGTCCGCATGGCTTGATTGAACTTGCTCATTGCATTCTCCTGAAAGAGCTTTTGATGATGCCTCATTAGCATCGTAAAGATCATGGGTGTTCAACCACATTGGAAATGGGTCATGTACCCTATATTTTAACGCAGATTGTGCTATTTTACCCAATTATAGACAAATATGGAATAGTTATCAACGTCACGAAATTGATGTGAGTATTGCTCAAATCCATAAAATAGGGAGTGTGGGTGTGCGAGTGCACACCCACACATACCTACTATTGTGACGATGCCTCGAATCGTAAGTCCTGGTAATGAAACTGCGGGGACTAGATATCTCATCCCCGCAGAAGCGATGGAGATTTATGTACCATTTATGGGCGGGAGTACCTGGTCATATCGCTGCCCACGGCTTCGATGGAGTCGATCAGGATCTGGATGGTGTACTTCGGGCTGCGCGTGAACGCGCCCGGATCTTTGATCGAGTGATGATAAGTGTATGCAGCCTTGAGCAGGAGGAATGTCCAGTTTGAGAAATGCTTCCTGGAATAAAAAATAGGACTGAGCATGCTCAGTCCCATTTGTATTGTTAGCCTGCTGTGATGCGCGAATTATTGACTGAAGACTGCCAGGCTGGCATCAAGCAGGGCATTGGTGTAGGTCGAATTATGAACACCAAGGCTTTTGTCTTCATTTTTGACATAAATGTAATTCCACAGGGCATTCGCTTGGGCTTCAGGGTAAGACCCGGCAACGATTGCACCATTGGCATCGAGCAGGCCAGCGGTCGTCAGCGCGGCTTTGAGAGCATCGAGCTTGCCAGTGACCGTGGTCTGTACGCCGTTGATGTCGAAGCTCGTGGTTTCTGCATGGCAGGCCACGCAAGTTGCTACAGCCGGTGCGAAGGAATGATTGGCGGCGTCGCCTCCCATATGGCACCCAACGCAGGTGTTCTCGACAGTTGTGTAGTGCATGCTAGGGGTGCCTACAACGGCACCAGCGCCACCGACACCGATCAACATGTTGCTCTGCGGGCCATGGTGCGGGCCAAAGCGTGCGGTGACTGCGATCTTGCCATCAGCATCTGGCGCGACGATAGCCCGACGAGCCTGGTGGCAGTTGGCGCACAGGTTGCCCATGCCGCCATCGAAGGTCTGGCCGCTCACGAACTCTACTACCGGGGTAGTAGTCTCCAGGGCGAAGTCCGCGGTGGTGTAGGTGGTGTGGATTTGGTGGCAGGCTCGGCAATCCTGCGGGGTGGGATCGGGGACAGTAACATCAGTTGCAGCAGCGTACTTGTCCCAAGTGAGACCCGCAGCGAGCATGGTGCTGAAACCGCTACCGGAGTGACAACCGGCGCAGGCTATATTGCTTCCATCTTCAAACCAGATCAAACCGGTTCCGTGAAGGGACTCCCCCCAAGCGGCCTCTTTACCAGTGATCAGATTGGTGTCGTTGTGGCATTCGGTGCAGGTCAGATCGGCTGCTGACGGAACCGTGCCAGGCTCGCCTTGCGGACCTGCGGGGCCAGCGGGGCCGGCAGGACCGGCAGGTCCGGGTTGACTGGGGCCACAGGCTGCGATCAACGCAGCCAGCAGGAGAAACCCGCATACAATGAATACTGCTTTTTTGGTTGACATTTGTTTCGTTCTCCTCATCATAATAAGATTGGGTTACTTAGCATATCGTAATGGATTGCACGATAGGCACCTCCGCACATACTCGTTCACCCAATTTCACTAGAAATCGGTCTGGATATATTGGGTTTATATCCCCAATTATAATTGAAAACAAGTTATTAAACGCAGCAATTATTGTGATAAATGTCACGTCTATACAGGTAAAAGTCACAATTCCAGAAATCGCAATGTTGGTATAAAATACCCAATGGATGCAATGTACGATACGGTTTTGCACTTCGAAATTCTGATCGTTTTCTTCGTCTACGGCGCGGCGTTCTTTGCCATGGGACTGGCCATGGCATTGGAAACCAGCCGTTTCCCCTCGTTGGCGAATACTAATTTGCTGCGTCCTTTGGCTGCCTTTGGCATCCTGCATGGTCTGCACGAATGGCTGGAAATCTACCTGCTCCAGATCGTCTGGTTAGGCTCTAAGCTGCCAGAATGGATTTCCTGGTTCCGGGTTGGATTGTTGGCGTTATCATTTGTTCTCCTTATCATTTATGGGTTTCGGGCTTTCCGGCTGCCGAAGCGAAAGTCATTGTCCCTTGCAGCCGCTGGCTTGGGAATATTGGCTATATATTTGCTTGCCATCATTTTCAGCGCAGTGATGGCATATCAGGCGGGACAGGTTATCTGGCTGCGATTATTCGACGCGCTGATACGATATTTATTGGCTGTGCCGGGGGCGTTGTTGGCAGCGCAGGGTTTGCATTTTCAAGGCCTGGCGGCCAAGGCCGAGGAGCGGAGACCGTTAGCGCTCAGTCTGCAATTGGCTGCCGTTGGATTTGCGATCTATGGCCTCACGCAGATTTTCGTTACCAAGCTAGATATGTTCCCAGCCCGCTGGATCAGCGCGGATGCTTTTCTGGCAGCTACGGGCGTGCCCATTCAAGTTATCCGTTCAGCCATGGCTATCTTGGTTATGATCGGAACGATCCGCGCTGTGAACGTGATGGATACCGAGCGTCAACAGCAATTGCAGGCCGCCCAGCAGGCCCGGCTGGAAGCCATGATGCAGATCCAGGTTGAGTTGACCAAACGAGAGAAGATGCGCCGGGAATTGCTCCGTCACACTGTTCAGGCTCAAGAGGATGAACGGGCGCGCATCGCCCGTGAAATCCACGATGAAACCGCCCAGCTAATAAGCGCCTTTTCTCTCGACCTGGCGACGCTGCAAAACATCCTCCGGGACCATCCGGAGGCCAGGATGCTGCTCGACCGTTTGCAATCGCTCAGCAAGCAGATTTCGCAAGGGATTTACCATCTCGTGCATGACTTACGGCCAGCCCAATTGGACGATCTCGGTCTAGTGCCTACGCTGAATTATCTTCTTGAGCGCATTTTATCTACCCAGGGTTTGAGCATGTCGCTCGAGGTAAAGGGAGAAGCGCGCAGGCTGGACCCGACTCTCGAAACCGTGCTGTTCCGCGTGGCGCAGGAAGCCATCACCAATATCGCTCGTCATGCGAAGACGAAGAAGGCCCAAATCCAATTGGTGTATGCCCCGGAACAGATCACTTTGAGGGTGAGCGATACCGGCGTAGGCTTCGATCCGACCGAGACCTTCAACGCGCCGCGTGGCTGGGGATTAGCCGGTATGCGCGAACGGGTCGAATCGGTGGACGGAAAGATGTGCGTCCAGTCCGCGCCGGGAGAGGGAACGACGATCGAGGTCATCGTTCAGACCTGCGAACAGTTGGTATTGCCAGATGAGGAGATACAAGCATGAAAAAGATCCGCTTGATGTTGGTAGATGATCATGATGTGGTGCGCGTCGGCCTCAAAACCTTTCTACAGACGCAAGAAGATTTCGAAGTGGTGGCCGAGGCGGGCAGTGGCGAGGAGGCAGTGCCGCGCGCCATAGAGGCGAAGCCGGATGTCATCCTGATGGACATCACCATGCCCGGCATGGATGGGATGGAGGCCACGCGCCGCTTGCGCGTCCTGTGCCCGGATTGCCTGATCCTGGCGCTGACCGTCCACGACGATAAACAATACTTAATGCAAATGCTGGCGGCCGGGGCGTCCGGTTACATGACCAAGCAATCGGCAGCCGACGAGCTGGTGGCTGCCGTTCACACGGTCGCGGCCGGCAATGTTTATCTCCAGCCGGCTTTGGCCCGTTGGCTGCTGGAGGATTACCAACGTCTTGTCCGCCAGGCTGGACAGTCTATGGTACTACCGTCGGGGGCAGAAGAGGAAGTGGTTGGGCTGGATGCCCTCAGCCAGCGGGAGCGGCAGGTGCTGGAGCTGGTAGCGCAGGGGTCGAACAACCAGCAAATCGGCGAAAGCCTCGGCCTCAGTCCGAAGACGATTGCCCGTCACCGCGAGCGGATTATGAACAAATTGAACATGCACTCGCGTACGGAACTGGTCAAGTTCGCCATCCGCACAGGGTTGATAAGATTAAACTAGGGTATATACCCAATCAGTAGAGGAAGATGCGGGGGGGTGTGCGGGCGGTGAAGCC
>Ga0315279_10006246_pt1 | contig 15098 bp, 14 predicted proteins | sample YL17G06_20_MG_FD_203694 | JGI IMG/M metagenome (GOLD analysis project Ga0315279, IMG submission 203694) | Sediment microbial communities from Yellowstone Lake, YNP, Wyoming, USA - YL17G06_20 | ecosystem: Environmental > Aquatic > Freshwater > Lake > Sediment | place: USA: Wyoming | collected... | reverse complement strand
AACTCATCCACCAGGATGTAGCGGAACCGCTCGCGAAATTTCTCCAGGATCAGGGGATGCTCCCGGAACAGCCGGAGGCAGAGCAGCACCTGATCCCCGAAATCCACCAGGCCCCGCTCGCCCAGCAAGCGCTGGTATTCGCGGTAGCACGCCGCCAATTCCTGCTGAAGGGCCGCCTCTTCGCGAGGGGCAGCATCCTCCGGCGCTGCCTTGGCCCTGTCAGCCAGCTCCGCCGCGAACGCCAGATATTCTTCCGGCGTCACGGCCTCGTCCTTCGCCCGACTGAACAATGTCACCAAGGCCTGGAGGTGCTTCGTCGGGTCCCCCAGCGGGCGGAGGCGCTGGAGGGGCAGCGCAAAGAGGTTCTCCCGCAGGAAGACGACCTGCTCGGGCCGCGTCAGCACCCGGAAATCGGTCGTGAGTCCCAGGGCCAGCCCCTCGTCCCGCAGCACGCGATCGCCGAAGGCGTGGAAGGTGCTGATCCACATGTCCGCGAAGCCGTAGGGGACCAGGAGGTCCACCCGCGCTTCCATTTCCTCGGCGGCCTTGTCGGTGAATGTGAGCGCGAGGATCTCGGACGGGCGGGCCCGCTTGGCGGCCACCAGGGAGGCGATCCGGCGGGTGATGACCGTGGTCTTCCCCGTGCCGGCCCCGGCCACGATGAGGAGCGCTCCCTCGCCGTGCGTGACGGCGGCGGCCTGGTCCGGGGTCAGCCCCTCCAGGATCCGCAGGAGCGCCGGGTTCTCTTCTCGGATGGCGGTCGTCATCGGGTGCAGCCTAACACAGTTCCACCACCCCATCAAGGCACACGGGAGACCCTTTGAGAAGCCGAGGCGAGGGCGTTCGGGCAAGATTTCCGCGCTGACAACCGCGGCCGTAAAAGAATAGGGGAGAGAGCAAGGAGGCTCATGATCGCGCGCGCCAGCGGGCACGGCCACCGGGCGCCTGCCAACCGGAGAGTCTGAAGGACCCCCCCACGGAGAGGAGCGCGGCGCTCCATCCCCGTCCCGTCGGCGGGAAGCCGCAGGGGGCCGAGGTAACCTTTGCCCCGCTCGGTGAGGAAGCGGCCACGATCCATTCCGTGACGCACAGAGCCAAGCCATCCCTAACGGATAGTTGCACGCCAGAAAAAATCTCTAGAACAGTAAAAGCCTTTAAAATCAAAAACTTGCCATTTCTATACCATTACTTGTGAAAACTTATCCCTTGACAGGACTCTTTCGATCCTTTATCTTCCAGTCAACTGACCGGTTAGTACACAGCAATGCCGACATCCCTCGCCTTGCCCATTTCATCGTCGCAGCATTCGAGGGGGCACTCATGATGGGCAAGCTGCACAAGGATGCGGATGTTGTCGCGGGCGTGGTCGAGGAGCTGAAGGGGCATCTGGCCCAGTACCGCGTTGCCTGAGTGCGTGGCGACGCGTTTTCGAAGCGCTCCGCCGGGGGAGACCACTTGCCTGGTGTCACGGCTTGGAGCGTGGATACGCAGGCAGCGGGGAGGGGCGACGCATGAGCCGCACGACTCTGCAGGGACGGCGGGACCGACGCGCGCGGTCGTCCCAACGCAGTGAGCTGATGGAGCGGACGATGGCGACGATTGTGGAGTACACCGACCAGAAGCGCCCGAGGAACCTGTATCCCGAGCGGATCATCTCCCCTGTTCGTTCGGGGCCGTGCTGCTTCTCCGACATGGAGGAGGTCGGCGAGCCCCAGGAAGATAGTCGCTGGGTTTTCCAGTACAAGCGCTGCAAGAAGTGTGGGTTCGCCGTGCGGGTGATCCTCCGGGAGATCCCGGACGCCGCCCTGGCGGCCCAACTGCGAAAGACCCTGGCCAATTCCTTCGTCCGGAACGTGCCCGACTGACCGCCTGACGGGTCGATTCGGAAGAAGTCTCGGCTACTCGTCACAGAGCAAACGAGGCCGACTCGCCATGCGGTGAGGCCGGAAAGCACCACATCTGCCTTCGGGTGCCGCCAATCTTCCCTTCCCGGAACGCCCCGCGCGGCCGCCGCGACCGGCCATTGAGTTGTCACTCATACCGGAGGGCCTGGATGGGGTCCAAGAGGGCGGCTCGGCGGGCCGGATACACGCCGAAGAAGATCCCGACTGCTGCGGAGAAACCAAAAGCCATGAGGATGGCCCAGGGAGAGACCTGGGTGGGAAGGTAGGTAAAGAATAGCGAGAGAGCCTTCGCCCCGCCGACCCCGACCACTATCCCCAGACCGCCGCCCAGGCTGCTCATCACCACCGATTCCAGCAGGAACTGGCCCAGGATGTCGCGCCGCCGGGCTCCCACCGCCTTGCGAATCCCGATCTCCCGCGTGCGCTCACGCACCGAAACCAGCATGATGTTCATGATCCCGATCCCCCCCACCAGCAAAGAGATGCCGGCGATGCCGCCCAGCACCGCGGTGAGGATCTTCAGGATGGTGGTGAAGGCCGAGAGGATGGCGCCCTGGCTGGTCAGCGTGAAGTCCTCGCGGTTGCCGTGGCGGCGCATGAGGATGTCCTTCACCTGCTGGGTGGCCCGGTCGATCTCGTCCGGCGAGCGGACCGACGCCAGAATCTCGAACAGCCGGTCGGTGTCAAAGAGATCCTGGGCGCTCTTCACCGGGATGAACACCAGGTCGTCGATGTCGAACCCCAGACTCACCCCTTTCCGCTCCATGATCCCGATCACCCGGTAGCGGGAGTCGGCCAGCGTCACGAACTGGCCCAAGGGATTCTCCTCACCGAACAGCTCCCGCTTTACCGTCCGCCCCAGGACCACCACGCGCCGGCGGCCCTCCACGTCCTCCTCGCTCACGAACTGGCCGATCTCCACGTACAGGTTGCGCACCCGTTGGAACTCCGGGGTGATCCCGATGACGCTGGTGTCGCGGCTGACACCTTGATACCGGATCTTTCCCGTGCCCAGCACCACAGGCACCGCATCGGTGAGCAGGGCGGCCCGCCGGCGCAACGCCACGGCATCTTCGTACGTCAGCTTTCGCACCGTGCTGGCGATCGGGGGATGGAAGCCGCCTGAGGTCTGCGTCTTCCCCGGGGTGATGATCAGAAGGTTGGTGCCCAGCCCGGTCAGCTCTCGGGTGATGTAGGCCGTCGCGCCTTCGCCCAAGGAGACCAGCAGGATGATGGCGGCCACCCCGATGACGACCCCCAGCATGGTGAGGGCGGTCCGCACCCGGTTGGCGGTCAGCATCTCCAGGGCCAGGGCGAAGGCCTCGCGTACATCCATAGGGGATCTCGGAAGATTGGACCCAGGGCTCAGGGCCCCGCGGGAGATGGGACGGATTCCGGATCGTGGGCGATTCCCGGATCCTGCACGCCCGCCATACCGGTGTCGGAGACGATTCGGCCATCCGCGAGCTGGATGACCCGCTGGGCCTGCGCGGCGAGGCGCGGGTTGTGCGTGACCATCACGATCGTCGCGCCCCCATCCGCGAGGCGGTGGAACACCTCCAGGATCTCTTCGCTTGCCTTGCTGTCCAGGTTCCCCGTGGGTTCGTCCGCCAAGATGATGGCAGGCTGGTTCACCACGGCTCGAGCGATGGCCACGCGCTGCTGCTCGCCGCCGGACAGCTCACTGGGGCGGTGCCCGATCCGCCCCGCCAGCCCCACGGCCGCCAGGGCCTCCAGCGCCTTTCCCCGACGGTCCTGGCGCGGGAGGCCGCTGTAGATCATGGGAAGCTCCACGTTCCGGAGGGCGGTCATGCGGGGCAGCAGATTGAAGGTCTGGAAGACGAACCCGATCCGCCGGTTCCGGAGGACCGCCAGCGCATCCTCATCCAGGGACTGCACCTGCACGCCCTCCAGGGTATAGCGGCCGCGCGTGGGGCGGTCCAGGCAGCCCAGGATGTTCATGAGGGTGGATTTCCCGGAGCCCGAGGGTCCGCAGACCGCCACAAAATCACCCGGGGCGATCCGGAACGTCACACCGGCAAGCGCGTTCACGTCATTCGGCCCCATGCGGTAGGTCCGCCAGACCTCCTCAACCGCGATCATCGCAGCACGACCGTTCATTCCACCCGCACCCTGGTCCCCTCCGACAACCCGGGCGCGTCCGGATTGATGACCACCCGATCCCCCTCCCGCAGGCCCTCGAGGATCTCGGTGGAACTCCAGTTGCTCTCCCCCACCTTCACCACCACGGCGCGCGCCTTCCCGTCGGCGACCACGTACACGCGCTTCTTTCCCTCCCGCTCCAGGAGCACCTGGCTGGGCACGGAGAGCGCGCCGTGCCGCCTGGCCACGATCACCTCCACATCGGCGGACATGCCCGGCTTCACGAATTCCTTCCCCTCCTCCAGTGCCACGCGGACGTTGAAGGTGCGGGCCTCCTGCCGCTCTCCCGAGACCGCGGGGGAGATCTTGTACACCCGGCCGCCCAGCGTGCGGCCGGGCAGCGCCTCCAGCGTCACCCGGACCTCCTGGCCCAGGCGGACCTGCCGGGCATCGAACTCGTCCACCGTGGCCCGGACGTACAGGCGATCCAGGTCCACCAGCATGAACAGCGGCCCGCCCAGCGTCACCATCGACCCCCCGCCCAGGCCGACGACCTCGCCCTCGTTGGCCAGCCGCCGGGTCACCAACCCCGCCATGGGGGACCGGATGGTCATGCGGGACCGCTGAACCTCCGCCAGGCGAAGCTGGGCCTCCCGTTGCCCCACGGCCGCCTGCGCACCGGCCACCTGGTGTTCCTTGACGTTCACCTGATCCCGATCCGCGAGGGCGGCGGCAAAGGAGGCGGCGGCGACCTCGGACTCCGCCTGGGCCAGGTCCAGCTGCTGGCGAGGGATGGCGCCTTCAACGTGCAGGGCCTTCAGCCGCTCCAGGTCCCGGGCGGTGCGCTCCATCGTGGCCCGGGTCTCCTCGATCTTGGTCCGGATGCGCTCCCGCAGCATGGCCACGCCCGCCTGCTCCTCCTCCAGCCGGGCGCGAGCCGTGGCCAGCTCGGCGCGGGCCAGGGCGACCTGCGAGTCGGCTTCTTGCGGGTCCAGCTCGGCCACCACCTGGGCGAGCGTCACCCGGTCCCCCTCATCCACGAGCAGCCGCAGGATCCGCCCCGGGACTTCGGCGCGGATATTCACCTCGGCTTCCGATTCCAGGCTGCCCGTCGCCGTCGCGGACACACTGATGACCATGTCCTCCCGCTTGAGGGTGACGACCCGGACCGCGACCTCACCCCGGCGGCCGAGCAGGGCTACCGCCCCCAGGCCGCCCGCCAGGACAACAGCCAGCAGGAGCAGCCCCCATGTGCCTCGCTTCATTGGAGAATTCCCCCCGACGCCACGCTCTTGAAGCTCGAAACTACATCTCGATGCGGTTCGCCTCCAGTACGGTTCCTTGCACCTTCTCCAGGTTGACCAGGGACTCGAAGTAGTCCGCGATCGCGCGAAGCTCGTTGGCCTCTGCCGCCGTCAGGTCGCGTTGGAACGACAGGACGTTGAATGTGGTGCTGACGCCCGCCTCCAGCCGTCGCCGCTCCACCCGGAGTTGCTCCTCCGCCAGCGCCCGGGCGGCCCGGTTCGCGTCGATCCGCCGGGCATTGGCCTCGATGCGACGCACCCCTTCCCGGACCTGCTGGATGATCTGCAGCTCAAGATTCTTCAGCGACGTCTTGGCCTGGTCCTCCACCAACTTGGCGTTGATGTAGCTGGCCTGCGGGCCCCGGTTCCCCAGGGGCACCGTGAGGACCACCCCCACGGCGTAGGAGACGAAGTGGCTGGAGCCCATTTCGCTCAGGTTGCTGCCGTAGAGGTTCCCGGCACCGTTCGAGAACACGCTGCCGGTCAGGGAGAGGTCCGGCAGGAGCTGGTTGCGCGTCAGTCGCACGTTGAGTTCCTTGTTCTGGATGTCCAGCTTGGCGCTCTTGTACTCGTACCGGTTCTCCAGGGCCTTCCGGATGCTCTCGTCCAGATTGGCGGACTTCGGCTGAAAGGTCAGCGCGTCGGTGGGCCGGATCTCTTGCCCCCAGCCGCCGCTCGCCGGCAGGTTCATGATGACCTTCAGGGTGTCCGCGGCGTCCTGTATAGCCTTCTCTGCCAGGATGACATTCTGCACCCCGGCGGCCTCCTGGGCCTCGGCCTGGGTCACCTCGACGGGCGCCGCCACCCCGGCCCGCACCCGGGCGCTGTTGAGCGCCACCAGGTCCCGCGCCAGTTGGAGAGACTTGCGCTGGACCTCGAGGTTCTGAATGGCGAAGATGAACTCCGCGTAGGAGTTCTGGACCTGGCTCACGATGTCGCTCACCTTCAGCCGCAACTGCTCGCGCGAGATGGACTGGTTGTTCGTGGCGATCCGGATGTTGGTCTCGGTGGGCTCGAAGCCGAAGTTCTTCAGCAAAGGCTGGGTGAGGGTCAGGCCGAACTTGCTGAGGAATTGAGTGCTGCCGACCGATTTGGCGTTGTTGTACTCGTTGTCGAACCGCAGCTCGTAGGTGCCGCCCGTCGGCAGCCTCTGCCTCAGGCCGGTGTTGTAGTCCCAGAAATCGGCGGCGATTCGGCTCCCCTGGATGATCTGCGTACCCAACGGCACGCGCGTGTCGGACCGGGTGAGTTCCAGGAAGGCGCTGGGGTCGAAGACCGCCTTCTCATTGGTGAGGGCCTGCTCCCGCTGTGGGGGGTTGAATCCCTCGACGGCGATGTCCAGGTTGTTCTTCAACGCCAGCGCGATGCTGTCCCGGATCGACAGGGGCAGGACCCCCGTGGGCGGAACGACCGGGGCTTGCCCCGGTCCCGTCTGCGCCAGCATCAGGTCCAGATTCAGAAACCGCCGGCCGGTCTCGGCGGCCTCGGCTGCCAGCACGGGAGTGCCGGCGAAAAGCAGAACCAGCAGCACACCCATCCACACTTCAGTCACTCGTCGCATGGTCACTCCTTTCGGATGTGGACTTCGGCTGAGAAGCGAACTGATTGAGCGCCCCGTGCAGGAAGAGGCGCACCACCTCGTCGGCGATCTCCTCCGGCGCGAGCCGCGCCACGGCGCGGTCGCCGAAGACGGTCTCGGCCAGAGTGAACATCACGTACATTCCCTGAAAGGCGCGCGCGGCGATCTCCGCGCGAACCGGGCGAAATTCCCCCGTGGCGATTCGATCCTGCAGAAAAGCCTGCAGCCGCTCGAGCTGCTCCAGGGCGACGTCGCGATAGAGTCTGTCTCGAAGCTCCTGGTGAAACGGCAACTCGGTGAAGGCCAGCCGCACGGCCTGTGGGTTCCGGCGGAAGCGCTCGATCCGATCCACGATGAGCGACCGCAGGAAGGCGGAGGCGTCGCCCTGCCCGGGCCGGGCCAGGATCTCTTCGAAGGACTCCAAGATCATGGACCGGTACAGGGCCAGGAGGATGTCCCGCTTGCTGGGGAAATACAAGTAGATGGTGCCCTGGGCGATGTGCGCCTCCCGGGCGATGGTCCGGATGGTCGCCGCAGCATACCCCCGTCGCGCGAAGATCTTCATCGCGGCCTTCAAGATGGTCTGACGCCGTTCCAGTCGAAGACTCTCTCGGCTCGGACGTGCCAACCTCTGCCCTCCTCGGCCTCTGGCAGGGGGGCCTTGCTGAATGAGCGTTCAGAGAATTTCCTACGTTACTTCGGAGATATGGAGGTGTCAAGATTGTATCGGAGATTGTATCGGGGATTTGTCAGAGATAGGCTCCCGGCGGCCCGTGTCGGCGATTGCCAGGCCGCCGTTCGCAGGCTAGGATGCCCTTACTCGACGAGACAGGCAAGCTCGTCGCCGCCTCCCTCTCGACCCACCTGGTTCTCGACCGGGACCCCCACTAGGAAGCCCTCGGGGCCTGCCGCGGCCTCCCGCCCTTTCCCGCACACTCTCCTCAGAGTTCCTGCACGAAGCGGTTGGCGAAGATGGATTCGACGCCCACCGGCTTCTTCAGCAGGCCCAGATCCAGGAACGTCTTCTCGACATGCGTCAGGACGTCCATGTCGAACCACCCCAGGCCGTGCCTCCGCGTTCCCTCGCTCACCGTGGAGGCGTTGCGAAGCTTGATGATCTCCAGGTTGCGCCGCACGTCCTGGCCGTCGGTGGCATACTTCACCGCCAGTTCCGCCGCCTTGTCCGGATGATCCAGCATCCACTGGCTGCCCTTCCGGTATGCGCGCAGGAACCGTTTCACGAGGTCGGGTTGCCGTCGCGCCGTCTCCGCCCGGACCACGAAGACATCCGTGGGCGTATCGAGATAGTCCCTCGCCCAGATGACGTTCACCTCACCGAGGCCCTTCTGCTGGGCCGCCCAGAGGCCGGTGTCGGTCGCGGCCGTGGCGTCCACCCGGCCCTCCACCAGGGGGCCGAAGTTCAGGACCCCGGTGGCCACCACCTCGACGTCCGACTCCCGCAACCCCACCGAATGCAGGATGACCAGGAGATTGTGCCGGGTCCCGCTGGCCATGCTGTACACGCCGATGCGCTTGCCCTTCAGGTCCTGCGGCCGGGTGATGTTCTTGGACTTCAGAGACACCACGTTGAAAACATTCTTGGGGTAGATGTTGTAGACGACCTGCACCTGGGCCCCCTGCTCGACGCCGAACAGGATCGGCTCCACGTTGGTGAAGGCGAAATCGGCATTGCCGGCCAGCAGGTGTTTGAGGGCCTCGCCGCCCCCGGCCCCCGCCACGAACTCGAAGTCGAGCCCCTGTTCCCTGAACCAGCCGAACTCCTGCGCCGCGAAGACATTCGCCTGCTCCGAGATCGGCTGGCTCCAGCACGCCATCCGGACCTTCTCGGCCGCGGCCCCCCGCCGAGGCCATCCCACCACCCCCGCCCCGGCAAAGGCCACGGCCGCCCCCAGAAACCGCCTTCGGGTCATCCCGCCACTCATCATGTTCTTCAACCTCCCCTTCCCCGGTTCCCTCTACTCTCTGTACCTTTTCGCCAGGCACGCGCGCTCCAGGAGGACCACCGCCTGGTACAGCACCACGCCCAACAGCACCAGCACCACGAACACCGCGAACATCAGCGGCGTGTCCATCATGCCCTGCGAGCTGATGATGAGCGCGCCGAGGCCACGATTCGCGCCCACGTATTCCGCCACCACCGCGCCGACGATGCTCAACACCATGGCCACCTTCAGGCCGGCCACGACGAACGGCACCGCGTTGGGCAACCGCAGCCAGCGCAGGGTTTGCCAGGGCGTGGCGCGCAGGGCGCGAAACAGCTCTAGGGCGTCGCGGTCCACCTCGTTCAGCCCCGCCACCGTGTTCTCGAAGAGGGGGAAAAAAGCAATCAGCGCCGTGATGAGGACCTTCGGCAGGATGCCGAATCCGAACCACATGACGAAGATGGGGGCCAGGGCCAGCTTGGGCATGGCCTGCGAGGCGATCAGATAGGGGTGCAGGACGCCGCCCAGGAGGGGCGACAGGGCCACCCCGATCCCCAGGCCGATGCCGAACAGACACCCGGCGAGGAATCCCAACAGGATCTCCGACAGGGTCACGCCCAGGTGAGTGAACAGGAATCCGCTGCGCGTGTGGGCGACCAGGCTCTCCCACACCACCGTAGGCGCAGGCACGATGAGCGGAGGAATCCCTCGGACACGGACGATGACTTCCCAGCCTGCAACGAGCAGGAGCAGGAGGAGACACGAAAGGACGATCTCTTTCCCGGGCCGGGGGATGACGAGGGCGCTCGCCACGTCCGGCGCCTGCCCTGACTTCATCTCCCCTCCTCCGCGTTCCCCTGCATGGCGTGCTTCACCGCGCGGCAGATCGCGGCGAAGTCGCCGCTGAAGCGATGGTCGGGAAGCCTGGGTCGGGGAAGCGGCACCTCGAAGACCTCTGCCACAGTGCCTGGCCGCGGGCTCAACAGAACGACCCGGTCTGCCAGAAAGACCGCCTCGGCAATATCGTGCGTGACAAAGAGGATGGTGGGCCGGCGCGCGCTCCACAGCGTGAGGAGGTCGAGGTGCATCTGCTCCCGGGTGATGGCGTCCAGGGCCCCGAAGGGCTCGTCCATCAACAGGATGCTCGGCGAAAGGAGCAGCGCCCGCGCCATGGCCACCCGCTGCTGCATGCCCCCCGACAGGTGCCGGGGGAACCGGTCCAAAAAGTCGCCCAGCCCCATCGTCCGCAGCAGGTTCCGGGCCTCGACGGCCGCGTCGGCGAGAGGCAGCCGCTGGACCTGCGCCGGGAGCAACACGTTCTCCAGGGCGGTCCGCCACGGAAGGAGGACCGGCCGCTGAAACACCACTCCCACCTCCTGGCTGGGGCCTCCGAGGCGCGTCCCGTCAATCCGCACCTCACCCTGCGTCGGCAGGAGGAGGCCCGCCAGGATCCGCAGGAGCGTGGTCTTGCCGCAGCCGCTCTCGCCCACGAGCGTCACGAATTCCCCGGGCCGCGCGGTGAGGTCAACGCCCCGGAGGGCCTGCACGGGCCCCGAGGGGGTCTCGAAGGTCTTGACGATGTTAAGCGCCTCGATCCTGGCTGCCATATCACAGCTCATGGGGCCACACGGGGGTCCCGCTCACTCCTCGATGCTCGTCCAGGTGAGGAGAGGCAAGAGGTTGAAGCCTCCGTCGTGATGCCAAGAAAGCGGCGGGTGGGGCATCTCACCGACGGAACACACACGACAGACGCCGAGGGGCGCCAGCAGAGCGGCCAGGCGATCCCGCCGTTCGCGACTCATCGCGGCTCCCACGGTTTGGAGGTACCGGCTGATGGGCCGGACCAGGTTCGGCAGCTCACCGATGTCCGCCAAGGGTTTCACCCGGACCACGCGATTCAGGCACGACGGCACGAAGGTTTGATCGTCCTCGTAGATCACGGTCCACGCCGTTCCCCCGGGACTGCCGAACAGCCGGACCGGCTCTTCCCGAAGCTCGCGGAGTTCCGCCTCCGTCCGCGCCTGCTGGATCGCTGAGGCTTCTTCGACCGCAAGCCGTCCCCTGGGCATCGCCTGCTCGAAGGCGGCCATGGCCTCGGCCAGCCCTTCGGCCAATCCTTCCGGCGGGACAGCCCCGCCACGCTCGACGTAGATGACGTGGGGAGAGACGCACCCCTGCTGGTCGAACAGCGAGACGTCGTAGGCGAGCCGCTCCGCCAGGTCCCGCAGCGATCCGGGGTCCAGGGCCTCGCGGCCGACCACGGCCAAGCTCACCCGATGTCCGTGACCCACGAACCGGACCCCGCCGGGAACCCGCCCGCGGATGTTCTCGATGGAGGCATCGCTGCCGTAGGCGATGACCGCCTCCGAGGCCTTGAAGGCGGCCGCCTCGACGGCCGTATCCCCGCCTGCCCAGGGGAGAACGGCCACGGCTGCGGCCAGCTTGGGGTCCACCGCGGCGATCGATCGGGCGAAGAGCGCGGGAAAGACCGGCTCTTCCGAGGACGGCTTGCCGAGGTTCGCCGACTTGACCAGGAGCCCGTGGGTCAGACTGACGGCCGGGAGTCCGGGGACGTTTCCCGAGAAGATATGCGTCGTGAGTGTCGGGCCCGTCGCGCGGTGCGACCCGCGGGCGCCCGGCCGGGGGCGGAACGCATCCAGGACGCCGGGGTCGTGGAGCTCCGCCTCGAGGAGAGCAAGCATGGCATCCTTGCGGCACCCCTCGAGTAGCCGTTGGATGCCCGCCCGGACCATGGCCTCGCAGTACGGTGTGACGGCCGCGATGCGCCGGCTGGCGGCCTCCAGCCACGGGGAGCCCGCCTCCAGCCAGAGTCCGACGGCCCGGTCGAGAATCTCGACGATCTCGGCCACGGGGAGCCGCGCCAGGTACGCCTTGCGCGCGGCCCAGATGTGCGCCGCGACCTTGGCCACCAGGAGGGGGGACACCTGACCGCCCGCCGCTTCGCCCTCGACCTCATATGGCAGAAACCTCGGGCTCTCATCACGCCAGGTCATGCCGACCCCTTCTCGTGGGCGGCCAGCATCTCGTCGACAGACACGGAACAGCCCCGGGACTCGGAGCCCTTCATGCGCCCCAGGAACCGGGTGCCCTCCGGGGTCGCGACCCCCAGATCTTCGGTCAGAATGCCCACCACCGAGGAACAGTTGGCCAGATCATAGTGGCAGATGATGCCCGGCTCGCCCTGGGGCAGGACGGTCAGCGTGTCCGGGTCCAGAATAACGGTCCGAGCCCAGGGCGGGGCTTCCATGACGTGTTCCTCCCGCCGCCCCAGTCGCCTGCGCCTGATGGGCGAGTCGTAGCACTGCATGGAGAGCTCGGTCATGCCGTACATATTGACACAATGGTCTGCGGGCACGCCGAGGTGCTCGGCGACGAGGGAATACAGCGCGTCCTGCGGGACCTCGCGGGACCGCCCTTTGAAGCCGCCCGTGTCCATCACCCGGCTCCCCCTTGCCAGGCGGAACCGGAGATCCTTCTCCGCACACACATCCAGGAAGTGGACGAAGGCGAAGCTCGCCCCCAACAGACACACTGCCTGTCCTGCCCGTTCAATCGCGCGAAGGTCCGCCACCAGGCGGTCCACCTCCAGGCCCGCCTTCCCGATGTAGAAATCGCCCCCGGGCCCCCCGAAGGACCGCCGCATCAGCCCAAGATAGTGGGACAAGGACGAGTTTGGCATCCGGTCCGGCGGGCTCCCGAGGATCAACAGCGGTAGCCGGTCCACGTCCGGCAGGACGTTCGCCTTGAAAAACGTGGCCGCGGAGGCGTCATACACCTCCAGAGTGAAGTGGTAATGCTTGCCTCGTTTTTCCGGGTTCGTCGTCCCGCTGGTCATGAAGCACGCCACCGCCTGCTCCACGGGCCCACAGGCCAGGGTGAGTTCCTTGAACGCGGCGATGGGGACAGGAGGAATCTCAAGCCAGGACCCCACCGTACCGGGCGTCCTCCCCCGCCGCTCGCAGAACTTCCGGTAGGGCGAATTCGCCTGGAATTGATAGGCGAAGAGGCGAAGCGCGAGCGCATTGAAGGCTGCGTCGTCTCGGGCCTGGTCGGGGCCCTTGCGGATCATCTCCAGGATGGAAGCTCTGAGGTCCCCTGCGCTCTCGTTCACCTTGTCAGTCCCCCTCGGCTCGCGCCTCTCGGCTCCCGGCTCTCGGCTCTCAGCCAAACGTCACCACCGCCCGACCGACGATCTCGCCCTTCCGCAGCGCCTCGAGCGTTCCCGGGAGCTGGTCCAACGTGACCGTGCGATCCACCACCGCTTTGATCTTTCCGGCCGCGGCGAGGGCCACCGCCTGGAGCAGCTCATCGAATGTATTCCCGACGGAGGCCGTCACCGTCAGCTCCCCGATGACGAGCTGCAACGGACTGGCGACGAACAGATCTTTCGAGTACCCGATGAATACCAGTCGCCCCCGCCGCCGGAGGGCATTCACCGCGTGGCGCATCGTGGCCTCGATACCCACCAGCTCGAACACGACGTCGGCGCCCTCCCCCCCGGTGAGGGCCCGGACTGCCTCGGCGACATTCTCATTCCCATCCAGCGCCGCGTCGGCCCCCAGTTGTACGGCCTTCGCCCGCTTCTCCGCCGAGCGGCTGACGGCGAGGACGCGGGCCCCGGTGAGCTTGCAGAACTGGATGAGACCGAGCCCCACGCCCCCGACGCCGTACACGACGACCGTTTCGCCGACCTTCAGATCGGCGATGGTCCGCGCCGCGTGGATGGCCGTGGTGACGCTGCACCCCAGGGTGGCTGCTTCGGCGAGATCCAGTCCGGCCGGAAGCTTCACCAGGTTGGCGGCGGGCACGCGGACGTACTCCGCGTAGCCGCCGTCGGCCGTGAACCCGTATTCCGCGACCACCTGCGGGCACAGGTTGGCCCGATCCGTCCGACACCAGTGACAGCGACCACACGTGGCATAGTAGTACACCAGCACGCGATCCCCGACCTGAAGGTCCGAGGCCCCAGCCGGAAGCTCCGCAACCTCCCCGGCGATCTCGTGCCCCAACGTCAGCGGATGGATGCCCAGGTCCAGCACTCCGCTCAGGAAATGCGTGTCCGTGTAGCAGACGCCCGCCGCCTTCACGCGCACCAGGACCTCGCCCGGTTTCCCTGGTGGAACCGGCACCATCTCGAGTCTCAGGGGTTTCCCCGGCCCGTGGTACCTCGCCGCTCGCATCTGCATGGCGAACTCCTCACCCCAATCCAACAAAACCTACAAACCGCCATGACGCCAAGGCCGTCAATGGGAGAACGCGAACCCCGGGACCCGTCTCCGCGGAAAAACAAAAACCGCCACGGAGGGCGGTTTCGGATTTGCGGATAGTCCCTACGCCGGCATTACCCGGGTCAGGTTCCAACGGTCGGTGAGGGAACCGCCCCACCCTCTCAGCCCGGCATCCCGGGCTCCCGTTTTTCGTTAGTCAGAATTTACCACCGGCTCATGCTTCCGTCAAGGGTCCATAGTTGCGCGCAGGTTGATGGTGAGGTGAGGTGGGTGGTGGGCTCCGCACCGCGGGCAGCGTAGCGGATCCGCCTCATAAACCTCTTTGATGCAGTGCGCCCCGCGCTGCTTGAGCGCCCGCGTAAGGGCAGGCTGTGGGACCTCGATGATGTCCTCTGGCACGACCGCCGAGACTTGTCCGTGCGCCTTCTTGCGTTTCCCCCGACTGGCATTGCTGTGCCAGCCGTAGGACCGGACCAGATGCTCCCCCTGGTTGGAAATGTGGACGGTGGGGGCGGCCAGCCAGTCGAGAACTGGGAATACCTCAAAGTTCCGCTTGAGAACCGGGTGCATCTTGGCCCGGTAGATGACGGTCTGGCTCTTTGAGAGATACCGCATTTTCTGCTGCGAGAAAGGCGAGCCGAGGATGTATTAGGATCGTGTACCCTTATTTCATGCCACCGGTCAGTTCGATTTTCTCCCGGCAACGCCCTTGGTTGACTTTGTGATCTTCTTCGCGGACTCCTTCGGCCGCAGTGCGCGGACAGCCTTGCCTGCCTGCCACATTTCGGAATCACCCATTTGAGCGAGTTCCTTGGTTAATTGCTGCTGGTAGTTGGGCTTGCCGCACGACTGAATAACTCTGCGGGTTTCCACACCGGTCGCTACCCTTTTGTAAAGCTCCTTGAAAACGGGCAATACGGCTTTCTTGAATCTGGGCTTCCAGTCCAGAGCGCCGCGTTGCGCAGTGGCCGAGCAGTTCGCGTACATCCAGTCCATTCCGTTTTCGTCAACCAGCC
>Ga0315279_10006245_pt1 | contig 15102 bp, 11 predicted proteins | sample YL17G06_20_MG_FD_203694 | JGI IMG/M metagenome (GOLD analysis project Ga0315279, IMG submission 203694) | Sediment microbial communities from Yellowstone Lake, YNP, Wyoming, USA - YL17G06_20 | ecosystem: Environmental > Aquatic > Freshwater > Lake > Sediment | place: USA: Wyoming | collected... | reverse complement strand
GTCGAGAAGCCAGATACAGTCCGGATTTCTGAGGAGACCCGGACGGCGACCGGGTCGTCATTCCAACAGCGTTTTCCCGCCCACTCGATCACTGCGATCCGTGTTGCCCGCTGACACACCGGGAAGGCGGTGCGCCTGCTGACGGAGCGAGTGTGCCTCTCGCAAATCCCGAACAATCTGAGAACATGGGGCTTGCGCATTTTCCACAATCTCCGCCTGTCGACGTTCGGAGTGCTGCCCGTGTTGGCTGGCGCCCTCTCGTCTCTGTTCGGGCACGCACCGCTCTTCAGTTAGAAAACCTGGCCCTCCGCCGTGGGACTCGGTACCGCATTATCTCCTGCGAGGTCGCGACAGAATCTTTGGCGACGACTTTACCAAGCAGGTCCAGGACATGGGCGTCAAGGAAGTGCTGTCGTCACCACGGTCACCCTGGCAGCGGGCGTACGTGGAACGCGTGATCGGCTCGGTCCGCCGTGAGTACCTCGATCACCTGATCGTCTTCAACGAAGCCTCGCTCCGGCGAACTCTGCGTTTGTACGCCGAATACTGTCATCGGTCGAGAACTCACTTTTCACCGGGCAAGGATGCGCCAGAACTGCGACCGGCGCAACCGCCGGAGACGGGGCGAGTCGTGGCAGTTCCGCAGGTCGGCGGCCTCCACCATCGTTACGAACGCCGAACGGCGTGAATTCAGCAGCGCCACTGTCCTCCTGCGGGCCAGGTGTGCTGCGAGCGCTGTTTCTCGCCAAGCGAACCAGCGGGGCGGTGCGACCGCGCGGCCATAGACGGCCGTGGGGCGCCTCGCAATCCGCCCGTCCCCTTCACGCCACCGGGATTCCGGCAGTCCTTCGCCTCCAAGCTGGCAGAACCCAGTTGCGGCCGGTCCCGGATGGGATTTCCGATAGGCACAGTCACCGGCCTGTAGGCCTTGACCTCAAACCGCTTTCAGCGTGCGGTCTCGAAGACGTCATCGGCCGTGGCACACCGGATGTCCTTGCCCAATGACGGTCTCCAACAAACGGGCGACCAGGTGCATGGCCGGCTTCGGTGGGCGGTAGTGCAAACCACGGATGCTTCGAAATAGTCGAAACTGGCCGTGAGATTGTCGGCTCGCGCTAGTCGCAAACTGGGCAGGCCCAGCGTAATCGAAGACTCCCAGCACGTCGAGAAACAACATGCACGAGAACGGGACACCTCCTTGGGGTCTGCCAGAGCCGACCGCTCCGAGAAGGCCACCAGCCACAAGGCCGGACATCCACACCGGGAAGGAGTCGGAGTGCGCCATGGAGTACTGGGACGACGGGGAATGCTGGGCCGTTTCCTTGTTAAAGTGTGCCTGTGGCTGCGTTGATCGGCGCCGAACGCACGGCGCTCAGTGTGTTCCGGCCGGACGCTGCGACTTGCCAACTGAGCGGCCGGTGGTGATTTGGAGAGGCTACGATTTGCCCCTCGCGGCAGCTTGCATGGTGAGCTTGGTGCTGGCAGGCGAAGTCTCCCGCACGCGCGTGAAATCGTCGTCGGACTCCTTCCACCTGGCGGCCAGTTGGCGCGCCCGCTCGGGCTGCGTGGTGGAGACATCTTTCTGTTCGGACCGATCCTTGGCAAGATCGTACAACTCCCATGGCCCGGAGTCGCCAGTGGCAATCAGTTTCCAGTCGCCCACGCGGATTGCGCGATTGTGATTGTGGTTGAAATACAGAAAATCGCGCGAGACAGCGGCGTCCCTGGTGAACGCGGGAACGATGCTGCGCCCGGCCAAACCTGGTCCGGACGGCGCGACCGGTTTGCCGCCGGCCAAGTCCACCAGGGTCGGGAGAACATCGACGAAATGGCAGGGATCGTGGCGCAGTTTTCCACGATCCTTGATCCCCTTGGGCCAATGCAGAATCAGCGGCGAGGCAATTCCACCTTCGTTCACCCAGGATTTGTGCAGGCGGAACGGAGCGTTCGAGCAGCTCGACCAGCCGGGCCCTAGACAAAGGTGGGTTTGCGCGGAACCGAGCGGCGCCGACGAGTCGTGGCCATCACCGCGGATGAGTTGTTCGGAACCCGATCCGTTGTCCGACAGGAACATGACGACGGTGTCGTCGAGCGCTCCCATCGCTTCCAACTGCTCCAGCAGCTTCCCGGTCTCGATATCCATCCGGGTAATCATGGCCGCATGAATGGCCATCTTCGTGCGCTGTAGCTTTTTCTGCTCCGGCGTCAGGGTCGACCAGGGAACGGCGCGCGTGACTTCTCCCGACCCAATCTTGGCGAGGAGTTCCTCATCCGGCGTATTCCACCTTGTCCACATGTTGGGTTCCAGCGGAGCGAGCGAACAGTTAATCAGACCCATACGCCGCATGCGCTGCCATTTGCGCTCCCGCGCCACATCCCAGCCTTCGCTGAAACGGTCCTTGTACTTCTCGATGTCTTCCTGGGGCGCCTGGAGCGGAAAGTGCGGAGAGTGGAATGCGACGTACAGGAAGAAGGGGGCGGCCGTGTGCTCGCGCGCGTGCTCCTTTAAAAACCGCACTCCGTAGTCGGCGATCGCGGTTGTGCTGTAATACCCCGGCTCCGGCTTCGGCAGCGTTTCGCCGTCGAGCTCGTGGCGGTTCTGGGTGAAGAACCGAACCTCATCGAGCATCGTGTAGGAGTGATCGAACCCCACCCCGCGCTCGCCGGGCACGTGCTTCATGTGCCATTTGCCGGCTTGATAGCTGCGGTAGCCGAGCGGCTTCAGGTATTCGGGGATGAAACGGACATAATCGGGAATCTTGCCCGGCGTCATGGTGTCGCTGGCCGTCTGCTGGGCGTACTGGCCGCTGAGCAGGCAGCTACGCGATGGCCCGCAGCGCGCAGTGGAATAGGCCTGGGTAAACCGGAGCCCCCCGGCGGCGAGTTTGTCCAGATTAGGTGTATCGACTTCACCGCCGTAGCAACGGGCGTCGGAATAACCCATATCGTCCGCGAGAATCACCACAAGGTTTGGCTTGCGTGCAGGGGCCGAATGAAGGAGCGAAGCGGCGAACGCGCCGGCCGTCAGCCGGAGAAAGTTTCTTCGATCAGTCATAAGATGGCCCATTGTAGACCAACTGGGTGCGGCCGGCGGCAGGAGTTGTACCGCCGCCGTCTCGGAGGCGGACCGTCGCGGTCGCAAGCGCACATGGGGCGCCCCTGCGTGACTCCCTTTGCGGTATAGTGAGCGACCATGAATCGAATGAACCGGCGTGAATTCTGCAAAGCTGGGTTAGGCGCCGCGGCAGGGGCTGCGCTGGCAAGAAGCGAGGAAGCGGCGCGGCCGAACATGGTGCTGTTTTACGCGGACGATCTACATCATGATCTTGTTTGAAACCGGCCATCTGCGCCATACTCCTCGTTCACAGCGGAAGGAGCAGGCAATGAGCTTTTCTTCTAGCAGGAGACGGTTCTTGCAGCAGAGCGCGACGTTGGCTGGCGGGCTGGCCGGCGCATTCCCCGCCATGGCGGCTCCGTCGAAGCCCAATATCATCCTTTGCATGGGCGACGACCACGGATGGAACGAGACGGGCTACAACGGGCACCCGTACGTGCTAACCCCGGTGCTCGATGACATGGCCGCCAGGGGCCTCCGATTCGACCGCTTCTATGCGGCCGCTCCGGTGTGCTCGCCCACGCGCGGAAGCATAATGACCGGCCGCCACCCCAACCGCTATGGCGACTTCGTGCCCAATTGCTCTATCCGGCCGGAGGAGATCACGCTGCCGCAAATATTGAAGAAGGCGGGTTATGCCTGTGGTCACTTCGGCAAATGGCATCTCGGGCCGGTCAAGGCCGCTTCGCCCACCAACCCCGGCGCCATGGGCTTCGACGAGTGGCTTGCGCACGACAACTTTTTCGAGATGAATCCGCCGCTGTCGCGCAACGGCGGCCCGCCCGAGATTTTCAAAGGCGAGAGCTCGGAAATCGTGGTCCGCGAAGCGACCCGGTTCATCGACAAGGTGAAGAAACAGCCGTTCTTCACCGTGGTCTGGTTTGGCTCCCCACACGCTCCGTATTCGGCACCCGAGCACGATTTGGCGATGTACAAGACCGGGCCCGCGGAGCTCCAGGCGCGCTGGGCGGAGATTACCGGCCTCGATCGCGCCATGGGGCAACTGCGCGAGTACCTGGGCAAGGAGAGGCTCGCCCCCAACACGCTCGTCTGGTACTGCGGCGACAATGGAACTCCGCGAGATGCGCGGCTGAACATGACCTTCCGGGGGAACAAAGGTGAAGTTTACGATGGGGGCCTGCGCGTGCCCGGCATCATCGAGTGGCCGGCGCGAATCACGCGGCCGCGCGTCAGCAAGATAAACGCGGTTACCACCGACATGCTGCCGACCATCTGCGATCTGCTGGGGCTTCGCCCGCCGGCGTGGACACTCGATGGCATCAGCATTGCCCGCGCCTTCGACGGCGCACTGACGGAGCGGCCCAGCGACATCTGCTTCTGGCATTACGACATGGCGCGCGAGGCGAAAGAGAACCCGCAGCCTTATCTTCCGGACGAGCTGCAGACAGGCACGACTCCCACCACCCGCCAGGCGAACATCTTGTTCCGCAATTACCGGCATCCGCGCGCTAGGACTTCCGACTTCGGTGGCAGCGCGGCAATTCTGGGCAATCGCTACAAGCTGGTGGCCGCGAAACGCGGCTCCCTGGAATTGTTCGACATCGTCTCAGATCCGGCAGAAAGCAAGGATCTGGCCGGCAGTAGGCCGGAATTGGCTGATGACATGGAGAAGCGGTTGCGCGCCTGGCAGCGGTCGGTCGAGACCAGCTTGACGGGCGCCGACTACAAGTGAGGCCCAGGAGTCAGTTTCATCGGTTGTTCACATGGCTGAATTGACGACGATCCTGCGGAAAACGCGCGAGTACAAGCAAGCACCTATGCAGACAAGGCGCGAATTCCTGGCCACGGCAACAGCGGCGGCCGCCAACATCGCGCGCGGCGCTGCCCAGCCGCGCCCGAATATCCTCGTTATCATTACCGATCAGCAGAGCGCGGGAATGCTCAGTTGCGCCGGCAACCGTTACTTGCAAACACCGAACATGGACAGCCTGGCGCAAAAGGGCGTCCGCTTCGACCGTGCCTATGTGACCAACCCGGTGTGCTCGCCATCTCGTATGAGCCTGATGACCGGCCGCATGCCGTCGGCCATTGGGATGGAGTGCAACGAGGACAACGCGTCCGGACGCAAAATCGTGCCGGCGGGAATGCTGCGCGATTCCCTCGGCAGAACGTTCCGCGACGCCGGTTACCAGACCGCGTATGCGGGCAAAGTTCACTTGCCGCCGGCGGAGCACGCGAAAGGCGGCGACCAGCTCGAGGCCTATGGCTTCGAGCTGCTATCGCGCGATCAGCGCGGCGAGATGGCGGCATCCTGTGCGGCGTTCCTGGGCGAGAAGCACGAGCGGCCGTTTTTGATGGTCGCCTCCTTCATCAATCCTCACGACATCTGCTTTATGGCCATCAGCGCTTTTGATAAAGCGACCGGGCAAAGATCCCCGGAAGTCGGCAAGAAGCAGGCGCGTGCCGGCTCGCCCGCCGAATACCTGGCCAGAGCCTTGCGTACTCCCGGCGGCGTGCCCGAGGAGGAGTTTTACCGGCGCCATTGCCCTACGCTTCCGGCTAACCACGAAGTACCCAAGGACGAACTGAGTTCCTTGATGGTGGACAAGCGCGACTTTCAGCGCTGGGTGCGCCAGAAATGGGGCGAGCGTGATTGGCGAATGCATCGTTGGGCGTACGCCCGTCTGACTGAACAAGTGGATAGCGAAATCGGCGTGGTGCTGAAAGCTTTGAGAGAGAGCGGCAGAGAGAAGGACACGCTGGTCGTGCTTACGAGCGACCATGGCGACCAAGATTCCTCGCATCGCTTGGAACACAAAGAGGTGTTGTATGAAGAAGCCATCCGCGTTCCTTTCATCCTGAGCGGGCCGGGAGTCACCCGTGCCGGCGCCGTGGACCGCGAGCACCTGGTTTCCAACGGCCTCGATCTGATTCCGACGCTTTGTGATTTCGCCGGCATAGCAAAGCCGCGGTCGTTGCACGGCCGCAGCGTCCGCCCGCTCGCGCAAGCGAAAGACGCGCAGTGGAGAGATTGCGTGCTGGTGGAGAATCACCTGGCGCGTCTCGTCCATGGCGGCCGATGGAAGTACATGGTGGGCCGTGAAGAGATGCATGGCGGCGATTGCGGCATATGCCCGGGCAGAATCAAGCAATGGGACGGCCGCGTCCGGGAGATGCTGGTCGACCTTCAGGCGGACCCTGGTGAAATGAGCAACCTGGCCAGCGAGCGGCGTGAGCAGCGCCGCCTGCAGACGGGAAGGCGCCTGCTGCACGAGTGGTGCAGCCAGAACGATGTGGCTTTGGATAGCCGCTACATCGTATCGGCTTGAGCGAATCGTGGATGCGCAAGGGGCGAGCGATGCTGGATCGCAGAGGGTTTCTGATCGGCGCCGCCTTGACAAACATGTCAACGGACCTGAGTGCCGGCATTCGTCCGGAGGGGCAGCGGCACCATTTTCTCGAACATCTTCATCACGCTGAGACAGTGCTCGTATTCTCCCATCAGGCGATTCAGACGGCTGAGATGGGCATCGTTACTCGCCGAAGTCAGCGCGCTCTTCACAACCTCTATCTTTTCGCTGTAGCGCTGCGCCAGTTGCCGGCACTCGTCCGGCGTCAGATCCTTGGGGTCCGCATGCTCCCGCCATTCGAACAGCGAAGCAAGCGACTCGTTGCCGAACCAGTTGGCGCAGAACAGGCGCAATTCCGCGGCAAGATCCGCGTCCGGATTCCACAACAGAGCCCCATACTGGAACAGCAACGGTGATGTGTATCGCTCCAAATACTGGTGTTCCACGGCAAGCACGTAGGTAGCAGTGCTCCGAATGCCAAGACCATGATAGAAGCGCATGTCTTGCTGCATGGTCGCGCCGTAGTGCGGCAGCCGGGTCTTCCAAGGCGCAAAGGGAGGCCGGCCATAAAACGAGGCATCCAGCCAGTAATCAGTGATCCCCAGCCTTCTGCCTCCGTACTTTTTCGCGTACGCCTCAACGATGGGCCTGATACCGTACGGGATCCGGAGGTTCGGCTTCTCGTAGCGGAGAGTCGCGTTGATCGCGCAGGTTGGATCATCGACCGCATGGTTGAAGCAGCGATGGATAGGGTGCAGGTAGATGGTGAGCGATGGATCCAGTTCCACACTTGGCGGGGGCGCCCAGTTCATCTGATATACGGTGTAGTCCCAGCCCATGTCCGGCCGAACTTCCCGGACGGCGCGCGACATGCGGTTCGCGAACTTCGCAAGCTGGTCGGCAACGGTGGTGCCGGCCGTGCAGTCCTTGCTGAAGGTATCCGAAGGGCGCAGGCGAACCGACTGGTATCCATTGGGCAGCAGCGGCAGATAACCTCGAACGCGCGTGGCTTCCCACGTCAAGATGCGGTCGTCATCGGTACAGAACTCTTCCCCCGCAAAGTGACGTTGGATTCCCAAGGCGAAATCAGCCGTGGCGATCGGCCTTTGTGGCGGCGGTTCCGGGGCTTCAAGCTTGCGAAGACCGGCCACGCAGATCTGAGTGGCCTTCTGCGCGCCTTCCGGGCTGTTGTCGCCGGTATAGACCGCGCCGGAAGGCCTCACGCCTGGCTGCCAGCCGGTCGAAATACTCAACGGGCCTTGAAACCGATCCGCCGCCAATGCCCGAATTTGTTGCGCCCACCCCACCAAGCCATCACCCAGAACACACTCCTGGAGCTTGCCGGAGTGCTGCTGCCGGTCCACATCGCGCACCCGTACCAGTGCGACATAGCGCTTCAATCGTTGATATCCGTCCGGATACGGAATCTCGGGACGATCGATATCATAAATGGCTGCGCACGGGTCCCATACCGCTTTCAATTGCGGGGAGCCGATCGTTTCGATAAAGCGGGCGAGTTCGCGGCCCGTGCCGATAAACGTTTCGGGGTCGTTGACCACGCCCAGCGTGATGCCCATGTCCCGGGCACGCCGGACAGGTTCCCGGAAGTAACCGGCCAACTTGTTCCAGCTCTCCTCCAAGCCTCCCTTCCGCAGGAAGGCGCGCACCACTAGGAGTGGCGTGCCGAGCGCCCTGGCAAGCTCCAGGCATCGGTCCAGTTGCTGCAACTGCCCGCGGTACGCTTCTTTGTCCTCCAAGGGGCACAGGAATACGGGGGTCGCCAGCGAAGCCACAGTCAAATTGGCCGCCGCGAGAGCTGCTTTCAACTCGGTCGTGTCGCGCGGATTGGCTAACTCGTGAACGGGTTTCCCGCCGATCCTGCCGATCTCCAGGCCGGACAGCCCGTTCTTCTTCGCCCAAGCGGCCACTTGCCGCAAGTCCTGGGGCAGGCGATCCGTGAGCGCCACGATCCGGAACGCGCCCATGCCTGCATGCTGTGCCCAGAGCGGATGGCCGGTGCACAAACAAGCGCTCCCGGCAGTCACACTTTTCAAGAATTCACGCCTTCGCATAAACTCCCCCGGATTGTGTGTTCGTGGAAGGCTGCCTGCACCTAAGGCCTCAGCGTATAGCTCTTTTCCAGGTATCTCCGGATCTCCCGGTCCGTGAAGGGGAAGGGCTTGAGTTCCCGTTTGGAGAATAGCTCCGTCAAATCCGCGTAATGTGGAGAGGTCGGATCTTCACTCTCGCCGACAGGCATGACGGAGAACACCTTGATCGGCGAATCGAAGGCCAGGAGCATGAGCCAACTGGAGCCTCCGTCCGCATGCCATTTGCCGTTCCGGAATGCCCCGGCTGAACTCATGAAAAGCGAGGTGAAGGGGTTGAGCGCCCGGCCTGATCCCACGCCGGGAACCGGGTACTCCTTCGCGCCTCGCTCCACCACCTGAACATTGCGCATCGGGACGGCAACGCTGCCGTGCAGCTTCTCCATCTCGGCTGCGGCCTCTTTCAGAATCGCCAGCGCCTGCTCGCGGTCCGCCGTTTGTTCGTCCATCTTCTTCTGTTCGGCGAGCCTCAGCCAGTGAGAAAGGATGCGCCGGCAATATCGACTTCCGGACACTTCAAATGCGATTCGTACCACTGCACGTCGCTTTGCCACGGCAGGTGCGGATCAGCGAGCAGCATGGCATGGCCGCTGGCGCTGCGCCAGCCGGCGACCGCCCAGGCATTCGATCCCTCCGGCATCCGGGAGGCTCCGCCCGCGCCGGCCTTCCTGAGAGCTACGCCCCAGCCATTTCGCAGAATCGTGAACCTCCCATAGATAGCGATATCCCGCGCCTGCACCTTCCAATACCAGGGCAGCCGTTCTCTCGCATGGATCTCCATGTACCGGTTGATGCCGTCGGCAAAAGCCTGGTAGAAGTCCTTGCTCGATTGGGGCACGTCTTTCCAGGTGGCATCGACAATGTCGCCGATGAGCAGCATCCGCTGGATGAAATCCTGCTGCATGGCCGCCTGGCCCTCGACCTTGCTCAGTTCGCCACGTGCCTTAAGAAACAGGCGCAGCATGCGTTCGAGGTGGTCCTCGGATTGGGCGTAGCCCGCTCCAAACGCAACCGCCCGCCCGGAATTGCCGTAGATATGGGGAACGCCCCATCGATCGCGCTCGATCAGAACTTCGTTGTTGCTGACCCGTTGCGCCGGTAGCACTGCCTCAGTAGCGAGCGCCATCGCGAGTGCGAGCAGCAGAAATCTGGCTAGACGCACGGCCATCACGGCTGTTCATCATATCAGGAGGGCGTGCCGTTTTTACCGTGTTGGGAAGAGGTCGCCGTTTTAGATCAGCACACGACCGTTTGACTTTGCATCCCGCCGGCCCGATGGAGCCACATAAACCGATGATGAAAGGATCGTTTGCCGGAAACGCCACAACAATATAGAATGCGCGAGGGGGGAGTGCCAATACTGGATGACCCCGTACCAGCGCCCGATGGCGGTTGTGCTGTGGGGTCGCGGGGGGGGGGTGCCGTCCTGCTCACGTCGCAACCGTAAGTAAGCTCCATGGCCATACTTACCGAAGCCTGTACCTGTCGCCGATACCTTCTCCGAAGCTTTACGGCGCCGGGTGGGACGACGACCAGATAACTGAGCAGAGGACCTTCACGGACGGCCGCATCATCCTCGGCGGTACTAATGATCTCTGCATAAATAACGTACAAGGCCCGACGCTTTGTAAAAGGAGCGGATCAGCGCGGTGCGGCGGGTCCGCCGTCGTCCCGCTGTCATACGTTCGTTTTACCGTGCCTCGGGCCTGGTACAGTACTTACGCAAAGGTCATTAGACGCCCGTCCGGAAATTGAGTCAGAAATGCTCCGAGAAAGCCGGGAGGCAAAGAAGTGAAAAGAGTGTTATTGGCAGCATTGCTGTTAGCTGCCTTTTCCGTTCGCGTGTTTGCTGTCGAGGCGGTCAAGGTGATCAAGAACTTGGCCGTTTACCAGGAGCCGGGGCGCGTTGGCGGCTGGCCCGCGAATCACGGGATATGGTCTTGGGACAATGAAATCTTGGTTGGCTTCAGCGTTGCCTATTACAAGTGGCTCGGCCCGGACCAGCATCCTTATGATCGTAGCAAGCCCGAAGAGCCCCGTCTCGCCCGCAGCCTGGACGGAGGGGAAACGTGGAGCATTGAGGCTGCGCCTTCGCTGGTGCCGCCTGGAGGCATGTACACCGGTCCCGGCTCCGGACGCAAGGCGATCGCCCTCACGGCGCCAATTGACTTCACCCAACCGGGCTTTTGCATGACGCTCCGCATGTCTGGAGCGCAAGAAGGGCGCTCGTGGTTCTTCTACTCGTACGACCGCGGCAAAACGTGGAAGGGCCCGTTCAACTTCCCCATGTTGGGCCAGACCGCTATCATGGCCCGCACCGACTACATCGTGAACGGCAGGCGCGACGCGATGGTGTTTCTCACCGCCGCCAAGGCAAGCGGACGTGAGGGCCGTCCGCTGTGCGCACGAACGAAAGATGGCGGCCTCACGTGGGAGCTTGTCGCCTGGATAGCGCCCGATCCGAAGGAGGGCTTTTCGATCATGCCCTCTTCCGTCCGCCTCTCCCAAGCAGAGATTCTCACGACGGTGCGTCACGAGGATTCGCTCCGCCAGGGACCGAACTGGATTGACGCCTACCTATCTGACGATGACGGCAAGACATGGCGTTTTTTGGACCGGCCGGTTCCGGACACCGGCGCTAAGAGCGGGAATCCGCCCAGTCTGATCCGGCTGCGGGATGGCCGTTTGGCCATTACCTATGGTTACCGCTCCCCGCCTTTTGAGATCCGGGCCCGGTTGAGCGCCGACAGCGGAAGAGCATGGGGGACCGAAATCACGCTGCGTGGTGGCGGCGCGGCTTGGGACATCGGGTACCCCCGAACCGTTCAACGTCCGGATGGAAAGATCGTGACAGTCTACTACTGGGCGTCGGAATTGGAGAAAGAGCGCACCGTTGAAGCGACGATCTGGGATCCCGGAGAAGCAAGAAAGTAAGTCGGATAGGATGATGATCCGCGCCGGGCCGGCTTGCTGCAAGCCGTGAAGAAAACTTACTCGCGGCAGGTGCTCTATTCTGGAGGAACATGAGAATGGATCGCAAGAGTGGGTTTATGATCCTTGCGCTGGCGATGATTGCGCTGGCTGCGGCATCCGCCGCCGGTGAGATGCCGGGCAACACCGCCAACCCGCAGGCAGTCCAGGAGGTGCTGGCCGGAAAGAGAGCGACAGCCAACGCCGCCTGGTGGGGATTCCAAGAAGAGGACTCGACGGAAGCCCTGCAGGCCGCCATCAACTCCGGCGCCAAGCGCGTGCTCGTGCCCAATATGACGAAGGACTGGATCGTCCGGCCGCTGAAACTCGCCGGCCACCAGGAACTGATTCTGGAGGACGGGGTCGTCATCACGGCCAAGCGGGGAGAATATCGCGGCTCAGGAGACTCTCTCCTCAACGCGCGCGATCTCTCGGATCTCGTGATCCGTGGCTACGGCGCGACTGTTCGCATGCAGAAGGAGGACTATATCTCCGGGGACCTGCTGGACCGCCTGGGCTGGAACCGCTGGTTTGGAGCGTACAAGAAGGCGGAAGGGCGCATGGCTCTTAAGCTCCGCGGCGCCACCGATGTCGGGGTATACGGACTCACTTTGCGCGACAGCGGCGGCGACGGCATTTACGTCCAGGATTGCAAAAACATCCGCATCCAGGACGTCGTGTGCGATAACAACTATCGTCAGGGCATCAGCGTCATCTGTGTGGAGGGGCTCACCGTCGAAAACAGTGTTTTCAAGAACACGTGGGGTACGCCGCCGGCAGCCGGGCTGGACATCGAACCCGATCGCCCGACACAAAGCATACGTAACGTTGCCTTTCGCAATTGCCGCTTTGAGGACAACTATGGCGACGGCATCGAGCTGAATCTTGCGCGCGTGCGGGCGGAAGCGGGCGACGTTTCCATCCTCTTTGACAACTGCCGGGTGTCCAGCCGGAGAGGGACCGGAATTCGACTCAGCAAGATGCGCGACGATGGTCCGGGCGGAGTAATCGAATTTCGCAACTGTGTAGTTGAGAACACCGAGGGTTACGGGATCAAGGTGAACGACAAGTCCGCCAAAGCCCGGCTGAAATTCGTCAACTGCGCGGTGAGGAATGCCGCAAACAACCGCAAGTACAGCGGCCCCTGGACACCGGTTTCGATTAGCGTCAGCGCAGGGCCCAATTCCGGAAAACGGCAGGGCGGCATCGAATTCGTGAACTGTTCCGTGGAAGACCGGTACGACCGGCCGCTGATCACCGTGGATGAACCGGAAGGCGACTATATTCTGGTCGATGTTACCGGGAATATCGACGGCAGAAATCCATTTGGCGTGCGCACCGCCCTGGGTAAGAAACACGAACGCGTGACGCTGGCCGTGACGGAATCCGAGCGGTAGCAGCGCGCGGCGTTTCGGGAACTGCGCCCGTTCACGGTTCGCAGTTCCGCTTCAAGTGCCAGCTTTAACGCTTTGTTTTGCTGCCCGTTCAGCCGCGACGCTTCGTTCTTGCTGTACACCGTCATCAACCAGATTTGATCCGCGCGTGTCGTCCCTGGCAGCACGGCGGGCGGATGCGTCATTTCACAGTCTGCGTTTTTCTGCGGTCTTGAACCGGATAATCCGGAGACGGCGTCAACGCATGCGCCATGAGTGCCTGCAATTCTGCTACGAGCTTCGGATGGGAGGCCGCCGCATCGCTCCTCTCGCCCATGTCCGTAGCCAGATCGTACAATTCAATTGGCGCGCCTGAGCCGTTTCGTACAGCTTTCCATTGGCCCCGGCGCACGGCCTGTAAGAAGCGCTCTCTAACATGGCCGTAGTCCCAGTAGAGGTATTCATGTTCCCGCCGCGCTTGGCCGAGCAGGGCCGGAACAAGCGAGATTCCGTCCGTAGTCTTCGGGGCGGGCAAGCCCGCGAGTTCCGCGGCGGTGGGGAGAAAGTCCCAAAAGGCGCATACCGTATCGCTCACGGATCCCGCGGCGATTGAGCCGGTCCATTGGGCCAGCAGCGGCACTCGAATGCCGCCCTCGTAAAGCTCGCGTTTCACTCCCCGAAACGGGCCGGCGCTGTCAAAGAACGACGGCTTGTGCAGCGATTCCGCCGAGGGACCGTTATCGCTGGTGAACAGCGCCAGCGTTTGGCGTTCAATGGACAACTTACGCAGCAGATCCAGGACGATCCCGGCCTGACGGTCCAGCAGAGTCACCATGGCTGCGTAGTTCTTCTCCACCTGCGGCCAGCTTTCGGTGGTATACGGCGCGTCGCTGGGGATGTCCTGCGACCTTGGCGTAGTCTTGGGATAATCCGACCAATGCGGCAGCGTCGGCGTCCAGTAAGCGAAGAACGGGCGGCTTCGATTGGATTCGAGGAAAGCGGTAACACGTTCGAGGATCAGGTCCGGCGAGTACATGCCCCGGGAGTTGGCCCGGTTACCCTGCAGCAACACCTCATGATCGTTCTCCCACAGGAACTCCGGGTAGTAGTTGTGTGCGTGATCCTGGTCCAGGTATCCGAAGAACTCATCGAATCCCTGCAGATTGGGAAGCCCCCATGATCCCGGATTGCCGAGGCTCCATTTGCCAAACGCGCCGGTGCGGTAACCCGCCTGCTTCAAAGCCTCCGCCACGGTAAGGTCGTCCGGCTGCAAAAAAATTCCATGAGGAAGGTTGTCGCGCACCCGGCCGTGCCCGTTGTGGAGTCCGGTCATGAGGCAACAGCGCGACGGAGCACAAACCGTCGAGCCGGCATACGCCTGCGTGAAGCGCATGCCTCGAGCCGCCATGCCATCGAGGTTCGGCGTTCGGATCCTCCGCTGGCCATAACAGCCAAGATCGCCATAACCGAGATCGTCGGCAAGCATCACCACAATATTCGGCTTTGATGGACTGGCTCGGAGGATTTGGCTCGCCATCATCCCGAGGAAACTACGCCTACTCAGGTCCATGACCACTCCCTTGGCGGGTCGCGCCGGTGCACATTGATTACCGTAACGGTGTATCATAAGGCGCATGAAGCGGCGTGAATTTTTCGCGGCGGGTATCGGTTCCTTGATGGCTGCGGCAGCGGGTCCCCGCAAGAACGTAGTTTTGATCGTGTCCGACGATCTCAACAACGCGCTCGGATGCTACGGTGACCCGATCGTGAAGACCCCTAATCTGGACGTTTTCGCCCGGCGCAGCGTCTTGTTCGATCGTGCCTATTGCCAGTTTCCACTTTGCGCGCCGTCCCGCGCTTCGTTTCTTAGCGGCAAGCGTCCGGACAAGACAGGCGTCTGGACGCTCCGTACGCCGACCCGAAAGTACATGTCCGACACCGTCATGCTGCCCGAGATATTCCGGCGGAACGGTTGGTACACCGCCGGTATCGGCAAGATCTTCCATAACGGCCCAGAGCACGAAGATCCGCGCAGTTGGGACCTGATGGAAACCGGAGGCGGCGTGAAGACCGGCCCCGCGGCGGTGATCGAAGGGCAGCAGATGCCGAAGCCGCGCAACCAGACGGCGGTGATCGAAGGGCACCAGATGCCGAAGCCGCGCAACCATACGATGGAATGGGCACGGCTCAATGTCGCCGACGAGAAGACCGCCGACGGCCGCACC
>Ga0315279_10006244_pt1 | contig 15103 bp, 10 predicted proteins | sample YL17G06_20_MG_FD_203694 | JGI IMG/M metagenome (GOLD analysis project Ga0315279, IMG submission 203694) | Sediment microbial communities from Yellowstone Lake, YNP, Wyoming, USA - YL17G06_20 | ecosystem: Environmental > Aquatic > Freshwater > Lake > Sediment | place: USA: Wyoming | collected... | reverse complement strand
ATTGGGCATCTCGAGTGCTCTCCTTGCACATGACAACACCAACGCGGAAGAGTACTGATCTTATTTTGAATATATAATACTATTAAGTATAATACCTTTATCATCTGCAAGGATGACGGCTCACCCAAGAGACTAGAATGATGAGAAATACCGACGGAAAAAGAGAATAGTTCTGGAGAGCCTAAGCCCTCCAGCTATTTGTTCTTACTCTCTCCTGCCAAGTACCAGGTAGGCAACTGCCAGGAGACCTGCTATGGCGAAGACGCCCTCAAATCCGGGCTGCTTCTTCTCAGCAGCAGGTGCAGCAGTCTTATTCGCGGCAGCGGTCACGTTCGCGGCAGCGGGTGCAGCCTCAGCGGCGGGAGCGGCCACGGCAGCAGGTGCGGCCACGGCAGCAGGTGCAGCCTCGGCGGTAACGTTCGCGGGGGCGGCCTCAGCAGCGGGCGCAGCGCCTGCGATGGTCACTGGCTTGTATATGTAGAACCTGAGTGTATCGTTGTCGGCGGTCTTGATGTTGACGCCAGGCATAAGGGTTGTATCCTTGTTCTTGCTCAGAGTTACTGAATTGTCCTTGTTGTCCATGGTGATGACGCCAGCGTTGGCATCAACGCTCCTGATGGTCATCTTGTCGTACTGAGTATCGGCCTTGACCTCAGTGGGCGCATCGGAGATCTGCCAGATGCCGTCAACGGAGGCCAGGTTCTGGTCAGAGCCGCGGAAGGCATTCTTGAAGTGAACGCCAACGGTCACGAGCTTATTCTGAGAGCCTACTGTCGGATTCTTGTAGTAGTAGGTCTTGTCGAGCTCGGTCGCGCCATCCTTGGATGGGGATACGACCTTGGAGTCGACAACCTGTCCATCCTTAGACAGCTCCACGTAGACCTTGTTGCCGTCGATGTCGATGGACTTGATGCCCAGCTCATAGCCCTCCTGCAGCTTCAAGGGCGTGCCAGAGGTGACGGTCATCTCATCCTTGCTGTCTATCAGGATCTTCTCAAGCTGCTCGTCAGAGAGAGAATTCTTGTCGGTGGACTCAGCGTAGAATATGTTGGAGCCATCCTGCTCAGTGTCGCCCTGGGTGTATCCGGCGAAGTACTTCTCAGCCTGGAAGCCCATTACCTTGTAGGAACCCCAGAGAGCACGCTCGAAAGCCTTGCCCTGGGCAGTTGTAGTGTAGGTAATACCATAGGGCGCATCGCCACTGAGCTTCTTGCCATCGTCTCCGGAGAGAGCGAACTTAAGGTTCTCGTTGCCCAGATCCTTCTTTATATCGTAGTAGAAGCCAGCGAATTTCTGTGGATCCCAGGTGAAGGAATTGTCGACTAAGTTGCTTGCGCCGCTAACGGTGCCAGCCACAGCGCCCCTGATCTGGTAATCTCCAGGCTCAGTTATGGTCTTGTAGATGTAGAACCTCAGAGTGTCGTTATCAGCAGTCTTGATCTTGATGCCGCCCGTGAGGGTGGTATCCTTGTTCTTGCTCAGAGTTACTGAATTGTCCTTGTTGTCCATGGTGATGACGCCAGCATTGGCATCAACGCTCCTGATGGTCATCTTGTCGTACTGAGTATCGGCCTTGACTTCAGTGGGCGCATCGGAGATCTGCCAGATGCCGTCGATGGAAGCCAGGTTCTGGTCTGAGCCGCGGAAAGCATTCTTGAAGTGAACGCCAACGGTCACGAGCTTGGTCTGCTCTCCTACCTTCGGGTTCTTGTAGTAGTAAGTCTTATCGAGCTCATTTGCGTTATCCTTGGACGGGGATACGACCTTGGAGTCAACAACCTGTCCATCCTTGGACAGCTCGAGGTAGACCTTGTTGCCGTCGATGTCGATGGACTTGATGCCCAGCTCATAGCCCTCCTGCAGCTTCAAGGGCGTGCCAGAGGTGACGGTCATCTCATCCTTGCTGTCCATCAGAATCTTCTCGAGCTGCTCGTTGGAGAGAGAGTTCTTGTCGGTGGACTCAGCGTAGAATATGTTGGAGCCATCCTGCTCAGTGTCGCCCTGGGTGTATCCGGCGAAGTACTTCTCAGCCTGGAAGCCCATTACCTTGTAGGAACCCCAGAGAGCACGCTCGAAAGCCTTGCCCTGGGCAGTTGTAGTGTAGGTAATACCATAGGGCGCATCGCCACTGAGCTTCTTGCCATCGTCTCCGGAGAGAGCGAATTTGAGATTCTCAGTGCCTAGATCTTTCTTTATGTCGTAGTAAAAGCCGGCGAAGGTCTGCGGGGTCCATGTGAATGAGTTGTCAACCAGGTTGCTTTGGCCGTTAATTGTTCCGGCCACTGCTCCCCGGATGTCCACGGATTGGACCTGCGCGCCGACTACCATCGCTGTTGCTAGTACAAGCATCATCGATGTAAGCGTAATTGCAGCCAATTTCTTCATCTTTTAACCTCCTATTTTCCCTTTCCGATCACTATTTGCAGCATACAGTCTGATTATTCTTAAAACTATTGCCTGAATAAAGTCCTTGATAGCCATGCTACAGATTGTGGCACCATAATTCCGGCATTGCCATCGCTGCCTGGCGTCTCTCAGACATGTGTATAGCTACATCACCCTCCTAATCCCATAAGGGATTATAGGGTAGTGATAGAGTATTTCCCTATTATATCTTTTTTGGTCCTTTGCCAGCAGCATGGTACCGGTCTTTCCCTATCCAGAGCCCGCAACGGCGAGGAACTCTGCAAAGTTCAAGATGGCATTTGCCACCACTCCATTTAAAGCCAATTCTTTGCTGGAATAAAGAGGCAGGATTCAAAGGAGGATTGATGGGAAAGATCAGGTTTCTATTCCCATCTTTGATGATAATCCGGGGGCTCTATTCTCTCTGCAGAAAACTGGAGAATTCAGTTAAAGATACTCATTGGAGAGACAAATTGCCGGAAGGACGGTCAGAATAAGGAGAATCAGCAGAAGAACTTTCTGCAAAATGAGCAGCAACTGCACACAATTTAGTCAGATTTCCTTGATATTCTCTAAGAGATAGAGAGGCATCTTGGGAAAACCGTTTTACTAGGGCCACCTATTTTACAACCTATGACCAGAATCGGCATAGTCTATCATCCCATCTATCTTCTGCATGAGACAGGCGGGCATCCGGAGAAAAAAGAGCGATTGATGGCAATACTGGACAGGATCCGCTCGGAAAGGCTCGAAGTTGAATATATCACCCCCAAGGCAGCCACCTTCCAGCAGGTCGCCACCATACACGGCAAGAGCTACATCGATCAGGTTAAAGCCATCTGCGAGCACGGAGAAGGCTACTTGGATATCGACACTGTTCTCTCCAGGAACTCCTACGATGCCGCTCTCATGGCCGCAGGAGGTGCCATGACGGCTGTGGACGCTGTACGAAACGGCTTTGACAGCGCTTTTGCCCTTGTGAGGCCGCCGGGCCATCATGCCATGCCCAATCGCGGCATGGGCTTTTGCATCTTCAATAACGTGGCCATAGCCGCGAAGCATGCCCAGGCCACAGGTCTGAAGAAGGTGCTGATCGTGGACTGGGATGTGCATCACGGCAACGGCACCAATGCCATCTTCTACTCGGACAAGTCGGTATTATATTTCTCCACGCATCAGTCCCCTCACTACCCAGGTACAGGAAGGGCAAACGAGGTCGGTGAGTGCGGCGCCGAAGGGACGAAGGTAAATGTGCCCCTGCCCTCGGGCACGGGCGACGAGGGATACCTTATGGTCTTCCGGGAGATCTTAAAACCCATTGCCTCGGAATTCAAGCCCGATCTCGTTCTGGTCTCCGCAGGTCAGGACCCTCACAAAGACGATCCTCTGGGCGGTATGCGGCTCACAGCGGCTGGCTTTGGGGCCATGGCTGGTGTGGTGAAGGAGATCGCCAAGGAATGCTGCCAGGGAAGACTGGCCGCCACCCTGGAAGGAGGCTACAACCTGCAAACTCAGGCGGAGGCCATCGTCGCCGAGATCAAAGCCTTTCAGGGAGAGGTGCCCAAGGTCAGGGGCATAGATCCCAAGGTCGCTCAAAGGATTGAGGAGGTCAAGAAGATCCAGAGTGCCTATTGGAGCTGTTTCCAGTAGTCAGCCCATCCTGGCTCTGGCCTGAAAGTAGCGCGCCAGGAAGACTCTGAAGCCTTCATCGTCTATTCTGAGCAGCTCCGGGCCCACATATATATTGTGTCCGCTGCGAACCGCCCAAGAGAGATGCTTTCCCAGAGAGAGGCTTCCCAACTCCTCGGCCAGGAGATCCTGAGCGCGAGTATACTTGCGAGGCAGCTCCACCACAGACCTACCTTCTGCGATGTACGGCCCGGAGAGAGGCCGGGGATGGGCGGCCAGAAACTTGGAGAGGTGCTCCGCCTCCCAGACGGGAGGGCCCAGGCAGCGACTTATGCGGGAGAGCTGCCATACCTCCATCTCAAAGAGCAGCATTGCTCTGTCGCGATAGTTGCCTACATCGCTTCTCAGCAGACGAAAGCCGTTCCTCTCCAGCAGGGCTCTTACTGACTCTTCAGCCTTGTGAAGCTGGGGGAAGAGGACGTCTTCCACCACGGGCGGAGCCTGGAACTCCACAAGGATCAGACTGCTCTCTCGCGCCTTTAACTGCGCCAGCAACTCCTCATCAGATAAAGGCGTCGCAGGCCCTGGAAAGAAGAAATCCAGAGAGGGCTCCGCCAGGAAGGCGCGCGAGGCTGCCGCGAACTGAAGCATCTTATCCATGGTAAGGGCGGCAGCCACATTTCTCTTAGAATCCACCGGGTCAACCACCACCAGGGGCTCGTCATGAGCCTTTTTGGCGTGCCCTTCCAGGTCTATTAGCTGCCCCGGCCTCCAGCTGGAAGCGGCCCGAAGAACGCCTGGGAAGGAGCCGTAGCAGAGCACAAGCAGCTCCACCAGGTAGCCCGAGAAGCCGCCCACTTTCAGCTCCGAGCCGTAGACGCCGATGCCCTTCATGAACTGCTTGAGGAGCAAGACATCATCCTCCAGACCGGCGATCCTGCGGGATATATATTTAGTGTGAAAGGGGGTCCGATCCACGGCAGACTTCAGCTGGGATGCGTCCTCCACCAGATAGCAGGGAACCAGATCCACCTCGAAGCCATCCACCCTGGCATGGACGTAAGGATGCTCCGCATACTTCTCATCATGCTCGGGAGCGACAAGCCTGGCAATCTCCAGGGCGGCTTGCAGAGGAGTGGTCTCCGGCACTCCCAAAAATATATCCAGGTCGTGATCGCCAGCCAGCCAGGTGCCTCTGGCCGCGGAGCCCACGAGCATGGCCTTCAGGCCTATGCCTCGCACGCTGGCCAGATGCTCTATGCGATCTAGGATAGCGCCGGATATCTCTTTCAGCCTGGCCTTGTCCTCGTAGCTGGGCCGAACCCGTCCCAGCACCCCACTCTCAATCTCGGAGAGGGAACTCGGCCAGGTCGTCGTAGATGGGGCCTCCGCGAGTCAGTGTGCTCTTCTTGAGAAGAAAGCGGTCCACGGTGAAGATGCCCAGATCCACGTCGGAAAGTGCGGCCATCTTGGGAGCAAGCTTTCGGTTTGTCTCCGCACTTGGCCGGCCCACGCGGCCCAGGGTAACATGAGGGGAAAAGCCCCTCGCTTCGCGCTCGAAGCCAAAGGGCGCCAGCGCAGCTTCCACATCCTGGTAAAGCTCTTCGAAGTTGCCCTCCAATCCCAGCCAGATCACCCGGATGATCTTGCCAGGAAAGGCACCCACTCCTCTGACCCGAGCGGCAAAGGGTGCAGCCCGGACGCCGCGCAGGGCCTCCGCCACCTTCTCTGCCTCTTCTTCCGGCACATCTCCCAGGAACTTCAAGGTGATATGCACCAGCTCCGGCCTGACAAGCCGCAGGCCTTCCGTCGCGATCTGACTCTGCAGGCGCCCTATCTCCTCGCGCATCTGGGCAGGAAGGTCCACGGCGACGAAGCACCTGATCCCTGTCATCTCAGCACACTGCCCTTGCTGGCTGATGTCACCAAGTTCCTGTAGCGGGCCAGCACCCCAGTCTTTATCTTGGGCTCCGGGGCAGTCCACGCCTTCTTTCGCTGCTTCAGCTCCGCGGGGTCGACGAGCAGATCGATCCGTCTGGCTGGGATGTCTATGCTGATCATGTCGCCCTGCTTTACCAGAGCAATGGGGCCGCCTACCGCAGCCTCCGGCGAGACATGCCCGATGCAGGGGCCGCGCGTGCCGCCGCTGAACCGGCCGTCCGTGATGAGGGCCACGGACTCGCTCAGGCCCGCGCCCGCTATCGCGGATGTGGGCGCCAGCGTCTCCCTCATGCCAGGCCCCCCTTTCGGCCCTTCGTATCTTATTATTACCACATCTCCGGATTTTACGCCACCGCCCACTATGCCGGCCATGGCCTCCTCCTCGGAATCGTAGACCACAGCCGGGCCGGAATGCTTGAGCATGGACTTCGAGACCGCCGTCTGCTTGACCACTGCTCCCTCGGGAGCAAGGCTGCCGCGCAGTATGGCTATCCCCCCCTCGGGGTGTACCGGCGCATCCAGAGTGGCGATGACGCGGGCGTTGGCCTTGGGGTTGACGGGCCGGAAGGCGTCGAGATTCTCGCCCATGCTTTTGCCCGTTACCGTCAGGACATTCAGGTTGAGCTTGGACCGAAGCCTGTTCATAACCGCCGGTACTCCTCCCGCCCGGTCCAGATCCAGGAGGTGATGAGGCCCTCCCGGCCGGAGGTTGACCAGATGAGGCGTATCGCGGCTGAGCTGATCGAAGCGGTCTAAGTTCAAGTTCAGGCCGGACTCGGCAGCTATGGCCGGTATGTGTAAAACGGTATTGGTGGAGCCTCCGATGGCCATGTCCACGCGAATGGCGTTGTCCAGAGCCGCAGGCGTGACAATCTGGCGAGCGGAGATCCCTTGCTCCACCAGCTCCATGATCTTCATGCCTGACATCTTGGCCATGCGAATCTTGCGCGCATCGACGGCATGGGTCGTGGCGCATCCCGGCAGGCTCATTCCCAGGGCCTCTGTGAGGCAGGCCATGGTATTGGCGGTGAAGAGCCCTGCGCAAGAGCCTGCTCCTGGGCAGGCCATCTCTTCCAGGACGCCCAATGTCTCGCCCCCTGCCTGCCAACCCTCGAAGACGTTGATCAGATCCAGCTCCTGGTCGCAGGCAAAGCCGGGCATCATGGGCCCGCCTGTGATCACGATGGTGGGGAGGTTCAGCCTCCCGGCGGCCATGAGATGGCCGGGGACGATCTTGTCGCAGGATGGGATCATGACCAGCCCGTCCAGCTGGTGGGCCTCGGCCATGATCTCAATGGAATCTTCGATCAGCTCGCGGCTGGGAAGAGAGTACCTCATGCCCTTATGGCCCATGGCTATTCCGTCGCAAACACCTATGGTCTGGAACTCAAAGGGCACACCTCCGGCGGAGCGTATGCCCGCCTTCGCCGCCTGGGCCAGCTTGTCGAGGTGAATGTGCCCGGGGATGAACTCATTAAAGGAGTTGACAACTCCTATGAAGGGACGACTTATCTCTTCATCACAAAGACCGGTGGCCTTGAAGAGAGCCCTGTGAGGTGCCCTCTCCGCGCCTTTCTTGGTGATATCGCTCCTCATCCAAAAACCTCATCTGAGCCGTAGCCACTTTTCCGTTTAAGTAGTTGCTTATCTCATTTTATGCCGAAAGGCATCGTCATCCAACTTAAATCAACCAGGCTTTGGTTCTCCAAAAGTCCTTCTGTCCTACATGTTAAATACCACAAGATACTAGCCGCCTGATGTGGTTATAATGGATGCCTATTCACTATTCATGGTGTTCCTGGCGATCTACGTAGCTGCCCTGATAGGCATCGGCCTTTACTCCTCCCGCCGGCAAAGGTCCGTCACGGACTTCTGGCTGGCAGGAAGAGAGCTGGGTGCGGTGACTATAGGATTTTCCGCGGCTTCTGCGTGGATCACCGCGAGCGCTCTCCTGCTGGCCACGGGCCTATTCCTCCTCATGGGCATAGGCTCGATATGGATATGGGTCTTCCCCAACATCGCCGGGCTGATCATAATCGCCGCGATCTCGGGAAGGATCAAGAACATTCCCGCCCTGACCCAGCCCGAGCTCATGGAGATAAGATACGACCCCATGATCCGGGCGCCCGTGGCCGTGGCCGTCACCATCATGATGATCCTCTTCTCCGTAACGGACTTCATAGGGTTCAAGCTTGTCCTCGGAACCTTCTTTGGCATCGAGCCGCTTTTCGCCATCACCATCATGGCCGCTTCTGTCGCCGCCTATGTCAGTATCGGAGGCTTTCGCGCCGTGGTCTGGACGGACCTGCTGCAGTATATCCTGCTGGCAGGCCTCGCGATCTATGTCGCCATATTGGCCCTGGGGCTGACGGCAGAGAAGGGTGTGTCCCTGCTCACAGCCTCATCTGCCTTAGGCGCGGACTGGTGGAACGTGTTCGTCATGGGCGGCCTGATGGGGGCACTGGTCTTCCAGCTCGCGCTGCTGCCCGGATGGGTGGCAGAGCAGGATCCCTGGCAGAAGATCTGGGCGGCGCGCGATGAGCGCTCCGCGAAGCGAGGGCTTCTGCTGGGCGCAGGTCTCCTGGCGCTGGTTTATTTCTGCTGCCTGATCACGGCCATAGGCCTTTCCGCGCTCTATCCCCGGCCAGGGGGAGAGGTGGAAGCGGAGATGCTTTACCTCAAGATCATCAGCGATAACGTCGCTCCCTGGCTGCTGGCGCTGCTCACCATCGGCTTTGCCGCAGCGTCCATGTCCTGCACCGACACCTTCGCCACCTCGGGCGCGTCTTGCATCTCCAGGGACCTGATCCAGAGGCACCTTTGGCCCACGGCCACCATGAAGGAGATGCTCATTGTTAACAGGATACTGGTGATCATCATGATCGCCATCTCTGCATCAATCGCGCTCAATGTGAACAGCATCATGGATGCGGTGATCATCGCCACGGTCATAGGCACTACCTCCTACTTCTTCCCCATTATCGGCGGGCTTTACTGGAGGCGCGCCACGAAGTGGGGCGCGCTGTCGGCTCTGATCGTGGGAGGCGGCACGCAGATTCTGCTCATATCCTATGAGCTGTTCTGGCATAAGCAGCCCCTGGACACTATCTCGCCCCTGCTCACGGAGCACGGTGTGCTGGCGGGCCTTTCTCTCAGCGCCCTGTTCTTTGTGGGCGTATCCCTCCTCACGCGGCCCACCGAGGATATTCGGCTGGCGCCCTTCTTTCCCGACATCGCGGAGAAGGTCTTCGGAGGTGGCATTCCCACAGTGGACAGGAATGGCTCGCGCTACCAGGAGGTTATGACGCAGATCGAGGAGAAGATAGCCGGAGAGAGATTCCATCTTCATCTCTTCATCGACGTTATGCCCGTGCGCGCGGATGGGGCATTGATGCCGGAGGAGCTGAAATGGGACCGTTTTATAGAGAGGCTGAAAGACATGCACTCCCTTTGGTTTACGCCCACAGGCTCCCATATAGTCTATCGGCTATCCCAGGCAGATATGCTGGCCTGCGTCAAGATGGTGCGCGGAGACACAAGCCAGATTTGGCTCTCAGCTGAGCCGAGGCGCGAGCAGCGCGAGCGGCAGAAGGATGAGATCTTTCTCGCGTATGAGGAGATTGAGGATGCACTGCTGGAATTCGGCATGACCCTCATGGTCCGGGCATGAAGGAAGAGATTCAGGTGGCTGTGGTGGGTGCCGGGCCTGCGGGCTGCACCGCCGCAGAAGTTGCCTCCTATCGCGGAGCCGAGGTGGCCCTCATCGAGCGCAAGAGCGAGATAGGCAGTCCTGTGCAGTGCGGCGGCTTCCTCCCCGAGGCGCATGAGCTGCAAGCGCTCATGCCCCGTGCGCGCCTGCCCCAGACTTTGCAGGATATTCCCGAGCGCTGCATCCTGCATCGCACCCATCTGCAGCGCATCTATTCCCCCTCAGGAGAGAGCAAAGAGTTCCCCGTTGCCGGCCGGGTAGTAGACCGCCGGGCCTTCGATCGCTTTCTTGCTCATCGGGCGGCTCGCGCCGGAGCGAGGGTCCTACCTGCAACGCGCGCCTCCTGGACCGACGGCGTGCTGCAGCTATCAGGGCGCTTCTCGGGATTCCTCCGGCCGCAGATAGTAATAGGTGCAGACGGTCCGCTCTCCATCATCTCCCGGTCCATGGGAAACCCTAGCGGAGAGAGGGGCATCTGTCTGGAGTACGAGATGGCCGACATAGACATCGATCCAGACGCGGCGGAGATGTACTTCTCTGCCGACTATGCGCCGGGAGGTTATGCCTGGATAATTCCCCTCGGCGAGGACCTGGCGAACGTGGGCGTGGGCGTGCGAGCATCGTATCTTGCCAGCCAGAAGCTGCCCGACCTGCTGGACAGATTTGTCCAGGAACATCCCGTCGCCGGGAAGATGCTTCGCGGCGGCGAAGTTATGGCCGTCATGCGCGGGCTTGTGCCCGCGAGCGGATCCGCGGGATCTGTTCAGAAGGATAACCTGCTCCTGGCTGGAGATGCTGCCGGCCATGTCATGGCCACCAGCGGCGGCGGCATACCATTTGCCATGGTCGCCGGGAGGATTGCGGGCGAGGTCGCTGCCGCGTATCTGAAAGGCGAGCTGGCACTGCGGGAGTACCAGTCGCGCATTCGCGAAGAATTTGGAAAGGAGCTGGATAGATCGGTGCAGATCAGGAAAATGGTGGATATGGCCATGAAGAGCGATCGGCTCATGAATGCCCTCTTTGCAGCTTTGAGCCCGGATCAGATGAAATCCGTGATGCGAGCCCAGATCCCGGCAGCTCTCGGCATAGCTCGCGAACCAAAGGATGACAGCCCTCGCTGAAAGGCCATCCAAATAATGATCTTTATCTCGGAAGCCCTATATTTTAACCGCAAAGGCACAGCGATCGGGAAGGCACCGCTAGCAGATTTGAGTCAGGATTAATTAGGGCGCAAGAAGCCTTTCCTTCTGAAAAAAGAAGATCTAAGGTTGGTCAGACCAGCTGACCAGCAATGCAGATTATTTCCTCTCTTCCTTGGGAGCTTTGCCGAGCAGCTCTTCCACGGGCTTGGCACCTGCCTCCACAACCTTGACGTTGATCTGGCCGATATCTGGAGAGATCTCTCTTCCGTGGATGCTCATCCTCTTCTTTCTGCCTTCGGCTGTGGGATGGTAGCCGGTTCCAGAAGAGAGCAGGATCTTTCTGCGCTTTGTGCCGGGAAGGTCTGCGCGCATGGGAAATCCCTCGCGATCGCTTCCGCCGGTGACCTGTACTGAGTAGCCCGGCATGCCCAGGACATCCGCTTCGATCTTATCACCAATGCGTTTTCCCAGGAACTTGTTCGCTCCGGGATCCTTAAGCTCTAACTGATAGGCTTTACCGCTCTTGGGATCTGAAACTACAACTCTAAAATCCATCATCTTTCCTCATGTGTGAACGTGACTTTGATTCTAGAGATCGATGCTCTATAAAACCTTATCTTGGCTGAAAGGACATTTTCCTTTCAAAAGACCGTTTGTACTATCATTTCAGCTCCTTCATCCTGGAGTAATCCACCAGCATAGATATGGGCGCGGTCTTGATCTTTACCCCCAACTCCTCGGCCGCCACTGCCCCATTGACGCCGGCGCAAAAGGCTATGCCGATCTTGCCTGAGCCTACGGGGCACCCCAAGATGGGCTCTGCCGGATCACCAACTTCTATGAGGCCTCCAAAGCCCGCCACCCTAGATTGCTCCAGAAGGCTGCTAGCCAGCTCAAGGGCAGTGATGGGCACCTCTCTCACATTGGCCAGAATCCTTCCTTCGCCTCTGGAGATCGCATCTGCTACCCTGGTAACTCTGCGGGCCATGAAAACTCTCATAGGATCGAGGGATGAGCCTGCATAGGCTATGAGGTCTGTGAACGCAGCCGGCAGACCTTCCCGCACCTCCACCACTCCCGCGAAACTGGTGTCGACAGGAATGCCCTTCTTCATGAGCAGCCCGTCCAGGGTGATGCTGCAGAGAGTAACGATTCCCAGGCATCCGGCTGGTATCTCTAAGGGTGAATGGCCGTCTCCTTCCTCCAGAACAAGGACGCTCCGACTTATGGCATACCCCGCATCGAAGGCTCTGGCCAGGATCTCGAAGACCTTCTCAGAGTCCGCTTTGTCTATAATACTGGTATTGGCGATTACATCACCAGAGCGAGAGATAGGATCAAAGCTGGTCTTGAACATGAACTCCTCAATCCTGGTGTTCACGAAGCCAATCCTATCGTCCACCAGGGCATCGTTCATCTCTCGCGAGCCTAAAGGAGTGAGCACCCGACCGCTGTAGCCTCGTTTCTTGGTAAATCCCAGCTCATCGAGGATCTTGAGGTTGTACCGGACGGCCCGCTCTCCCAGATCATAACCGCGATTGCAGAGCGAATCTGAGATTGCCCTCGCGCCCACTGGCTTATCCGCGCCTTCGATAACTCTAAGAATCTCTATGAGCCTGCGCTGGCTTATGTGTGCCTTGGTGAGCAGCTTCATCTCCCTTGATCCTCCGGGAAAGCCCATATATATCTTATGCAGATAACATTTCCGTCTCATGAGTCGCACCGGAAGCTTGCAGTCCCGTGGGGTAGCGGTCAATCCTGAGGGCCTTTGGAGCCCGCGACGGCGGTTCGAATCCGCCCGGGACTATTTTATCTCCTGGAGTAAAGGGGCCAAGAAGACCCCGCGCCTTCAGGCCGGGAACGAATTGGCCCCTTTCATGATTACCATCAACTATATATTAAATCAAATCTAATATCTTGCTAACCCTTAGCATCACGTCTAAGGCATAATTCCTCGCCTTCAATAAAATCGAAGGTAGGGCACTGCAAGATATACTTGCAGAAAGACGGTGAACGAGGAATAATCTCTCTGTCGGGTAAAGATTTCGTAAGGAATCGAGATGAGCAGGACTATACCCGTCTTGCAAAACGGCGTTAAGCTCTCCCTCCAGAGAAGGCTGCCTGGGCCGAGTGAAAACCGATGAAGCTCTGCGGAAATGTAGATATATCTGGCCAGGCCATGAGGACAGGGCCGGGTGGCGTAAGCCCCAAAGTCCGATGCAAAGTTCAATGCTCCGGTAGTGTAGTCCGGTCAATCATTCCGGCCTTTCGAGCCGAAGACTCGGGTTCAAATCCCGGCCGGAGCATTTTACCATATCTGCGCAAAACGCTTCATAGACAATGCCTTCCATTCCCAGCATTTTGATCTAAATTAGTTCATATGATATCGATTTTTCCCTAAAGGGCTCGACATGTTTATATTCCATTAAATTTCAGAATATCTCCGTGCCTGAGCAAAATACTCAAATATCAGCCGAGAATCATGGGATTCAGGTACTCCACACTGGCAGAAGGGGCTCGATGGCCTTCGTGGCTGCTTAATGCAGCGCGGGCCTTACCGGCAGTCGCTTTGCCTAGGCTGGGCGAACCTCTGTGGGCCCGTGGGTCCAGCTCCCTTGTCGGGGTGGTGTCCGGGATTTAAGCGTCTTCGGGATAGCTTAGATCCTAAGCATTGATAGTAAACTAAGGAGGTGGGAAAGAAATGAGAAAAGAGATAGCTGTTTTGGTGATTATCGCCATGGCCCTGATAGGCATGGCCGGTGCAGCTAACTATATGTACGAAAAGGCATCGGTCAAGGGCGTAGGATACAAGAACGTAGAGATGATCATTTCTACCCAGACTGGCTTTGAAGGAGTCAAGCTGGTAGAGAAGGAGTCCGGCTCCGGTAACGTCATCACCGAGAGGACTGAGCTCGAGGCCGAGAGGCAGCTCAAGAGAGGCGGCGGCCGGATTGGTGATGGAATCTGCGTCTGGCCAACCGGCACTGGATGCCCCATGGACTACATTAACTTCACCAAGGAAGCCGAGTTCGAGTACATGCCCGTCTCTTACCAGACCGGCACCTATGACCAGAAGTGGGTCGAGAAGCTGTGCGTACAGAACTACAGGATCGGCGCTGTGCTGACTGAGATGTACACCCACGCTGAGCACCTGCAGAAGACCACCGAGGTCAAGACCAGGGCTTACGGCAACAGCGGAACCTATGGCGACGAAGGATGCCCACTATGCTGCACCGGTGTTCTCGAGGCTAATTTGAACAGCAACGTCATCGGCGTGGCCCACATCGGCTGGATATCCCGCGACCCGCAACCTGACAGCCAGCTCAAGGGACGCCATGCTGAGTATGGCCGCAGCGTCGAGGACCTCACTGGTGTCTTCTCCATCGAGAAGTTCATCCAGCTCTGGGGCAACTCCACATGCGGCGCCATCAGCGTTGATTGGCTGCCCTGCGTGTAAATAGCCGAATTTGCAAAACTAGATATAGCTCCGGGCGGGATTCCCGGAGTTCTATTATATTTTGTGCTTTTTCTAAGATTAATCGGTCGTGGGTGTGGGCTGCTGAAAGAAAGCCCAAGAATCGATAGCTGGCAGCTAATTACCACTGAAATCATTAAAGTGCCGATTGCAAGCGTTTTTCAGTAACCCACCCCCACGACCGATTAATCCGTGATAAGAGCTGCCTTAGAAGGCTGCTATCCATCTTCGCAAGCATTATGAAAAAATTCATGCCTATAAGATTCCGAAATCCTGAGGGGATGAGGCCTGCCCAGATACAAAATAGGGTAGATAGACCTCGATATCAAAACATCAGCGGCCTTTTGCATGCTCGATAGGTTTATATGCTATTAACCTAATGAGAAGGTTGTGCCTGAGAAACACGCTCAAATATCTGATGGGAATCACGGGATCAGGCGCCTCACGCCAGAGCGGGTGGCATTGATGTTTTCGGCAGAGGTCTCACGACAATGCCGGATCAAGCGTTTCATCTTTGCTGGTGGAACGATCCCGGATCCTTGATCCGGGGTTCTGCTATCCAATCGGGTGATGTACTGAAGGATCATTCGTTGCTGTCAAAGAGCAGCATGCGATCCTTGTGTTAAGGAGGTGGGAAAGAAATGAGAAAAGAGATAGCTGTTTTGGTGATTATCGCCATGGCCCTGGTAGGCATGGCCGGTGCAGCCAACTATATGTACGAAAAGGCATCGGTCAAGGGCGTAGGATACAAGAACGTAGAGATGATCATTTCTACCCAGACTGGCTTTGAAGGAGTCAAGC
>Ga0315279_10006243_pt1 | contig 15103 bp, 10 predicted proteins | sample YL17G06_20_MG_FD_203694 | JGI IMG/M metagenome (GOLD analysis project Ga0315279, IMG submission 203694) | Sediment microbial communities from Yellowstone Lake, YNP, Wyoming, USA - YL17G06_20 | ecosystem: Environmental > Aquatic > Freshwater > Lake > Sediment | place: USA: Wyoming | collected... | reverse complement strand
GCAACGCATTTGGGATTTCATTTTGCCATTCAAAAGAGGTTCCGATGAGTTGCTTCGATACGTGGGTTTATTACCCGATTAATTATTTAATCTTCATTAGGCGGGGTAATTCACTTAGTAGTATTTATTTTTCATCACAAGTTCTAAGCTCCAGAGGAGCGTTATGTTTATAGAAACGAGTTAGACAAAACCAGTAGCTCCAGCGGAGCGACATATTTTTCAAGGTGGTTTCTATATCGCTCCGCTGGAGTTTCGGGTTGTTTTACGTGTTTTTTCTATAAATATGACACCCCTTTGGGGTTAAACTCGAACTAAGGAGCATATATTATGAATGGTGCGCAATGGCTTGTTAATACGCTTAAACAACGCGGGGTGGAATATGTATTCGTCCTGTGCGGAAATGGATTGGATCCGTTTCTGAAGGCATGTAACGAATTTAATATTAAATTGATAGACACTCGCAATGAGCAGTCATCCGCATACATGGCTGACGCATGGGGAAGAATGACCGGAAAACTCGGTGTAGTTGCTGTCAGCAGTGGTCCCGGGCACACTAACGCCCTTACAGGTCTGGCAAACGCTTTCTGGGACGGTGGACCCTTGATGCTCATAAGCGGATGCAGTTCTCAGGACACAAGGGGATTGGATAACTTTCAGGAGATAGATCAAGTCGGTATGGCAGCACCGGTGTGCAAATATGCGACTATGGTTCGTCACATCGGACATCTACCTCACGAAGTGAATAAAGCAATATCGCTGACTGTTACAGGACGACCGGGACCCGTACATCTCACTATACCGGCGGATGTATTCAATGCGACTGTTAATGAAAATAATCTGCGCCAAGCACTTCCTCCCGCTGAAGTTGTTTATAACTGCCCCGGCGATGGTGATCTCATAAAAGATGCAGTCAAAGTGCTTTCGTCTGCGAAAAAGCCATTCATGGTAGTTGGTAGCGGATTGTTTTACTCCAAAGCATGGGAATCACTTGCAGAATTCGCAAAGCTGACTGACATACCGATAGTGTCACATATCTGGGATAGGGGTTGTGTTGAGCAAGTCATTCCGCAATATATGGGCGTAACCAACTCAGAACTGAATTTCGCTATGCAGAAGTTTACTGAAGCTGATGCTGTTCTCGTAGTCGGCGCAAGGATTGATTATCGCTTATCGTGTGGACTGCCCCCGGGATTCCCAAAAGATGCAAAAGTCATACGTGTTGACGTTGAGCCATCAGAGATAAATCGTGTATTAATCCCCGATATAGGTATTGTCGGAGACCCTCGCTCAGTGATTAGTCAAATGATTCAAGAATCCAAAAGTCTTAAATGGGACAATACTGATTGGCTGGTAGAAGTCACCAAAGCACGAGATGAACTTATACATAAATGGGACAATCTCTGCTATGAGGACGTATGCCCTGTACCGTCATTGAGGTTAATCCGAGAGATAAAGAAGTTTCTCGATAAGGACGTGACTTTTCTTCTTGATGGTGGAAATATCGGCAGATGGGCGCACATGATGCTTTTTGATCGCCACCCGTCGCACTGGTTTACATGCGGGGCAAGCGGGGTTGTCGGTTGGGGATTACCCGGTGCTGTTGCCTTGAAACTTGCCAGACCAGATAAACCATTATTGCTATTAAGCGGTGATGGCGCCGCAGGATTCACCATTTCTGAGATAGAGACTGCCTTGAGATTCGGTACGCCTTACGTTGCGGTCATAGCACACGACAGCGCATGGGGTATCGTTGCAGACGGTCAGGGTGATGAATGTCACGTAGCTTGCGAATTGGGTGAGATAAGGTTTGACAGAGTCGCTCAAGCACTCGGCGCAGAAGGCATATTCATCGAAGACCCAAGATCGCTTGCTCCTAGCATAGAATGGGCATTGCAGTCTAATAAAGTCGTTATAATCCACGTTCCAACACAACTTGCGGGTATCAGCCTTTGGGAAGAGCGTTTCGGAAGTGGATCATGTAAGTGAATTTAGCCAATACTGTGGAGCAATCTGCCAGATTGCTTAAATAACGACTTGTGCTAGTTCATAGATTAAGAATTTAAGGCACTTTGTAGCCCGACCTTTTAGGTTGGCTTTTTAATTTTCCAAGCTAGAAGCTTGGGCTACGAAAACAATTAGCACAAGTCGTTAAAATATAGCAAACTAGCAGTTTGCCCTACACTTTAGAAAAAATTATACAAGGAGAATATTGTGAAAATAATATCTTATAGAGGAAATTACGGTGATAGGATCGGCATTGAAACTGATCGTGGTATTGTGGACTTTTCTGGGGCGTTTCAGCTTTATAATCTCATCGAAAAAGAGCAGATATGTCCCATGATAATTGATATAATGGAACTCATTAAGGGAGGGCTTTTTGACGTTGATATATTTGCAGATGTCTTGATTTTCTTAGAGTGTCATAGTTTTCTTGATCGTTACATTGCCAGAGAGACGATTAAGCTAAACCCACCTTTGACTAACCCATCAAAAATAGTAGCTCTAGGACTTAACTATGCAGATCACGCAAAAGAATCCGGTCGAGAAGCACCAAAAGAACCAGTGATATTCTGCAAAGCTACAAGCTCAATAATCGGTCCCGAAGATAAAATCGTAATCAAGCCTGAGTTTGGGCGTGTTGACCCTGAAGTTGAATTTGCTGTGATTATCGGGAGAAAGGCAAAGAATGTTAAGAAAGATGATGCGGGTCATGCTATTGCAGGATACACCGTACTCAATGACGTTAGCGCAAGAGATATACAAAGTGCAGATTTTGAGCAACGCAACCCATGGTTTAGGTCAAAAAGCATTGATACGTTTTGCCCGATAGGTCCATGTATAACGTTACCGGATGAGATTCCCCCTTTGGCTGAACTCGATCTGAATATAAAAGTTAATGGTGAGACAAGGCAAAATAGCAATACCAGACAGCTTATATTCAATGTACCCACGCTTATTGAGTATATATCAAGCTTGATGACGCTGGAACCTGGGGATATAATCTCCACAGGCACACCTTCAGGAATTGCCCCGATACACCCCGGTGATATAGTAGAGGCAACTGTTGAGAAAATAGGAACTTTAAGGAACTACGTCCGTCATTCGGAATGATTATCAAGGTGGCTATTTATAAACCTTGACCAACAAAGGTAATTCTGTTATTATTTTGTTGTTCAACAGCATAACATAATCTTATAATTAATCACTTTATATAATCAGGATAATGACGATATGAAAGCAAAAAAACGCACCGGGTTTGTATATCATCCCGACTACCTAAAACATGATGCTGGACCTTTTCATCCTGAGAGTCCTCAGCGATTGATGGCTGTTATTAACGAAGTCAAAAGCTCCGGTTTATGGGAAAAGCTTGTGCATCTTGAACCATCACCAGCATCTACGGAACAAGTAAAGTACGTTCATACAGATACTTATGTGAAGTTTCTTCAGGAGTTCTGCGCTAAGGGTGGAGGCAATCTGGAACTTGATACAGGCGTATCAAAAGATTCTTATGATGTCGCCTTGCTTGCAGTTGGCGGTGTTATAAAGGCACTAAATGCAGTAATGGACGGAGAGGTAGATAATGCCTTTGCCGCAGTTAGACCACCCGGGCATCATGCTCTATCAGATACAGGAAAAGGATTCTGTTTGTTTAACAATCTTGCCATAGGGGCAAGGTATCTTCAAAAGGAGCGTGGTTTACAAAAAATCTTGATAGTGGATTGGGACGTTCACCACGGTGATGGAATAAACTACACATTCTATGATGACCCTTCAGTGTTTTATTTCTCTGTTCATCAATATCCATTCTATCCCGGAACAGGAAAGGCTTATGAAACGGGCAGAGGTGAAGGCGCTGGATATACGATAAATATTCCTGTCCCATTTGGAGCCGGTGTTGAGCAATACATAGACATCTTTGAGAAAAAACTAAAACCAGCAGGATTAAGATACAAGCCAGATTTTATACTTATATCTGCTGGATTTGATGGGCACAAAGATGATCCGCTTGGAGGAACAGAGCTTACTTCTGACTCGTATGGTAAATTGACTGACGTTGTCCTTGAAGTTGCAGAAGAATCGTGTAATGGAAGAATCGTGTCGTCACTTGAAGGCGGGTATGATCCCCATGCACTTTCGGAATCTGTAATTGAGCATCTGAAACGTATGATGGTTCTGGAATCTGAATAAGGTTAAAATGGGTGAGGAAATTAACAAAAACGAAAAAGATCAGACCTTCACGAACAGACGGATGGAGTTCTATCTTCAGATCATGGCGATGTCAGGATCAATAATAGTTGTTGCAATCCTGTTTTTGCTGATGTATTACTTCCGACAGGTTCTAGGGGTCTTTGTGCTTTCTTTTCTTCTGTCATATATAGTTAGCCCATCAGTGCGTTTCTTAGAAAATCGCGGCTTAAACAGAACACTAATCGTCGGATTGCTGTATCTGGTATTCGTCGCTATTATTATTCTCAGCGTATTGATTCTACTCCCAATTCTCTGGAATGAGCTTACCTCTCTTCAGTTTGGCATTCAAGATAGCTTGAGTGACCCTGATTTGGGCAAAAATATAATGGCAAAAATTGATTCTATTCAGGAAAGGCTTTCAGAAGCCATTCCTATGCTCAAGGATTACGATATAAAATCTAAAATTGACGTTGACAAAAGCGTAAGCGGGTTCACATCATGGGTGTTAAATTACATTGGTCAGCTTTTAAAAACTATCACAAGCTATAGTGAGGAAATAATCTGGATTATTCTATCAATCTTTATTATTCCATTCATAACTTTCTTTTTGCTCAAAGATGGAAAATTGATAAAGAATACAATTATTAAGATAATACCAGCAAGATACTCTCAGACAGGTCTCGAATTACTTCATGACATAGATCATCAGATCGGTAGATTCATAAGGGGCAAGATCGCTGAGTCAATACTGATTTCAATACTGACAGCAACCGGTTTGAGTATACTGGGGATCAAATATTCACTGATTATCGGCGGTCTAGCTGGACTATTCAACCTTATCCCATATATTGGTCCCGTGTTAATAACTATACCACCAGTATTACTTGCGCTCTATCAATACGGTATATTTCACGGAGTCATAACTGCCATTTTCCTCATTGTTTTGCAGATTATTGATCACATGATATTCGTGCCATTCATCGTGGGTAAAAGCGTTAATCTGCATCCACTTGTGACTGTATTTGTTGTATTTATATGTGGGAAGGCTTTGGGTTTACTGGGTTTAGTAGCGGCTGTTCCATTGGCTTCTATTTTCATATCCGTCTCTCAAATGTTCTACAAAGAATTCCGTAATTTTCCATCTTACAAAGAAGATTAGTATTTAGACACACAAAAAATTATGGATTCCCGTTTTCACGGGAATGACACGTACCTGATTTTGTCATTCCCACGCAAAGCCTGTCCTCGTGAAAACGGGGATGGGAATCCATAAAAAATCATTGTGTTTGAGTACTAGAAACTAAATGATGAGTGAAAATAAAATGGATTTTATAAACCCATCACTCATTACTCGTCACAAAAAAGGGGGGCTGTGCTATTGGAACTAAAGGAACTTTTAAAAACGCTTACTGATGTATCCGGTGTTTCTGGACATGAATACGAAGCCGCTCAAGTAGTCGTCAAAAATATTGAGCCATTCTCTGATGAAGTGAATATTGACAAAATGGGGAACGCTATTGCACTGAAGCGTGGGGATCAGATTGGTGAAGATCGAAAAAAGATTCTCCTTGCGGCTCATCTGGATGAGATAGGTCTTATGGTCACGAAGATCGAAGACGGTGGATTTTTGAGAATCACCTCTGTCGGTGGAACTGACGTTACCATATTACCCGGTCAGGCTGTCACTATACTTGGTAAAGAGCAACTGAAAGGCGTTGTTGGAGCAAAACCTCCTCATCTTCAAGAACCCGGAGAAAGCGGAAAACCCATTCAGATGGATGATCTTTACGTTGATACCGGCAGGAAGAAAGAGGAACTAATAGATATTGTTGAGATTGGCACATTAGTCAGGATTGAAAGCGAGTTTACAGAGCTAAACAGTGGTTGCATATCGGCAATGGCTATGGATGATCGTGCCGGTGTCGCAGTTTTGGTTGAGACTTTACGCAGACTGAAGGAACGCAAGCACGAATGGGACGTTTACGCAATTGCAACTGCACAGGAAGAAGTGTCTGGTCTCGGAGCGATTACAACTGCGTTCCATATACAACCTGACGTAGCGATTGCCATTGATGTGACTTTTGGTGATGGTCCGGGTATGCCAGAGCGAAGAGTTAGTCCGCTTGGAAAAGGTCCTGCAATTGGTCTCGGACCGAATTTTCATCCAAAAATCACTCAGAAACTCCGTGATCTGGCATCTGAATATGAAATAACACATCAAGTTGAATTTGATCCATATCCCGGCGGTACAGATGCATATTCGCTACAAGTCAGCAGAGAAGGTATTCCAGCAGGATTGGTGTCAATACCGCTCAGAAACATGCACAGCACAGTAGAAACTCTAAAACTAGATGATGTGAAAAGATGCGCAGAACTTTTAAGCATATTTATCTCACGATTAGACTCAAAGTTTCAGGAGGAACTTAAATGCTTTTAGAAAAACTCTCCAATGCTTCCGGCGTGTCTGGATATGAAAAAGATATCCGTCAGGTAATAAAAGATGAGGTTACACCTCTGGTAGACGAAGTTTCAACAGACTCTATGGGCAACCTGTTTGCAATAAAAAAAAATGATAGCAATCTAAAGGTTATGCTTGCGGCACACATGGATGAGGTAGGTCTGTTTATTGATTTTGTAGAAGCTAGTGGATTCATAAGGTTTAAGAAGATCGGTGGAATTGACGACAGAGTTTTATTATCGAAGAAAGTTTATATAGGTGAAAATAAAACACCCGGTGTTATAGGTTTGAAGCCGATACATTTTGGCAATAAAGGCAGCGTTGTTGGCTCTGATGATATGTTTATTGACGTTGGTGCAAGCGCAAAGGACGACAAACTCGCAAAAGCTGGCGATACTGCCATATTTAGCACAAAATTCGTGCAATCGGGTGACATACTCAGAGGAAAAGCCTTTGATGATCGTGCAGGTTGTGGAGTTATAATCGAGCTTCTCAAAAATAGCTATCCATTCACACTCGTTGGTGTTTTCACGGTTCAGGAGGAACTTGGAATGAGAGGAGCGAAGATAGCCGCTTATAAAGCCAATCCTGACTTTGCTTTCACTCTCGAAGGAACGACAGCAGGAGATACGCCAACGAAAAGGGACGTCAGCCCATCTACAAACATGGGTGCCGGACCTGCCATCACCATAATGGACAGGTCATTCATAAGCGATAAGCGCCTTGTTGACCTTCTGGTAGATACTGCAAAAAAAGACAATATTCCATATCAGTTCAAGCGAACAATAACAGGTGGAACGGATTCCGGGGCGATTCACCTGCAACAGGGTGGTATCCCATCAGTCACAGTCGCTGTACCTGTAAGATACATACATTCACCCGTAAGCCTTATGAATTTAAACGATTTCAACAACGCAGTAATGCTTATGGAAAAAACTTTACGCAGAGTACCAGAATTGTGAGAGGCTGTTGATGCTTTTGGAAAGTATTAAAAACTTCCTGAATTTTTTGGTTCTTTGGTGTAAAGTGTGGGAATGATTCTTGCATATAAAAAATACCCCATAATATATGTCATTCCCACACTCAACACGGAAGAACCAATTTTTTTAACGATTACAGAGATGAAAGTGAATTTACCCACGACTAAAGTCGAGGGCTTCTTGCTTCAACGAAGGGCTACTCAGCGACACTGAGGGACTCCCCTCTCCACGAGCGTACTATTCCGGCCCTAGTGTAAACTTGGTTATCGTTTACAGTAAATAGTATACTGTAACTGTTTTGAATTGTCCATAGTTAATATATGCGATTTCCTCACCCCCAAACCCCCTTGATGAGCATTAAATAATTAATCGGGTAATAGATTAAGATGGATTCCCGTTTTCACGGGAATGACAAACCCCGTAGAATGTCATTCCCGTCCCCATGAAAATGGGGAAAGTGGGGAATCCAGAGAAGGCTATCTAGCTTATTACCCGATTATTTATTTAACCTTCATCAAGGGGGCAGGGGGCGAAGCTGAGAAATCTTATATCCAGTCCCAAGCGAAAGCTGGGACTGAAGCTCGTTGGTTTTACGATTCAAGGATCATAAAAGATGAAAACTGATATGCCCAATGATATTGAGGAACAAATAGATACTGACGAAGATATTTCTGAAGAACCTTATGTAAAGTCAGAGCATTATAATAGCATTTTTTACAATAAAGACAACGATCTTGTGCTAAAGCGTCTGCAGGATAGTGTTTTTGAAGACCCTGCATTTGTGAGCATAAACACGCAGGCAAGGGATTTTACTATTTTACCAGGATTTGATAAGCTTCTATCACTCCAAATGGCAAAGGGATTAATCTCTTACGAATACCAGATCCATGCGGCTAAGAAGGTGCTTAATACTTTCCGTGGTAGAGCGATGCTTTGTGATGAAGTGGGACTTGGCAAAACCGTTGAGGCTGGTATTATCTTGCTAGAGTATATATTAAGAGGTTTGGTGCGAAGAGTGCTTATACTGACTCCACCGTCTCTGACGACTCAGTGGCAGGAAGAAATGGAATCGAAATTCAGTTTAAAATTCATTCTGCATGATGATCTTGAGTTCAGAAACGGAGGCATAGACTCATGGCACAATTATGATAAAGTTATCGCATCTATTCACACAGCTAAACAAAAACAAAACGCTGATGAAATATCCAAGATCAATTATGATATGCTCATTATAGACGAAGCTCATCATCTCCGAAATAGGAATACTCAGCAATGGAAGTTTGTTAATAGTCTTAAAAAGAAGTATATGCTGATGCTTACTGCTACACCGATACAGGGCAATCTGGAAGAGCTTTACAATATAATAACCATACTGAAACCCGGACAGCTTAAAACTGTGAGTGAATTCAAGAGAACCTTTATGCAAAGGGGTGATCACCTCAAACCCAAAAATATTCAAAGACTAAGAGAGTTATTGAGTGGAGTCATGGTAAGAAACACCAGAGCGCTTACACACGTTCATTTACCTCAACGGAACGCTCGTATTGTAAAGATCAAGCTTACAGAAGCTGAACGAATGTTATATGATAACCTGACGGATTTTGTAAAGCAAAACTACATACAGGCAGAACATAGGAGAAATAAAGCCAGTCAGTTCACATTACGTACCCTACAAGAAGAGGTTGGGAGCAGTACTTTCTCGGTTCTTCCAACGCTTCAGAAGATGATCCAGAAAAAAGAAGACCAAGTGGAAGAACTGATCAAACTCTATAAACTTGCAGAAAGCATAAAGGATAATGCAAAGACGGAAGCTATGATTGAGATAATCAAAGCACATCAGGATAAGGTTATTGTTTTCACAAAATTTAACAGAACATTGGAACACATAACCAATGCACTGAGTGAGTATGGTATATCATTTTCAAAATTTTCTGGTTCTATGAATATGGCAGAGAAAGAGCGTGCTATAGAAGAATTTACCGGACAAACACAGGTTTTGGTTAGCACTGAGATCGGAGGAGAAGGGCGCAACCTGCAATTCTGCAATGCAATCATCAATTATGATCTACCATGGAATCCTCAACGTATTGAACAAAGAATAGGGCGGATCCATAGAGTGGGACAGAAAAGGGAAGTGTATATCTTTAACTTCTCTGCCGAAAACACTATCGAATCATACATACTTGATGTTCTGGATGCCAAAATCAATATGTTTGAGCTTGTGGTTGGAGAGGTTGATATGATTCTTGGCAACCTTGATGATGAAAAAGATTTCGCTGATCTAGTCATGGATATATGGGTAAATTCTACAACACAGATGGAACTGGAAAAAGGGATAAAGGACTTTGGCGAAAAGCTAGTCGAAGCCCGTAAGCAATACATGAAAATCAAAGAATACGATAATCGTCTATTTGGTGATTATTTCCATGCGTGATGAGTAATGAATGGAAGTGGTATATAAATATGTCACACGAAGATGCGGATGTAGTGAAGATCAGGAGTTTTGTAACGAAATGTCTCGAATCAGTAGGCACACTGATAGAGTTTACTGCGTATAACTATGCTGAAGTATTGATCTCCGACGAGTTCGTAGATCACTTTGATGGTGAGAATTACTACAAACTAGCTTTTGATTTTGATGTTGCAAGACAGCACGAGGAAGCCGAATTTGTAACTTATGGAAGCTACTTTTTGGATAAAGTGATCGATCTCGCAAGCCAAAGGGGATTGACGTGTAAACGTCATATTGTAGATAGTGATGTAGAGCTTCGAAACCTGCCGCAGAAAATTGCCAACAGGATCACTTTCAGGAATTGTCGGGTAACTTTCATGACCAATTCACCCGTGATATATAATTATCTCTTATTTAGTTTCAAAGTTTCTTATGTTTCTGACGAAAGAGAAGACCAGATCATCAAACTGCTTGTGAATCTTAACACCGGTCATGTAGACATTAGGATGCTAGAAGCTGTCGGTTCCGCTTTTTTTACTGACAGTTCACATACAAACTATGGCATAGAGAATATGCAATCCGTAGAATACGCTTATGGGGTTGCGATAAAGACATTGGAACAGCAAATTCAACCCAAGATTCGTGAAATCCGGACTAAGATCGAGATACGTCTAGCTTTTGAAAAGAATAGGATAATGGAGTATTACGATCAGATAGATAACGAACTGAAATCCAAACTCGAAAAGCTGAATGAAAGCAAGAATAAGGAAGGGATCAACGCCATCAATGATAAGCTTCGTCTGAGTGCGATAGAGAGACAAAGAAGAATAAATGAAATTGAGGAAAAAAATGCACTCAATGCTTATATAACGCTGTTCAATTCAACTCTGATCTCACAGACGAAGATCAGGAACAAATACAATGTGAAAAGAGGTAAGACTGAACGTGATACATACGTGGTTTGGAATCCTGTTTTGAAGGACGTTGAACCTTTGGTTTGCGATATTTGTGGAACTGAGACTTTTGATGTTGATCTCTGCTCAAACTCTCATCTTGGGTGTATGGAATGTGTATCTTCATGTAGTGAGTGCAACACACGAATTTGTAAAAGCTGTGGCACATTCAATGAGTGCTGTGTATGTGGTGTCTCTTTGTGTGACAGGTGTAAATCCGTATGTGAAAACTGTGGTGACGTGCTATGCAAGGGTCATATCGAATCATGCACCTGCAAGGAAGAAACGCGTCGTGAGGAACAGAAAGCAGAAAAGAGAAAAAAGGAAGATCGCATACTCGAATTCCAACAATCACTACCGCAATTATCAAGGTCAATGAAGCATTATATGGATGAATATGTCAAAAAGAACATAGATTTACTTGATGAAAACTGGAAAAAAGCCCTATTTAAGATACAAACTGCTCTAACAGTGGAGGATAAGCTTAAAGCACGAGAAATCCTTTCGGAACTTGATGAAAAATATCCTGATAATGCCTGGGTTAAAGCTCGTTTGGTCCTGACTTATGAGAGATTTTCCACTAAGTTAATGTCATTAAGTCGTCATGCAGTTAGCATGGCTCCACAATTAGCTATTACACATACAGCATTTGCATATATGCTCCAGAAAAGAGGAGCATTAACCTATGACCAGACGGTAGACGAATATGAGAAGGTAATAAAATTAGCCGGGAATGATGAGACAAATCTTATAGCTAACGCTCATTACCAAATAGGAAAGGTATTGCAAGATCATACTTATGACTGGTGGGGAGCAATAAATAGATGGGAGAAAGCCCTTGAGATAGACCCACATTTCAGCCCAGCACGTCAAGCCATTAGTTATATGAAGGCTTCATTGAAAGGAAGATTCTGAGCATTTTTATCTTACCGAAAATAAAGGAGGGGTATATTAAGAACGATATTCTTATAGTTTTTAATATACCATTTAATAATGCCTAATTTGATAACAAATAATGAAAAGAATGATGAAGAAGTATTTTTTACAAAAATACAAAAAGCTTTGGAAGGAAAAAAACTCAATCCAACTGCGGCAGAGAACATTAAAAGATGGTTAACTGGAAAAAAATATCGTGAATTTTATGCTGATCTTCGCTTAATGGTTGATAATGAGGAATTCGTTAGACTAAACGATTGTTTTTATACTGTGATTCCTTTCGGGACAAGTGGTAGACGTGGTCCTGTAGGAATTGGTACCAATCGGATTAACTTCATTACAATAAGTGAGTCAGCACAGGCGGTTGCTAACTATCTATTTCACATTAAAAATAATAAAACATGCAAAGCAGTAATTGCTTATGATACACGGCACTATTCTACGGAATTTGGGATTAGAGCGGCAGAAGTGTTTGCAGGTAATGGAATTTTGGTGTATATATTCGAGAATTTTAGGTCAACACCCGAACTTTCCTTTGCAGTGAGGGAGTTAAAAGCGGATATTGGGGTTGTCATTTCCGCTTCTCACAATCCTCCATCTGACAACGGATTTAAAGCTTATTGGGCTGATGGAGGGCAAATTATACCTCCACATGATCAGGGAATTATCAATGAAATGCAGAAAATAATTGACGAAGTAGATCAATCTGATATTAAGCGAATTCCAATAGATGAAGCCATAAATCAAGGTTTGGTGAAATGGATAGGGGAAGAAATAGACAAAAAATACCTAGCATCTGTGTGCCGAGAATTGCTGTTACCTGAAAGTAATAATGATATTCATATCCTTTATACTCCTTTACATGGAACAGGAACTACATCTGTCTTACCAGTGCTTCAACATTTCGGGTATCACGTTGATGTTCTTAAGGAGCAAGAAAAACCTGACGGAGATTTTCCGGAAGTAAAAAATCACATTCCTAATCCTGAAGATCCAGCGGTATTAGAATTAGCAATTACAAAAGCGAAGGAGCTTTCATTAGATATAGTTTTAGCGAGTGATCCAGATGCAGATAGACTCGGAGTAGCTGTGCCTTTATCTAACGATAAAAAGGAATGGATTACATTAACAGGAAACCAAATAGCTTCACTTTTGACTTATTTTGTCTTGGATCAATTACAGAAAAAAAACGCCATTCAACAAAATGGTGTTGTCACTAAAACTTTGGTGACAACAGATTTAATGACAGATATTTGTAACAGTTTTGATGTACATATTATAAAAAATCTGTTAGTAGGATTTAAATATATTGCAGAGATTATCAATGAAGCTCCAGAGCTTTTCATTGTTGGAGCAGAGGAAAGTCATGGATTTTTAAAAGGTAGTTACACAAGGGACAAAGATGCTGCTGTAGCTGCATTATTGATGACAGAATTAACAGGATATTTGAAAAAGCAAAATAAAACACCATATCAGTTCCTTGATGAACTATATAGAAAGTATGGTTATTACAAGGATGTTGTAAAATACATTATTCTTGAAGGAGAAGAGGGAAAACGTCAAATTGAGCTAATCATGGATGAATTGCGCAATCATCCGCCAGAGAAAATTGGGGAGTTAAAAGTCATTGAAATACATGATTACAAAATAAATTGTATTACTAATCTATTATCAGGAGAAAGGCAAACACTGGAGTCTCCAAAAGACAATTTATTAATATTTATGCTTTCTCAAGATGGACGCACTCGTGTGTCTGTTCGCCCATCAGGAACAGAACCTAAACTTAAATACTATGTAAGTGTTTACTCAGAGGTTAGAGAAACAATAACAGAAGATGAACTAACGAGAATCAAGGAAGTTACAAATGCACTTGCAACAGCCATAGTGCAGGACATCTTCCAAATGGCTGAGGTCTTAATTGCTGAAGTACTCTCTATACGTTACAAGGATTTATACGAAATAATGCAGGCTTTTGCTACTCCTTTTGATACAGAGAACGTCGCAAAGGTTGTGGTAAAAACAGCAAGAAAAATTGTAAAGGCAGAAGCATCCGCTCTCTTTGTTAAGGATGAGCAAAAGAATCGAATATCATTACTTGCCCAAGAAGGATATAGTGGATTTGATAAGGATGTATTTTACGATCTCTCAGATGAAGATGATATGAGACATATTACACCCTGGATATATCAAAAGGAAGAATCAGTAAAAATTGACTTTGAAGATGATTTTCAGCAGCATCCAGTTTATCAAAATCGTTTCAAGGGGGGAAAGTATAGTCGTGCACTCAATCGTGGAGAACGATCTTTAATTGGCATTCCTTTAATGCTAGGTAATGAAACATGGGCAGTATTAAAAGTAGTAAATGCGTTGGAATCCAAGCCTCATTTCAACGACGGAGATAGGCTGACTTTGGAGGGATTAGGGCGACTTTATATGACTGCTTTGGAGAACAGTCATCGTATGGAGCACCAAACGGAATTAGCAAGAAAGCTGGTTGACTTCGCAGGGGAAAAAGAAAAGCTATATGATGAAATTGTTGAGGAATGTAATAATCTCCTATATTCAGAAGCAACCTCAATGTTTCTATTTGATAAAGGTAAAAAATCTTTATGTCTTGCTGCCGTAGCAGGATTCTGGAAAGAATTTAAGGGTAAAATTTCCTATAAAATAGATGATCAAAAGCTTACTACTTGGATTGCTAAACATCCTGAACAGATTGTCAAATTAGATTCTCAAGATGAACTGCGCAAACATCCAGCCTATGGCACTAATTACACAGGCGGAAAGTATGATAGCCAGATCTGGGCGTCAGGTAGCGAGTGTTATTCCTTTCTTGGAACAGCTCTTATAGACAGTAAAGGCAAAGTAATTGGTGTATTAAAAGTCGAAAATAAAAAACCCAAGAATACTGCTTTCAATATGAATGATGTTCAATTACTAAAATTCATAAGTAATATCATTGTGTTGGCAATTACTCGTATGACATAGAAATCTACAAGGTGACTGGCTGATTGACTGACAAAACCCAAGATTAAGCATTGAATAACCCATGCCACTATGCGAAAGAAACACCCTCATAATCCATTTTGATAATTCGTGAAGGCAAAATGTCGGTAATAATGACTTTCAAACA
>Ga0315279_10006240_pt1 | contig 15111 bp, 16 predicted proteins | sample YL17G06_20_MG_FD_203694 | JGI IMG/M metagenome (GOLD analysis project Ga0315279, IMG submission 203694) | Sediment microbial communities from Yellowstone Lake, YNP, Wyoming, USA - YL17G06_20 | ecosystem: Environmental > Aquatic > Freshwater > Lake > Sediment | place: USA: Wyoming | collected... | reverse complement strand
TCGCAAAGAACTTGGCCTCTCGCCTCGACAAAGACCCAGCGTTGGTAGAGGTGGTCTTGCGTGAGTCTCGAGGCATTCGACGCATAGGAGACGGAGTCTTGATCACAGAGACGCGGCATGGGTTTGTTTGCGCGAACTCCGGCGTTGACAAATCCAACGTCCCCGGTGAACATACGGTTGCCCCGCTACCTGCTGATCCAGACGCTTCAGCGGCCCGAATTCGAAAAGAGATTCATGAAGCCTCCGGTCGCGACGTGGCCGTCATTGTCTCTGACACTTTCGGACGACCTTTGAGAATGGGTGAAACAAATATGGCCGTCGGCGTGGCCGGTCTGAAACCTATCCGAGACAGGCGGGGCGAGAAGGACCTTTTCGGCTACGTGCTCAGAGTGAAACAGACGGCCGTGGCTGACGAACTTGCTTCGGCTGCCGAGCTGGTGATTGGGCAAGCAGATGAAGGCGTTCCCGCCGCAATCATCCGCGGATACAAGTATTCGCGCTCCAAACGTTCGAAGGCAACTGAACTGGTCCGGCCAAGAGACGAGGACTTATTTATCTAAGTGCACCTACGCTCGCGACGTGCGAGTTCAATGCATTAAACTGGCTTACACACCCCATTCTTGCCTTGCACGCGCGATTCTGTTGTGCTCGTGTGGTTATCATAAGCGTTAAATGATTAGGTTTGTTCTTCTACATTCTTGCATGTCAGTGAATCATGAGATCAAGGGCAATACGCTGAAGGTCTACCTGTACTTGCTGAGGCACGGACCGTCTGAACTCAGGGATGTTCAGCGTGGGGTCGGCTTGTCGTCGGCTTCCCTTGCTTCTTACCATCTTGGAAGACTCACGGAAGCTGGCTTCGTGACGCAGGATGAACATGGAAGATATTCTGCCGTGAAGGAAGCATCAGACAGGATCCTTGAGGGCTACTCGAGGATAGGGCCCGCGATCGTGCCGCAGCTATTCTTCTTTGCCTTAATGTTCACTATTCTTGTGGCGTTTTTTTCGTTCGAGGCATTGTTCGCGCCGGGTTTCACAGTGTACTTAGCGGCTGTCTCTATTGCTATGGTTATCGTGTTCTGGTATGAAACTGTGAGGCTTTGGCGCAGGTTGGCAGTTTAACTTTGATGGCGAACTCGGCGGGCATGGTTAAAGACTGTTGAAAGACTCATTCAACGATCTTTAAGGAACTTTCAAAAATGTAGGTTTTTATTCCTTCACGATTACGCTTCCAGACGAGGAGAATGAAAAATGCAGAGAAAATGGACTTTGAAGTATGGTTCAGCCGCGGTCCTCGCAGCATCAATAATCATCGCTGTCGCCTTGTTTGCCAACCCAAACCTGCTCAATCAGACTTCGGCCTCAACGTCTTTTCTAGTATTGTTAACTGACCCTCCGACTGTCCCTGCTGGAACTACATTGCTCAACTTGACGTACTCTGACGTTTCGCTTCACGTCGCCTATCCGAATGGGACTAGCTCTTGGCTTCCCGTCAACGCTTCAGGCACGGTTAACCTGTTCTCTCTGGTCAACATGACTCAAACGATTGCTTCCACGACGATTCCGACCGGTTCAACGGTGGACAAGATCCAGTTCACCATAGCCGACGTCGACGCTGTGGTCAATGGAGCCACGTACAATGTGACCACGTTGTCGAGCACTCTCGTGGTATCGGTTGCAAACAGCGAAGTCAATCAGACACTTTCAGGCGTACTCGTGGACTTCAATCCGACGCTGGTTCAGATTCAGGCAACTGACGCCAACGGAACCTTGGTGTACTATTACGTGCTCGTCCCGAGCGCGACTGCAACGATCGTTGGTGACTTGACCAAAGAGCACATGAAAGTAGGAACCATCGTTGAGCTAGGGCAGAACAACAGAGTAAGACTGGTGCGCGTCGTCGAAAAATTCTCGAAAAATGTGACGTTTACCTCGGCTTCGCTTTCGGTAAACGGCAATTTTACAACTCTGTCAGTGACTTTGAAGAATATGGGTAACGTTACGTTCAGAGTTTTCGGGCTGACACTGCACGGTGAATTCAATGCAACACGTACTTGGAGAAGAATGGATCATGAAGAGGAGCACGAGATCATTGAGAAGACTCATCCTAGCACGATTCCTTTCAAGGTGAACGGTTCATCGCTGATTCCGCTTTTCGGTGATCAAGAGGACAATGAGCACGATGGTGAACATGAGCACGATGATGAGAACGAGCACATGGAGCTTTCTTCGCTCGTTTTACAGCCTGGACAGAGTGTCACATTGAGTTTCAGCGGTGTCATTGCGCTTCACCCCCACGAGGATAGCATGATGAGTCCCGCGATGGTTGTGACTCCGATAGTCGGAGGCAACTACACCCTGAGACTGATGGGCGAAGGCTACCAGACGTTCAACGTCACGGCAGTGTCCTAGACCTCAACGTCAGGACGCTCATCCTTTCTTTTTCTATGCTTCAGTTCTGCTGCCAGATGTCTTTTCAGGAATATATTTATCAGTATTAAGACAACATCTGAGACAATTGCTAGGAGACAGCTGTTCTTTGAAAGTCATCGAGAACGTCATAGATTTGATCGGCGAGACGCCGATGATCAGACTGGCCTTCGATGGTGTCGAAGCTCGTCTGTATGCAAAACTTGAATATCTCAACCCTGGTGGAAGCGTTAAGGACAGAATAGCGAAGCAAATGATTGAACAGGCTGAGAAACGGGGGGTCTTGAAGCCCGGGTACACAATTGTCGAAGCAACGAGCGGTAATACAGGAATCGCGCTTTCTTTGGCTGGAGCTGCGAAAGGATACAAAGTAGTTGTCGTCATGCCTGGGACCGCTTCTTCTGAAAGGAGAAGCATTATGAAACATTATGGCGCTGATGTGGTTTTGACGTCGTCTGCCGACTTTGTGGAAGGCGCTCTAGCGAAGGCAAGGGAGCTTGCTCGACAACCGGGTTGGTGGATGCCCTCACAGTTTGAGAATTTCGATAACGTGGCTGCCCATAGGGATAACACGGGCAGGGAAATTTTGAAGCAGGTTCCCAGAGGGTGGGTTGACGTTTTCATAGCGGGCATCGGCACAGGAGGAACACTGATGGGAGTCGCGCAGGCTTTGAGGTCCGTCAATCCCAAAGCGAAGATAGTAGCCGTTGAACCCGTAGGGTCAAGATCCTGCGCGCCGAAGAAAGTGAAGGATCACCTGTCGGTAATCGAACATCAGGTAGAAGGGATGGGCGACGGGTTCATTCCTAACATCGTGAACACAGAAACTATCAATGAGTGGATTCAAGTTACCGATGAGGATGCAATAGAGACGGCCTGTTGTTTAGCGAGAGAAAAAGGGTTGTTTGTTGGAATATCTTCAGGAGCGAACGTTTACGCCTCTATGCAGGTGGCTAGGACTTTGGGGAAAGGAAAGAACATCGTGACTATTCTTCCAGACAGTGCAGACCGGTACTACACGACGGGGCTTTTCAGGGAATCATGTTGCGAGAAAAAACCATCTGGAAAATCGACATTTAGATAGTCTTCTATAACGAATCTAAAGGATGAATCGAGCCAATGGGCGCTCTTGCCATCCTTGTCGATCTTGTTTTCTAAGCTTCCATTTTGTCTTTGCCGCGGCCTAGGATTTCCCGTCTTTTCCAATCAAGCAGCTTTTTCTTCGAAAATACCTGTGCCGAACCAAAGTGTTCCAGACATGGGAATTCCGTGCATTTGCCACAGGAGCCTATCCCTCTATCTTCGGCACACTTGTAGAGCGAGCATTCAGCGGCCTTTTCCGCAAAAGGGTCTACACATCCCTTGCACTTGGTTAGAATGTAAAGCCTGCAGGATCCGCAAAAGATACCGCATTTTCCAACAGGTTCGTCCCGCAAAGTTGGTTTCAGCCCTGTAATAGCAATGAGTTTTTGAGGTTATTTAAACATTGACTCCCGGACAACCCCCAATCCCTGCTAGCCAAAAATCACGTAATAAGGCTGCACGCACTGCAAAATTCTTGCATTAACATTTACCTGCGTCAAAGGACAAGAAAGATTGTGTTCAATCGCAAAAAACATTAAGCAGCCCAACTCAAGACGTAGTCCTAAATGAACTTCGATGCGATTCTGCTGGCTATCGTAACCTGCTTTTCTACTTTGATAGGTGGGACACTTGCTGCGCGACGTAGGAAAAACATCGGAGTACTCGGAGCATTTGCAGCGGGCGTGCTAATCACTACCTCATTGCTTGACTTGCTGCCCCAGACCTTCAGGCTCGCCACGTCAGTGAATGTGCTTCTCGAAGACGTGATGGCCCTGACCGTCGTCGGATTCCTCTTTCTATACATCATTTCCAAGGTGATTACCGCTCACGTTTTCAGCAAAGCAGGCGAATACACCGAAATCAAGCATCCTTTAGGCGGTCTTTTTGCCACATCACAGCTTTCAGTGCACAGCTTCATCGACGGCTTGGCAATCGGATTTGGTTTCCAAGCCGACATCCACGTCGGAATTATCATAGCAATCGCTGTCATCTGTCATGACTTCACTGATGGACTCAGCACGGTTACAGTTATGCTGAACTCAGGCAACTCACTGAAGAATTCCTTGCGAATGCTGTTACTAGATGCGATTGCCCCGGTTCTCGGTGCGATCGTTGCTCTTTTCGTTGAAGTTCAACAATATTACATAGTGCTCCTTCTGCCCTTTTTTGCGGGCGGTTTTCTTTACCTGGGAGCAAGTGACCTCTTACCTTCGGCACATGAAAAAAACCCCGAAACCCTAACAGTGATCTTCTGCACAGCAGGGTTTTTGGTGATATTCGCCCTGACGTACGTGTTGACTAACGTATTAAATGTATAACTGTAGGCAGTCTGGAAATACCGCTTGATCTTTTCTAACATTCCATGCGAACGCGCATTCAAGAACCTCTTCAATGGAATGCTGTCTGCTAGGAAGCAAGGCGCTTTTCCAGTAGCTCATCCAGTTTGGAAAGTTGGTTTTTCCAGAAATTTTGCATTTTCTCAGCTGCTTCCAAGCTGTCAAGTCTTGAGTGCTGTACGACAACTTGGGTTTTTTCTTTACCCTTTGGATAGAACTCCACGCTCAACATGCTTTTCCCATCCTCCCACTGAGCCCTAATAGATCTGTTTCGCGTCGAAGTAGTGACTTTGAAACTCGATTCTTGAATCCAGCGGCCTCGTTCTTCGACTGAGGACCAACATTCGTAGAGAATTTTTACTTCAGCTGGAAAAGTCTTGCTCACACTGATCTCGTAGCCTTCTGGCCGCTGATATTGCTCACGTCTCCCTGCGTGTTGCTCAAAAGCGTTGGTAATAATCTGGCACCACCAGTCATTCAGACGATACTGTCTCCCTAGAAATGTGGCCATGTCCTTGTGGCTCATGTTTCTCGATGAACCACTGCTCAGAATGTCAAACCATTCATGCCATGTCTTGCCAGTCTTTGCCTTAATGGCTTCATCACCGACATGGAGACTGGGCATATGCCATCAAATCACTATTGTTTCACGCAGGTTCTTATCGATTATGCAAGGCAACAGTCAATGGTGTGAATTAGACGACGAACAATAGCAGTACCGAAGTGATCAGACAGAAAAGTCCCACGAGAAACATCACGGCAGCGGTCGTCCAAAGCTTTTTCCTCGTCGGGTAGATGCTGTAGAAGAATATGGAAAACGCTGACGACAAGAATGTGATTGCTGCAAGCAGCAACGTGTATCTAAGGACGGACGGCGTTCCCATGCCCGTGATTTGCAGAACCGTCAGACTCAGCGCTGCCAACGTTCCAGGGTAGGATGCATTGATAATTGGTTTTATGAATTTCTCCTCAAACTCATCCATTGCTACGCCTTCTTCTTGCCTCTTGATCGATAGTAAGCGGGTTGGGGCTTAAGCTTTTTCTGAAAGTATCCGAGGTCACTCGAACTTTTTTGCAAGCTACTTTTTCTATGGTTGAGCAGGTCTTTTTCTCCCCATAGATGTTTCCCCCTCGGTCTTTGGCTACACATTCTTCTATAACTGTCTTCTCGATCTTTCTAACATATTCGTTTAAGAAACAGAGTGGCAACTGGTTACAATGGGGAGAGAGGAGAAGGCGGAACGGGTACAATGAGCTCCGAAAACGTAAGGAACTTGGACGAGCAATTCCTCGGAACCTTCATAAAATTCTACTCCAAACGCTATGAACAGTGGAAAAAGAAAGACCTTCTCGTGGTGGCGCTCGAAACAATGCCTAAACAAGTGGACGTGGCAAACGTCATTGATAACCTGATACGGTTAAAGTGTGAATTCTCCAAAAGACTGAGTTACGAAGGTTAAACTGCTGAAAAGTCGTCAATGATCGTCTCTTTTTTTAATTTCAGTCAATTTCACGCATCCTGGGACGCTGAGCGGATCTGAATCATTCGTCTGGACGCTGAATTCATAATTCTAATAAAAAGAGAAGCGCAAATCTGATGATGAGAATCAGCAATGAGAATTCTGCGCAGACAAAAGTCCACTTTCGTTCTGAGCATAGTGCTGTCTCTGCTAGGAGTAGCTGCACTTTTGTTCACGTTTTGGAAAATCTGGCCACACATTTCATCGGTCAAAGATCTTCTTTCAACCTTTATGACACTTCTCTGGTCAGAAAAATTCGATCTAATCCCAAACTTTGAATTTCAGCTCATATACCTTATCGCTTTAGGTGTCGTCCTACTCATTTCCGGCGTGACATTGTACGTATTGAGCGTGCGATGGTTCTATCTGCCTGGAACGGTTGTGCGGTATCGATGTCCATTCTGCCACAACGACTGGAGGTCAACAGGAGATAAGGCGTTAGTACTTTGTCCACATTGTCGACAGCTGGTCCATCCAACGTTGGTCGAAAAGAGATAGAAACAGTGAACGCTTGCCTGAGTGGCATTATGTGCAACATGATTGCCCACGGCGCACTTGACTCTTAGAAAGATTTGTGTTCTGTCCTCTTGATTATCTCGTCCTGCAGCTCGGTGCTGAGATTCACAAAGTAATCACTGTAGCCTGCTACTCTCACTAGCAGGTCACCGTGCTTCTCAGGGTGCTTCTGTGCTTCACGCAGCGTGTCTGCGTTCACAACGTTAAACTGGATATGATGGCCGTCGAGTCTGAAGTACGTGCGAATCAGGCTCGCCAACTTGTCAAGTCCCTGCTCATCTTCCAATAGTTCCGGTGCAAACTTCTGATTCAGAAGCGTGCCGCCAGTCCTGATATGATCAATCTTGGAGGCTGACTTGACAACTGCAGTGGGGCCTTTCCGGTCTGCACCTTGAACGGGTGAAACGCCCTCTGAGAGTGGTTCACGAGCTTTCCTGCCGTCGGCGGTGGCTCCAACCATTTTGCCGAAATAGATGTGCACAGTCGTCGGCAAGAGGTTGATCCTGTACTTTCCACCCTTGGTGTTCGGTCGACCATCAACGGCATCAAAGTAGGCCTCAAAAACAGCTCGCATGACAGAATCCGCGTAATCGTCGTCATTCCCGTATTTCGGTGTCTTGTTCAATAAACGTTGGCGCAGACTCTCATGTCCGTCGAAATTAGTGTTGAGAGCCTTGATAAACTCGCTCAGCGAAATCTGCGGTTTGTCATAGACTTGTTGCTTCAAGGCCGACAACGAGTCGGTGACGGTTCCCAACCCTACGCCTTGGATATAATTGGTGTTGTACCGTGCTCCTCCATCATTGTAGTCTTTGCCGTTCGATATGCAATCGCTGATGAGCAGAGACAGAAAAGGAGCTGGAAGAATCTCAGCGTACAAACGCTCGATCAAATTGTTGCCCTTGATCTTGATATCCACAAAATATTCTAGCTGTTCTTTGAAGGCGGCAAATAGCTCCTCAAAGGATTTGAACTTGTGGGGATCACCGGTTCGAAGTCCAATTTTCTTGCCTGTCTGCGGGTCAACTCCATTGTTTAATGCGATCTCGAGCACTTTGGGCAAGTTGAAGTATCCCGTGAGAATGTAGCTCTCTTTGCCAAAAGCCCCTGTTTCAACGCAGCCACTTGCTCCACCGTTTCTGGCATCCTCGATTGTCTTCCCCTGTCTGAGCAACTCTTGAATTATCGCGTCGGTATTGAAGACTGACGGCTGACCAAAACCCGTCTTGATAATTTCTAACGCACGTTTTAGAAAACCGTCTGGAGATTTCTTGCTCACCTGAACCATGGAACTGGGCTGCGGAATCCTCATTTCTCCTACGACATCAAGGATCAAGTACGAAAGTTCGTTCACGGCATCTGAACCGTCAGCTTTGACGCCGCCGACGTTTATCAACGCAAAATCATTGTACGTATTGCTTTCCTCGGCCGTCACTCCTACCTTCGGCGGAGAAGGCTGATTGTTAAATTTCAACCAAAACAACTGAAGAAGTTCCTTTGCACTCTCTCTTGTCAAACTTCCGTTTTCAAGCCCCTTTTTGTAGAAGGGATATAGATGCTGGTCAAGCCTTCCAGGGTTGAAAGAGTCCCATGGGTTCAACTCCGTGATGACGCCCAAATGGATAAACCAGTAGTGCTGCAGCGCCTCCCAGAAATCTCGGGGAGGATACTCTGGAACATGATTGCATACATCGATGATTTTCTTGAGCTCTTTCTTCCTCTTTGGATTCCTTTCTTTTTTCAGTAGTTCTCTTGCTTTTTTAGCGTGGCGTTGTGCGTAATTGATGACGGCGTCTGCTGTGATCTCCATCGCCTTGAGTTCTTCATTTTTCTGGTACGCGTTTGGGTCCTCCAGAAAATTCAGGTTTTCCATGCTGTTCAGGATGTCTTTTTTGAAGTCGGCCAACCCTTTGCAGTAGATTTTGTCATCCAACGCGGTGTGACCTGGCGCTCGCTGTTCTAGAAACTCTGTGAATATGCCTGCTTCATACGCGGCTTTCCATTCTTCAGACATTTTGCTGAAGATCATTTCTCTTATCGATTTGCCCTTCCAGAAAGGAATGATCTTCTCCATGTACACACGTTTGGTTCGGGCGTCGACTTCGTACGGCGTCTTCTTTCTACTGTCAAGAATCTTTAGATCATCACGAGAATGGCAGCAAATCTCTGGGTAAGTTGGAACAGCTTTAGGTTTAGACCCTCTTTCGCCAACTATCAGCTCGCCATCGCCAATATACACGGTCTTATTCTCGAGTACATACTTGAACCCAAGAGCTCTTCTGACTGGAGTAGAAACGCCTCCAGCAATGTTGCTCTCGTGGAATTTGGTTATCAGGACTGCTCTCTCTGCAGTGATGAAAGGTCGCGTCTTTATGCTCTCTTCTCTCAAATGCTTGACTCTTTTGTTCACGTTATCCTCCTCCTATCTTCACTTTTAGACCGAAAGTGTCGAGTTTCCGCTTGATCCGTCTCAATTCCTCTTCTGAGGGAGATCTGACACTATTTAACTTGTATCTCCTTCCGAGACTTCTGTATTTCGCAATTCCAGCTCTATGATAAGGAAGAAGATGGATATTCTCAATTCCATTCTTGCGCAAGAACTCACCCGTTTTGTTAACATTCCTTTCGTCGTCATTGATGCTGGGAATTACTGGGAAGCGGACCAGGATATTGCACCCATCATCTGCCAGCTGAGTGAAATTCTCCAAGATCAATTTGTTCGAAACGCCTGTGAACTTTTTGTGGACTCTTTCATCCATGACTTTGATGTCAAAGAGAAAAACGTCAACTTTGCTCATTATCTTGGCAAAGTCTTTCTTGGGGGCGTATCCGCACGTGTCCACTGCAGTATGAATGCCTCTTTTCCTGCATTCTTCGAGAAGACTTTCCAGAAAGTCCGCTTGCATTAGTGGCTCTCCCCCAGAAAACGTTACTCCGCCGTCAGATTCATCGTAGAAAGCCTTGTCTTTCTCGATTTCCTTCGTGACTTCCGCCAGACTCGTTGTTTTTCCAGAAAATTCTAGGGCGCCTGTTGGACACGTCTCAGCACACTCGCCGCAGAGGTCACAAAGCCTCCTGTCAATCGACAGCTTCTCTTCTCGATGAGTCAGGGCCTTGATGGGACAGGCTTCTGAACATTTGAAACATCCTGTGCACTTGTTTTTCCTGTACATCAGTTCAGGCTTTGAAACCTGGCCTTCAGGGTTGTGGCACCACCAACATCGCAGGGGACATCCCTTCAAGAATACGGTCGTGCGAATACCCGGTCCATCGTCAGTGGCGTACCTTTTGATGTCGAAAACAAGGCCTTCCGTTGACGTCACACTCGTCGAGATCGGTTGAATTCAAACCCCAAATTGATGATAAAAACCTTGCTGTTACACGCGTCGTCTTCGACAAGTTTAAGAATTGGGGGGCAAGGTAAAAGGATAAAAGAGTGTGAAGAGAAACACACTAAGAATTACGAGGATAAACGTATGTCGTCAGGTGGAGAAGGTTCCAACAAATATTCCTTTATTTCCTTCATTCTCAGCGTATTGGGATTCTTTTTCTTCAGCGTGTACTACATTGGAGGAATTCTAGGGGTCGTCGCAATCGTCGTTTCATTCTTGGCCGAAGACTTGGCGAAAGAGAAATCATTGTTTCAATACTTGACGATCATTATCGCCATAGTCGACATCATGGGTGCGGTAGTTGGCTGGAACATAATCGTAAAGGCATAGTAAGAGAAACCAAGAAGGCGTTTCTCAGCGCGCTAGGCGCCAAGTCGTCCAGGTTTTCTCGGAATCATCGACGTGATTGATAAATTTCCCACTGACGTAAACTAGTGTTGTGGAAACATGCCGAAAATTCTTGTCCTTTATTATAGCCGTTCGGGCAATACTGAAAAGATGGCAAATGCCGCCGCCAATGGAGCCGGAAGCGTTGCAAGAACTGACGTTGAGCTGAACTACTACGTGTCTGAAGAACAACTTTCGGATTATGAGGCGATCTTGGTGGGAACACCGACCTACCATCGCAACATGCCTAGCATCATTAAAAACTACTTTGAAGAAGCAGCCATGAAGAACGTAAGTCTCAGGGGAAAATCGCTGCTGCTTTCGGATCTTATGGATGGAGCGGGGAACGTTCAAAGCTAGTTCTTGAGATTCTTAAATATCGGTTTGGTATGAACGTGACAGAACCTCCGTTGCTGGCCAATTACACGCCGGATCAAACAAGTCTTGAAAAGTGCTTTGCTTTGGGCAATAGAGTTGCCGAAAGCCTTATTCCGAAAGCTTAACATGTCCTTTAGAAAGGAGGCAGATGCTTGAGCGCAAAAGAGGAATTGATTGGATTTTTGAAGGAACAGATCAAAGTGGAGAACAGAATCGTGGATTCATTGAACAAATCTCTGCCCGAGATTGACAATCCGACGGTAAAGGGCGTCTTGAAGGGGATTTCACTGGATTCGGTTAAACACGCAGAGATGTATGCTTCAGCTGTAAGGTTAATGACGACGGTTTCTAAAGCATTGACTCAGGAAAACCTTGACAAGCAGAAAGACCTTGTTGAAAGACATATCCAGATGGAAGCTGAACTGATCAAGAAAATTAACAAGATGCTCCCAGCCGTCAAAGACAACAAAGTCAAGCTCCTGCTAAACGCGATACTCGGGGATGAGAAGAGGCACCATGGACTCTTGAAGGAAGTACTGGAAATTCTCGTGAAGGGAGAGACCATCACGGAGGCAGACTGGTGGGACATTATATGGAAAGATGTGCCCTTTCACGGATCACCAGGAGGCTAGTCAGGAGAAAAAGGTGCGAGTCTAAAGACTACCCCATTTTCTTCTATCGCGTCGTGAATCAGTTCTGCTTTCAGTGAATCGTCTGTTTAACTCTTGCCTGTTTTCTCGTTCTTAACAGTCACATGTGCCTCTAACGTGGAAGAAACGCTTGTTCCTTTGTCCTTGAGAAATCGTCTTGTTGCATCTTGCGTTTCTGTAATCAGATTGCGTAGGTTCCTCAGCATCGAAGCCACTTTGACGCCTCGATCTGTAAGAGAGTAAGTCAAAGGTTTTCTTCTTTCAAAGACGAGCTTCTTTCCCTTCAACTTTCTCACATACTTGTAAGTCCTTCTGAGTGATATGCCTGATCTGTTTGACAGTTTTCCAGCATAGATTCCTTCATCTGGAATGTCTTGGTAGACTCGATCTTCGGTGGGCGAAAGCCTCTCCAAGAAAGCGTTTCTTCTGGTTCTGAAGAAAAATATGTAGTTTTTTTCGTTATTTGTCTGGACTAGCGTTGATTTTTGTAGCCTGCTCAGGACTCGTCCAACGCTCTTGACTGGAATGACTTTTCTCATATCCTCGTTGGTTCTTGGTCTGTCAAGCAGCGAATCTAAAGCTTTCTCTTCGTAGCATTCTGAGTGGGGTGGTAATATTTTTTCTAAATCGGGAAAATCCCTGACCAAAACGTTGACTCTGCAGCCGAACAACGTCAAGTTGTAAGGGTTTTGCCCTTGCGCTATGAGACCCGCTTCAATTAACGGAGCAATGTATTCTTCCATTATCGTCTGCTGGCTGTGTTTGTATCCGAGCGAACTCATCTTTTCTTGGACTTTGGATACCGAGTGACTCTGTCTCGAAATGATATCCAGTATTCGCAGCCGTCTTTGGTTTTTTAGTGTATTTAGCAAGTTTTCGGTAAAATCGGGTTTACTTGTTTTTTCATAGATGTTCCTGAGCTGATTCTTTAGTTTCCATGTTTTGCATTCGGCGACACAGGTAAGTGCAGTCAGGGGCTTGCACTTATTGCATTTTTCCTCCAACGTGTTTATGACTTCATTCAAGTTGGCTCGATTTTCTTGGGTGAGGGTCGGATTCTGATAACTTACCATATCCATCAATTCGATTACCTTCGGCGTAAGTCATGACAGTCTTTGGAGAAAGGGGGTCTGACTTGCGTCTAAAATGCGATTTTGGGGATGCTAATCCTGTCATGACATACGTCATAACAGATATGACATACGTCATGTTTATATACTTTTCCCACATTTAACTCAAACAGTGAACTCTCCTTGATTCTTCCATGCGAGGTCGCTGTGAAATCAGTCGTTCCAGCTGTGAAGGCTTTAATGGCTCAACAACTTGTTCAACAACGTGGCCTGAAGCAAGATCAAGTCGCGGAAATCCTTGGAATTTCTCAGTCTGCAGTGAGCAAGTACTCCAAAAAAGTCCGAGGATACGTCATTGAGCTCGACGGAGTTGAAGTCGTACAACCGTTAATCGCAAAGATGATAACCATGCTCATGAACGGAGAACATCAAAGAGCCGCCTTTCTACAACTCTTCTGCCAGACATGCGCCGCCATTCGACAAACCGGCATCGTCTGCCAATTCTGCAGCAAATCTGAACCCAAAATCAGAATAACAGAGTGCACCTTCTGCTTCGAGACTAAACGCTGAAAACGGAAAGACGAATTCATGTCCTCGTTCGATGAAAAAGCTGTTCTCGATATTCTTGAAAAAGTCAGCAAGAGCGTCGTCAACATCAGCACAGTCAAGCTCGTGAACCGAATGTTCTATCAAGCCGTTCCGGTTGAAGGCACAGGTTCTGGAACCATAATAGACCCAAAAGGAAACATCCTGACCAACAACCACGTTGTTGGAGGAGCCGAGCGAATATCTGTTACCCTCTGGAACGGCGATGTTCTGGAAGGAACGATAATCAGTGCATGTTCGGTCCACGATACTGCCATCGTTAAGGTTCCCGAAGATGATCTCTCTGCCGCGGAACTGGGGGACTCAGACAAGCTCAGAGTTGGGCAAAGGGTCTATGCGATCGGAAACCCCTTCGGCCTCAAGGGTGGACCGACGATAACTTCCGGGGTGATAAGCGCCACCAGGAGAACGCTAGAATCCCAGCGAGGGTTAATCGAGAATCTAGTCCAGACAGATGCGGCAATCAACCCAGGCAACAGTGGCGGTCCACTCGTCGACCTTGAAGGGAAAGTGGTTGCGATAAACACCGCGATAATTCCTTATGCCCAAGGAATAGGGTTTGCCATTCCTATAAACACAGCGAAAACCTGCACGAGCGAAATGGCAAGACAAGGGATTTCCGCCAGGCCTTGGCTCGGAATCGTTGGATTAAGTCTCAACGAAGAGGTCTCGCATCAATATGGTATACCCCTCGAGCGAGGCGTCTTCGTGACGAAAGTGACCGATGGAAGCCCTGCGCAGAACGCAGGAATGATGATGGGTGACATAATCATGAGGATTGACAAGGCAACGATTCACACTATCGAAGATCTTCTGGCCGAAATTCATAAAAGAAAAGTTGGAGAAAAAGTAAGGATAACAGTATTCCGGAGAGGTTTCGAACAGTTTTTTGATGTCACACTCAGCAAGATGTCATAAATCTGGCAGGATTCAGATTTTGCTCTTTCACAGCTGTTCCTGCAACGGATAGCTTGGTGTATCATCATCTGGTCTGGAAACTTCACGTTTAACTCAATGCAAGCCCCTGTGAAGATATATATGACAATTGCGCTCAGAGAAATTGTGACTAAACGAGAAAAACTGACAGACTCCACAGCAGCGTGCTGAAATCCTGCGCTGGCTCGAGTTTGCGCATCAGAAGCTTTGGGGGTATAACTACGATGGAAGATAAGAAGATTGAGAGACGACCAAACCTTTCTGTGTTGGCATTGATTTCTTTTGCTTCCTCGTTCGCCGTTGCGAGAGCGTTCACGACACTGAGCCCGAAGACAAGTTTCATCACGTCCGGCTACCATATTCATCATTTTTGGTATGGCATAATCCTGTTAGCATTAGGCGGTTGGATTGGCATAAGCTACAATGAACCACGCATCGATAAAATCGCCGCAGTGATCTTTGGAGCGGGCGGAGGGTTGATCGGAGATGAAGTCGGTATCTTGCTTGCTCTCGAAGAACACAACTACTGGGCGGGAATAAGCTACACGTTCGTAGTTATACTCTTGGTTTTTGCTTCAATTCTGGTTTTAGTCAACAAGTATTCCAGATCGATTCTGCGAGACTTTGCTGGGTTTTCTCGTTCTCGCGGCGGTCTATATTCGGCGATTTTCCTCGCAGTGCTTTCATTCGCCTTTCTCATCGACACAGACAACATTATAATAATCTTGATTTCTGGCACGTTGGCGTTCATTGCCTGCATAATCATACTTTCATTCTTTGCTCAAGCAATTCGCAAGAAACTTCGA
>Ga0315279_10006239_pt1 | contig 15112 bp, 13 predicted proteins | sample YL17G06_20_MG_FD_203694 | JGI IMG/M metagenome (GOLD analysis project Ga0315279, IMG submission 203694) | Sediment microbial communities from Yellowstone Lake, YNP, Wyoming, USA - YL17G06_20 | ecosystem: Environmental > Aquatic > Freshwater > Lake > Sediment | place: USA: Wyoming | collected... | reverse complement strand
TAGATAGGTTTTTATCAGTTTCTTAGAAACTATCGTAAGTTAAATGCTTTTCAGCAGACAAGTTTGATTCTGCAAGCTTTGTTAGAACCAGCATTATCACAAAGAATAAAAGATGGTGATTTTGTCAAAATGTTTGACCATTTTAATCTACTACACACTGTTATAAATTGAGCGAAGGTTTTTAAGTCCATCACACCGTTCCTAACCCCAGAACTTTTAATGATAAGCCACAGTTGCTACGGACTTGCGTAATATCCATAGGTGTGTATGTATATCTCTCTACCAACTGCTGTATCAAATACCCTCTAGTCAATCAGGCTCTTACAAGCCAACGACATTCAGTCGTTGGTTATTGACAGCGTTTTATACATTTTGGTATAGTAGCGGCGAAGCATTTATTTCTTCAAACTATGATATTATGTTATTTCATTTAATTGACAAATGCCGCGCCCCTACAAATAATCTCCATTTTTTACGATTACAGAATCACGATTAATCTGACTTCAACTGTCCCCATGCAATCGCCAGTTTGCCTTTCTGATCAACAGCGTTGGAGACAGGTGGAGAGTTGTATAAATTCTTCATTTCATCTGCTGTCATTGCCTTATTGTATATCTCAACTTCATCCATAATACCATTGAAGTACCACGCCTGACCCGGGTCTGCTGGTGCGGCACCGAACCACATCTCAGTGTTTTGATAGGCTATATTCCCCGGTGCAGCTATAGTTCCATCAAGTTCACCGTTAACATAGAGATTTACATTCTTTCCATCGAAAACTGTTGCGGCAAAATACCATTCTCCGGTTACGATCTGAGTTTTCCCGTTAGCCATGGGCCAATTAGCCTGATGGATAAAGGATTTGAATATCCCACCTTCAGATGTTATGACATAACTATCATCGTAAGAGACGATTTCCTCCCTACCACCTGTTGCTGCAAAGTTCACCCACACTGCCAAAGTTACAGAGCTTTCAAGTTCCAGCGCAGGATCCTTTTTTACTGCAACGTGAATGTTCTTTCCAGTAAATTCAATCCCTTTTTCAAATTTAGCATCCACCCAATTAAGTTTACCACCAACGAACTTGCCATCGTTCCCTCCAACAACGTCTTTAACAGTATCACCAGAACCTTCGTCAAAAGACCATCTTGCAATAAGCTTAGGTGCTTGTGCCAATGAGATATTTGAAAAGCACAAAACCATTAAGGTGAGAATAATTAGGAAAGTGAAAGACTTAAATCTCGACATAATCTTTATCCTCCTTTGAACTATTGAGTTGCTGATGAATTAATAATTACCTATACGCAATATAAGCTTTTTCTTATAATTTGTCAAGATTCTGATAAAAGAAAACAGGTTCTTTGGTAAATAATGCGTAGCATAAGGAGGGAGCGCACAGCCTGCAAGGGAGAGCTACTCACAATGGGAGGTCACCTTGCTCTTAGCGTGTTTCTCACACCCCTCTGCACCGAACCGTGCTTGAGACTTTCACCTCACACGGCTCTCCACCAATTGTCTAATCTCTTGCCAGCTACACTTCCTATGGCAATCAGCGCAAAGTGTGATAAGATTTTCTAGTGAGTCTTCTCCACCTTCGCTCAAAGGAATGATATGATGAGCATGTATACCTTACATCCCATACATATTTGGCATACGCCATTATCTCTACGATAACACTCTATAGCTAGGTCTCCATCCCTTTCTGATTGTCCATGCCAGTTTACTTCTGGTTTCGTGATAGCTTTGAGAGTTAAGTTCCCTGCTCTATCTATAACCCTTAAAGCGAACAAAATTATTGTAGTTACCATGCACTACTCGATTATAGCCTCTGTTAGAAAATGGACATAGAACAACGATCTTGAATTTGGTTTCAGTAAAGATTCGCCAGTCCTTAGAGTGTATAGTTACAGTAATCGTGCAGAAAAGGTGCGCTTCTTACCAAATTAGATGCGCACCTTGATGGGTTCGAAGAATCATTCGCCTTTAAGCTTACCCCAGGTTGTTGTCGCTTTATCCCCTGAATTAACGCTCAAAATTGACGCTGGATTTGATAAGCTTTTAATCTCATCTATGTCTGCCCCTTTGTTAGATATCCAGAGTTCATCTAAAATCAAATGTGAGTAATAGTTTGCAGGTCTTCCTGATTCTGCTCCGATATCCAGATGAGGAGATTTAGATATGTCAATGTTATTCAGAGTCGCTGCAGGCATGTGTTGTGCCAATTCTCCATCCACATAGAATTTCGCATCTTCCACATCAAACACAAATACGAGATAATGCCATTCTCCTGTCTTTAAGGTTATACTGGTAGCATCGTAATCTGTGTCAGGCCATCTCGTGAGAGTCGGATTTTTATTATGGAATCCACATTTCCAACCATTGTTGCGATCAGCCGCCGTAGCATCCATAGAAGCCAATCCCTGCCAATCAACAGGATATTCTACAACGTTAAGGATGGCTCCTACAGTCATAGGGGCTTTGAGCTTACCCAATGAATCAGAAAGTGGAACGAGGATAACTGTTGTTTTACCATCAAGGTCAAGAGCGCCGTCATTTTGTCCTTTTACCCATTTGGGCGTGCCTGTTATTTCTCCATTATTACCGTACTTTGAAAAATCTCTGACTTTATTACCGCTCCCATCGCTGAAGCTAAAATAGAGAACGATGTCATTAGGTAAAGAAGCGTACGCAACCATGCTAAAAGTGATTGTAAGTAACATTGCACAGAGAAATGCTTTCATCTTCCTTCCCCTTTATGATTTGTGGCACTGTAAAAAATAAGTGCCGAATAGAAAAAAACAAGAAGATAAGTTTTCGGAATGAACCTTAGATAGTTCTGACCACCCTTGCACTATCCAGTGACATGCTAGACAAAATTGTGAATCTTGATGTGATAAAATGACATTGGCTTTAGATGCTGAGGGTTGGTCATAATTCAAGTATCTAAAACACACAGATCACCAAGTAATAAGTTATAAGGTTCTATGTCAAGTAATTTTCTTTATCACTGATTATTAACCTTTTTTCCATGCTTCAGTGTATCTGTGTTTTTAAATCATTTATGACCATACCTCAATTAATTCGGTTTCAATTAGTTTTTGATATTTCCCCATGTAGTAGTGAGTGTTCCTTTGGTTGATACAGGGGATGCAGTAGGAGGACCGCTTGCCATAATTATCTTGATGTCATCCTGCTTAAGCGCTCTCTTATATAAGCAGAAGTCGTCCATGAGTCCAGCGAATGGTCTTGCATCGTCAATATTTTTCCCAAGACGTGCGCCCATCTTCCAGTCACCAGCGATTTTTACATTGCCTGCTTTTTCAGCGATCTTCTCACCGTTGATGTATAGAACACCTATATTGTTAGCTGAATCATAAACACCGGCATAATGTATCCACTGATCAGGTGTCCACTGGCCATCTTGTATGTCGAATATGGTTATTCCGCCAGCAGTGCGCAAAAGCCATCTAAGCTTGCCATCACTACGGAATTCAGCATGAACTACCCACGTTTGATCTTCAGCACGTGCATTAAGTGTTGCCTGATGATCGCCTGTATTTTCTGGTTTAGCCCATACGCATAGTGTTATAGCATCAGATGGAATGTCAGTAGTGGGAAAAGTTTCCCCTTTAAGGTCAAAGTAACTGCCTTTGGTGAACTTTGCGGCGCCTCCACGTTTGCCACCTGCGTCCGGTGTAATATCGCCAACCACAGTACCGTCATGTCCGTTGCCTGATTGATCAGACACAACGTTGCCGAAGTTATCAAAAGAATAGTAAATAACCAGATCGGGATCAGCCGCTAATGCAATTAAAGACAAGGTTAATAGAACACACATTGAAATTACGAAAAGAATGTACCTCATAACGAACCTCCTATAATTAGTAGTTTCATAGAGCAACAATGATAGAGAGCCATCTCTCCATCAAACTAATAGGACTTTAATTGTCCCCATGTTGTTGTCATGCTTCCAACTGGCGACACAGATTCGCCTTTGATTATTCCTTCTGGTCCCTTTTCCATGATGACAAGGATCTCATCTTTTGTCAAAGCTCTCTTCCAGATGTTTAAGTCGTCCATAAGTCCTGTGAAAGGTCTAGCATTATCAATGGTCCTGCCGACTCTTGCGCCTGAACCCCAATCTTTGGCTATCTTGGCTCCACCATTGCCTTCACCGACGCTCTCTCCGTTAATATATAATACGCCATTCTTGCCATCGTAGGTTCCAGCAAAATGTGTCCATTTATCCCATTCTACTGCGCCTGCCAAAATTTCAAATATAGTCACTCCACCATCTGAACGTAATAACCATCTGAAATTGCCCTCACTGCGAACTTCAGGATGGACTACCCATGTTGCATCCGCTGCTTGTGCATTGAATATCTCGTGATGGTCTCCTGTTTTTTTGCATTTGACCCACGCACAGACTGTTATCGCATCTCTTGGGATCAGATTCTCCGGAAATTTGGGACCACGCATGTCAATGAAGTCACCGGTCTGGAACTCCGCCGCTTTACCATGCTTGCCACCATCTACCATCTTGACATTACCATTGATGTCACCGTCGTTACCATTTCCCGATTTGTCGGGAACGACCTTGCCATTGACTTCCTCATACGTGAAATATATTATCAGGTCAGGGTCTTTCACCGCCATAGCCAAGCCGCTAATCATAAAGCACAATAACATAATGAAAAACAGAAACATCCTCATGTGAGCCCCTCCTTAGAACGTTAAAGATTAGAATTAGAATCTAATCCGTGTATAGCCGTATTAATCTGTGGCTAAATTCCTGATTCAGAAAATGTTATCTTAATTTTTAATCATGCCTGATTTTGTATGAAATATTCGTTGATAAGTGTTTTGTTAATAATACTGATAGAAAAAATTTAAGCATAACTTACATTACTATATTAGCATAAATACAAAAAACTGTCAAATGTTTTTCAAGTCAATGTTTGCTTGACTTTATAAGTATATTTGTGGTATAATTATAATGGAGTTTTATATTCACAACAATTGAATCGAGACATTTCGAGGCTCCTCATAATTATACTTAGCTTTGCTTGGGTTTATGAGTGAGTTTATTATCTTGATCTAATTTTGTAAGGAGGGATAAAGCGGAGTCCTATCCGCATTATTCATTATGAAATACGAGAAATTTGATAGAGTTATGCAAAAATCTGGAATCGAGTATCGTCTTGAAGAAAGAGATTCTTTAATTCAGATCGAGACGGATGCTGATAAGAATGATGTAGCTCACGAAAATATCAAGTCTGCTATGAAAAAAGACGAGATTCTTGTAAACAGTCAGCCCGGAAAGTTTAGTGTGATCCAGAAGGATATAAGAGTATACAAGAAGTCAAAGGACGACGAAAGCTAATTACCATGCATAAAAGATTAATAGCAATATTAATAATAACAATATTCGCTTGCCAGCTATTTGCGTTCATTCTTGATGCAAGCGCGCAGGCAGTGACTAACGCTCCGAAGAAGCAATCCAACTTTAGCAAATGGTGGGAAAACTTCATGAAGCGCACTTACCTGTTCCCGCTTGTCATGGGTCTGATCGCCACATCAGTAGGAATAATTGTTGCAACGGTAAAAAAGGACAAACTCCTCAAAAGCCTTTCAGGGCAACTGATTACTATTGAGCAAAGAGATGGCGTAACAAGAGCCCGAGGACGATTGCGTGTAGAAACTTCCGGTATCGAGGTTATTGCAGAGAAGGCTAACGAGGGTAGCAATGAGAAAGTCAGCTATATTCTGCCACAAGGTGAATATGACAAAATACACGCTCTTGTGCGTTACTTTGATCTTTTAACTGAAAAAGAAAAACATCATCGAAACGACGAATTGAAGAAAGCCTACCATCCCAGCATTCTAATGCGCCTGAGGAGAAGGGGAAGAAATATAATCAACCAGATCAAGAGAGTTATAACAGATGCATTCGACATCTTATTTACTAGAAGGTTCAAAGGCAAGCTAGGTGATAAATATGAAGGAGAGATCAAAGAAGCGGGAACCACAGCCATTGGATCTGTAACAGGCGCAGAATACGACTCGCTTATTGACCGATTGATCGGCACAAGGGTCATAATCAAGGCTGGTGATAAAGAGTATGTAGGGGTTTTTAAAGATTACACATCAAAATTCGTTGAACTTCTGGACATAGATTATCGAAACGACTGGGCAATAAAAACCAATAGAGACGAAGCCTATGTGAAACACGACCGTGGTATTAGTGTCTATAGAAATGGCAACAATATGGTGCTTAGTAGTAAAAGCCCTTTTGATATTATTCTTAAATACATCAACTGGACAGAAGGTCCACAGAACGTAGACCTTGGTAATAATGACACAGTATTGGCAGTTATACCTCCGTTTGGTCAGATTGAATTCAACGTCACGACACCATATTTCGACAAAGTGATAGAGCCATTCGATAAACTTCAGTTACCTGTGCAATATACACCGACTAACTATAAATTCATACAACTTAATTTCAAATCAATCCGAAAAGCAGATATAGTATTAAGTAAGGAATACGGAATATTAAGGCACAGGACAGAAAAGTATGAGCCAAAGTTGCTTGATATTAATGCTATCACAGAATCACTATTGACAACGAAAGAAGAAGGCTTCATATTGAAAGGTACGACTACCCAGATGACCGTACACAATGGGTATCTTACTAATATGCCAAGAGAGAGAATGGACATCCACGAGATTGACGATCAGATAAGCCAGAGATGGGCAGTAGATACCTACTTCTCTACACTTGATAAAAAGATGCGCCCGGTTTTCAAATTCCGATTTTTGGGACCTTTTCCAATGAGAAAAACCAAGAAACTTATCGCTTTATTCGGTCTGATGTCCATAATCAACTCTGATGAAAATCGCAAACATGACCCTCTCCTGCCATTTATCTACCGAATAATATGCAACGTCAACATGAAGAAAAGACTCAGATTCAGGAAAAAGAAGCAGGTAAAAACAAAGAAACCTAATCGTTTGCTTGAATTTTTACGCAAACCCTTCCATATCCAGACTCAAAAGGCGTAATAAATTTTGGCTCTTTGGGATATAACGGGGAATTTTCCGTAGGGGCGAAGCATTTGCTATTATGAACTATTATATAATCAGCGTTTATGAGGCAAATGCTTCGCCCCTACAATATTATCCCCGTAAATTACCAAAGAACCTAAATTTTATTGTACTAGATTATTCTTTATCACGAATTTTGCAATCTAAAGGACAGCGATAGATGAGTATTAGCATCCTGAAAAAACTACTTATTAATTCTGATTGGCAAGATATACAGGATAAGCTGTATGAAATCGTAGGGGTAAAGTTTCTTTGGGTTGTCACACCCTCTGGGGCATCTATTCAGAAATACGAGGATAACCACCATCAACTTTGCCAATTGATAAGAGAGAGTGACGAGGGACTCAGACGCTGCCAGAATTCACATCACAGCAGATTTCAAGAAGCTAAAAGAAACAATCGTCCTGTGTTATCTGCGTGTTATTGTGGATTGATTGGGTTCGCTGTACCCATAAAGATAGATGGGGAATTGATTGGTGTTATTGGAGGATATATATCTCGGTCTGAGTTTCCAATAACTGTTGAGAAGTGTGCCGAAATATCCGTTGTGTGCAAAACCGACGTAAAAGAAGTCATGGAGTATGCAAAAGATATAAAGCATATACCAAAAACTGAGCAAAAACAAATATTGGGTCAGCTTTCAATCCTTGCCATAATGATACCACCTTTGCTAAAGTGGATAAACAAGAATGAGCAATAAGTCAATAGGTCAGTAGGTCTATGGTTTTCAGCCCTATTGACCCATAGACCTATTCCTATTGACCTCTTATCTTCAATTAATCCTAAGAATTACTATCATCCAGACCAAGACCTAACTCCGGGGCTTCGGCATCTACTATTACATCTTCTATGTCTTTAGCAACTGGAGGTTGAGCAATATTTTGCCTGATCTCATCTTCTAACTTCTGAGCTATTTCTGGATGCTCTTTGAGATACAATTTAGCATTCTCTCTGCCTTGTCCAAGTCTCTCATCGCCATAAGATAACCAAGCACCGCTTTTCTGGATAATCTTATGTTCGATACCAATATCAATCAGGTTCCCTTCTTTTGAGATACCTTCATTAAACATTATGTCAAATTCTGCCTGTCTGAATGGCGGAGCGACCTTGTTTTTTCGTACTGTCACCTTGATCTGATCGCCGACTATTACCTGTCCATCTTTGATAGTAGTACCTTTTCGTGTTTCCAGCCTCAATGATGCGTAGAATTTTAGCGCACGACCGCCGGGAGTTGTTTCAGGATTTCCAAACATGACCCCGATTTTCTCACGAATCTGGTTCGTGAATATAAGGCAGGTTTTGGTTCTGCTTACTACACCACTGAGTTTACGCATAGCCTGAGACATCAATCTAGCTTGAAGTCCAACGTGAGCATCGCCCATTTCACCTTCGATCTCTGCCCTCGGAGCCAGAGCCGCGACCGAATCAACGACTACGACTTCAACGCCACCGCTTCTGACCAACAGGTCAACTATCTCAAGAGCCTGTTCTCCAGTATCCGGTTGTGAGATGAGCAAATTATCTATATCTACACCCAGCTTTTCCGCCCAAGCAGGATTCAAGGCATTCTCTGTATCTATGAATGCCGCAACGCCACCGGTCTTTTGTGCATTTGCGATGATGCTGAGACAGATGGTAGTCTTTCCAGAACCTTCCTGCCCAAATACCTCGATGATCCTTCCTCTTGGAACTCCACCGACTCCCAAAGCAAGATCAAGAGCCAATGCACCTGTTGAGATAGTTGGTATTTCCTCAATGTTACGATCACCCATACGCATAATTGCACCCTTGCCAAATTGCCTGTCTATTTGAGTTATTGCCAATTCCAGAGCGCGCATCTTCTCTTCACGACTACTGTTAGCATTATCTTTTTCGTTCATCAGAATCACTCCTTCCTGTAACTATATCCCCCTTTAGAAAAGGGGGATTAAGGGGGATTTGAAAACCTTACATAAAACTTTAACTCGATTAAACACACTATTGCAATATGATTTTCTTAATCATATTAACGATAAATTTTTGTTCATCCAAACCAAGATCAGCATAAAAAGGAAGCCTGAGCAAATGCCCGCTTATACTTTCCGTTATAGGTAAATCGCCATCTTTGTATCCAAATTTCATGCCCATCGGTGAATTGTGTAATGGGACATAATGAAAAACCGCTTGAATTCCTACAGACTTTAATTCATCCATCAAAAAATTTCTCTTTTCCTCTGAGGGTAGTAAGATATAAAAAAGATGGTAATTCGTTTCACATTCATCAGGGATTATCGGCAATCTTAACTTGCCTGTATCCTCAAGTTCCTTCAAATTTTCATAATAGAAGTCATATATCGCTTTTCTTTTTTTATTGATCTCATCCAGATTTTCGAGTTGCGCATATAGGAAAGCGGCAAGAATGTCTGAGAGCAAAAAGCTAGAACCAATGTCAACCCATGTATATTTATCAATCTCACCACGCAGGAATTTACTCCTGTTCGTTCCCTTCTCTCTGAGTATTTCTGCCCTTTCGATTAAGTTTCCATCGTTGATTACAAGCGCCCCGCCTTCTCCACAGGTGTAATTTTTTGTGCCGTGAAAGCTGTAAGTTCCCAGATGCCCGATTGCACCCAAATATCTGCCTTTATATTTAGCATAGACTCCTTGAGCCGAATCTTCAACAACGCAAAGATTGTATCGGTTTGCAATATCCATTATGGCATCCATATCGCAGGAAACACCAGCGTAATGCACAGGAAATATAGCCTTTGTCCTGTCTGTTATCTTCTCCTCGATAGTCGTCTCATCCATATTCAGTGTATCTTCACGAATATCTATAAATACAGGCTTTGCGCCACGCAAAATGAATGCGTTGGCAGTCGAAACGAAAGTAAATGACGGCACTATCACTTCATCATCTGTTCCAAGATTGGCAAGCAAAGAAGCCATCTCAAGGGCGTCAGTACAAGAGCCAGTCAGAAGGATTTTCTTTGCTCTGAAAATCTCCTCCATCAGCTTTTCGCACTTTTTGGTAAAACTACCATTGCCGATGATATTCCGACTTTCAAGGCTTTCCTGCATATATTTTAGTTCTTTGCCTGTTAAGTATGATATATTAAATGGTATTTTCATTATACACGTCCTGCATAATTTCGTTCATAGTATTTCAGATAATCGCCTGAGATACAGTTTTTAACCCATTGATCATTTTCCAGATACCATTTTATTGTATCCTCTAATCCCTTTTCAAAGTCGTATTCAGGAGTCCAACCCAATTGCCTTTTGATTTTGGTGATATTAATGGCATAGCGCTTATCGTGACCGGGTCTGTCCTTAACGAATTGGATCAGGTTTTTTGATTTATTTAGCTTATTAAGTATCATTCCAACGATCTCAATGTTTTGTTTCTCTGTGTTTCCGCCTATGTTATAGACTTCGCCGATTTTGCCTTTGTTTATGACGGTATCAATCGCCTTGCAGTGATCAAGGACGTGTATCCAATCCCGTACGTTTCTACCATCACCATACACCGGGAGTTTCTCATCCCTTAAAGCTTTGAATATCATCAAAGGTATCAATTTCTCTGGGAATTGATATGGACCATAATTATTTGAGCAGTGCGTAGTAAGTGTAGGAACACCGTAAGTATGGTAATAGGCACGTACAAAATGATCGCTTGCTGTTTTACTGGCTGAATAAGGGCTATTTGGCTTGTATTGAGTTTCTTCAGTAAAAACTGGATCATCAAAATCCAGAGAACCGTAAACCTCGTCAGTAGAAATATGTATGAACCGTTTGTTATCAAAACTTTTTTCCCAGCATTTTCGTACACTTTCCAGCATTATAAAAGTTCCCTGAACGTTTGTGTCAATAAAAACCTGTGGACCAAGGATCGACCTATCAACGTGAGTTTCTGCTGCAAAATGGACGACTATATCTACATTGTTTTCGTCCAGCAAACGAGTTACAAGCTCAAAGTCACGAATGTCACCTTTGACGAAGCGATAATTAGCGTTATCCGCAACCGATTCCAGATTCTCAAGGTTTCCTGCATAAGTCAGAGCATCTAATACCATGATCTTATCTTTGGGATAACTCTCAATCCAGTATCGAACGAAGTTGCTACCGATAAAACCCGCTCCGCCTGTTATAAGAAGTTTGTGCATGGAATTTCTCCTCACTCCCCTCTTGAGAGGGGTCCGGGGGTGTGTTGATTGATAATAGAATATTTCATTTAGCAGACTCAAATAATGCTTCAAACAACATAGTATATATCGAACCAGCAGGATCAAGCTGGCTTTTAATAAGGCTTATCCTATCAACGGTAAACTCGCCGACATCACCAACGCTTGGATTTTCCAGAGTTTTCGTCATAACCGATGGATGATTAATCTCTCTTACTCGACCTATTGTTAAGTGTGGCTTAAATGGTCGTTTCTCTCTGGGAAAACCGAATTTTTCCATAGCTAACTCAACCATGTCCACAAGCCTTGAAACCTCATCAGCGCCTTTTTCAATGCCAGTCCATACAACGCTAGGCTTGCGTGAGTTCGGAAATGCCCCGATGCCAGCAAGACTCAGTGCGAATGGCGAAAAACTACCTGCAATGTCTTGAAGAGCTTTACTGATAGCATCAATCTTTGAGACATTTGTATCGCCGAGAAATTTCAGAGTCAGGTGAACGTTGCCGTATTTTACCCATCTAACATCGGGTAATGAGTTCTTCATATCATTTTGAAGTTTTTTGAGATTCTCGTGTATTTCCTTCGGGAGTTCCACAGCGATAAATGCTCTTATGACTTCTTCCGTATCCTTTTTCATCCATTTTCTCCAACAAAATAATACTTAACTTATGTTAAGTATTATACTATAAAAACATAGCATTGTCAAGGGTAAAAACACTATCTTCCAATTCAATACCATTTTCTTTAATTTCATAGATTAACGGGACCCAGGTATCGTTCTGATATGATTCTAAAGAAATGGGAACAGGCTCAATTCGTGGATCGATTTTACATGCGATCCGAAAGAGTCTAGCACCTTCCTCGAAACGGTCTGTACCGAAGTCAGGTGATACAACGGCAACGTCTATATCGCTGTCTTTATGGAATTTACCAGAGGCATAAGAGCCATATAATATAATTTTATCTATCTGTATTCCCTCTACTTCGAGTGATTTCTGGAATCTCTTCAATATGCCTATAATCTTTCTTTCAACCATCTGAAAACCTCAAATTTCATAGATATTATGTAGATTGCCCCACAACATAAATAGCTAATCTGGTTAAGCACTACTTAGAAATTGTCATTTTTCTTGTGGCTTTAAATTCTCCAACCCTAATTGTATAGAAATAAATGCCACTTGCCACAAATTCACCCGCTTCATTCTTACCATCCCAATACAATGCTCTATCTCTGCTTACATATATGCCGTAAGGTTTATATCCCAGTTTTAACTCACGAATCAGTTCTCCTTTAACACTGTAAATGCAGATCGTTACTTCTCCACTCTCCATTAATTGAAAAGGTATCCATGTCTCAGGATTGAACGGATTGGGGTAGTTCTGTAACAATGCACTGCGTTCTGGCGCAACTGCCCATGATCTGAATTGCTTGTTAGTGACTTTGGAATTTAATGGAAGGGCGTCAGTTCCATAAAGCTCTGCCATCTTGAATGTTAGTGGAGAGACGTTATCTGTAAGAACTTCAAATTTTATTTCCGCCAGTTTACCATTATTCAATCTCTCTACTCCTGCGAAGGATATGCGTATTAATCCGGGTTGACTGATGTTGTTTACCATTAATAGACCGTCACTTGACAATACATCAATTGCACGAAGCACTTTACTATCATAGCTAATGATCATATCACCGCTAGACAGTATGTCAATGTTATCAACCATTATTGGAACTGATATTGTCTCACCCTTCAATCCATGAGCTTCTGATTTTGTTCCTTCCTCGTTACTCGGCGAAACGAGAAATGATATGCTGATGTGCCTGTCTGCAATAAGGTCTTTGGATGGTGCTTCAAGTCCTGCCGCTTTGCGTAACACTATCATGGCGTCATTTGACCTGATCTTGCCATCACCATTTACATCAGCGGCGCACTTTTGATAATCATTTGGCTCAAGAAGTCCAGCAGCGATCCTTAGTATAATTGTAGCATCATTAGATTTTATATTTCCATCGTTATTAACGTCACCTTTAATACATTGCTGTATTATCTTAATAGTTCCATTCTCAAAATTCATTGGTATAACATTACCTAACTCATCATATAGCGATGTATCAACCAACTTGATCATTGTTTCTGTTCCAATATTGGCTTTTGAGTTTACAGTAAAGCTGATGTCTATTAATGACCCGCTTCCCGATGGAATGGCTTTTGCACCAGCCATAGCGATCTTTATTTGTCCCGATACACCTATATTTGATGTTAGGTTCATATTGGATGTTAATGGGGTAGACTTAATATCACTCACTGACAATATGTTAGAATCATACTTTATAGTTATATCTCCGCTTGATATATCAGTAGCATCATTAATGTTAAGTTGAGTTGTAAATTGTGATCCGGGCAATGCTTCCGTAGATGCGATACTAATTGTTTTTAATGTTCTTATGAGCTTATTGATACTTGTGTTCATCATTAATTTTACTTCATTTTGGGAAATCGCTCTATTAAAAATTGCTACTTCATCCATGGTCCCCGAAAAGAATCGGTTACTTCCCTTCTCATCACCTAAAACAAGTGGATTTTTATTTACTGTAAGTTGATCATTATCTGTTCTTCTATCAATAAGCACACCATTGACATATAATAACCATTCACCCGGTTTATATGTTAAAGCTACATGTTGCCATTCACCTTTAATAATAGTGCCAGCCACTCCTCTATCATACCATATGCGGTTATTGACAAATCTCCACCCGGTAGTATAGAAACCATTCTTATTCAAAAGCAACTCAAAGCTTTCTTTATCATCATTACCCTTTGTTACCAATCCTTGCCAATAAGACCCAGATAGTTCGGGTAGTATCCATAATATTATTGATATTTCATCTCTTATTTCCAGAGTTTTGGAGTGCGCAACTTCAACAGAACCACTTCCGTTAAAATAGAGTCCTTTTCCATATTTGCCTTCTACCCACTTTGTGCCTTTTATAATCACGCCATTGTTTTCATTACCGGAGCCATCTTGAATTATGTTGCCAGTGCCCTCATCAAATGGGAAGTATAGAACTAATCCATCAGTAATTGCTGCCTGTGAAACAACACAGAAAGATAGTAAAATTAGTATCAACATGAAATGTTTTAACATCATTCAATCTCCTTTTCATTGTTGAAAGCACTAAAGAAATTAACGTAGTTTGCTTTTCTCAAAATTAATTCTCTCTAAATCATCTTTGTATCTTTTTATGGTATCCTCCATTAAAAAATCCCTGTTTTGTTTAGGCCATGTTTCTAATCCCTTTTTATTGTAATAGAGGAACATATCATGTATTGTTGCGAAAATATTGTGACATGCTTGGTCATAATCCTCGCTGTCTATTGTTGCTTTGGGAATATCAATTGATTGATTATAAATATCTGTTACTAATGATTCCATTTTTTGCATCATGACAACAAACTCATTTCCTGGAATGACTCCACATTTATATTTATCAAATAATTTAATTGCTTCTTCTGCAAATTCTGTCATCTCTGTTAATATTCTTTGGTCGCTATTCAGGACATCTTCTTTCTTAGCAGGACTTTTTTCAAAAAAATCCTTCAAAGAATGATAGTCATCATTCCACTCTATTTCTATATCGTCTAATTTTTCATTTCCGTTTAAGTCCAAAGGTCGCATATCAACAGAGAGAGAAGGATCAATCCAACAGGTTCTACAAACACAGTTTGACCTTTGGATATCATTCAGGTCAAAAGCAATATATAACCACACAACATGAGCTTTAGTCTCTTTCCATCGCAATTTGGCTATTTCATTGCGATAATAATTGCTGCTTTTAATTTCTTCTG
>Ga0315279_10006235_pt1 | contig 15116 bp, 8 predicted proteins | sample YL17G06_20_MG_FD_203694 | JGI IMG/M metagenome (GOLD analysis project Ga0315279, IMG submission 203694) | Sediment microbial communities from Yellowstone Lake, YNP, Wyoming, USA - YL17G06_20 | ecosystem: Environmental > Aquatic > Freshwater > Lake > Sediment | place: USA: Wyoming | collected... | reverse complement strand
TACTCCCCCGAACCCGTAAGAGATCGACTCCATGTACATGATGGTCCCAGGGATCGCAAAAAACCAGACCCCGAGGGAGTCCTCCCCGAAGTTCGTGATCGGGATTCCTCCAGCAGCCTGCCGCTCCGCAGTCGGACCGACATGCGCGACCACCCATTTCCCGTCGATGAACGCTTCCCCCTCCCCCTCAATCATGAAATATCCCATAGAATCGTACCATTTCTTCACGAGCGGGTCAGCGCCCACCATCGCGTCATACCAGGTTTTAATCATGTTCATCGCAAACATCTTGTACCGCGCCTTGATATCAGCAGCGCGACACAGAGCAATAAACACCGTGATAAGATGAAAACACGTCCCGCTCCCTCGCTTCAGCGAGTCTGAGACTTCATCCATAGGACAGATCTCAAGCTGCAGGTTCTCCTTCACAAACTCAAACGCAGCCTTGACGTACTCATACTCAGGGATCTGGAACGCACCAAGCTTATGGGCCATGGCGATAACCTCAGGCTCACAGGGGTTACAATACAGCGTCGGCCTGCAGTACTGTTCTGCACTGACCCCGCATTTCATCCCCTCTTGGTACGGAGGAAGCTCGTACGGCCGTGGCCGCCGAATGAACCGTTGTTCACCCTCATGGAGCACCCGGAGCTTCTTGAGGTCACGCGGGCTGGTGAAAATAACCTTACTAAGAGACAACCCACCGCCTACCATAAGCTTCAGATAGGTTTTCTGAGGGATGTACCCCATTTCCTTCATTTCTCGTAAGCTCGTCATAGTCGTATTCACCAGGAAAGAGTACTACCATATTATCTTTTCCAAAGAGTTTTTCAAGGCCATTTCCCATTCTCTTCGTCGATGCGAGCTCTTGTTACTGGAGGAACAGGGTTCATCGGAAGCCATCTGGTCGATGAGCTTTTACAGCAAGGCTACCAGGTGCAGGTGCTCCGACGACCAACCAGCAGCACGACCTATCTTACAGGTAAAGACCTAACAGTGGCGATTGGCGATCTCTCCGACATAAAATCGCTTGTGAAAGCCAGCCAGAACATCGATGTCGTGTTCCATGTCGCCGCACTTCCGCGCGACTGGGGGACACGCAAGGAGTTCTTTGAGGTGAACCTCTACGGCACCAAGAACCTGCTTGACGCGTGCGTAGAGAACAAGGTTCCACGGTTCGTGTTCATGAGCTCCGCTGCGGTCTATGGGTTTCCCAACACAACCCAACCAATTGCTGAGGATTTCCCGAAGAAACCCACCCCGAAGTACGGCGAGGCCAAATATCGAGCGGAGCTCCTGCTCTGGGAATACGGGCTGAACCACAATATCATGGTCTCGGCCATCCGGTCTCCTATCGTCACCGGACCACGTGATCCCTTGATCGCGCCGTTCCTCATCACCGCACTGAAGCAACAACGCTTGTTTTACATCGGGACTGGCGACCAGAGCATCTCTGTTTCTGATGGTCGGGATGTCGCTCATTGCCTGCGCCTCGCGGGTGAGACAGCGACTGCCAATGGTCAAGCGTACAACGTGAAAAGCTTCGATTGTACCCTCAAAATCATGATTGAGACCCTCGCGGAAACGCTCCGGGTTCCTGCGCCGACGAAGCACCGGTCATACCTCGGCACCTACCTGCTTGCAGAACTCATCGAAGGCATCTGGACTCTACGCCGAAAGAAGAACCCTCCCTTGACACGTCAGAAGGTAAAAGTCCTTGGTCATACCCGTATCATCGACACCCAGAAAGCCCAGCGGGAACTCGGTTACACCCCAACATACACGTATGAATCGACTATGAAAGACATGGTTGCCTGGTACACCACCATAAAAAAACCAGCCTGACCCTTTAGGGATCCTCAAAAACGATCCTCTCATGGTTCTTGAGAAGCTCACCTTTCGGCGCAGCCTGCTGCCGCCTCCTGCGCGCCTCGGCATCATACGCTGCCTCACCACCCATGTCCTTGATGAGCTTCCTTCCCTTTTCGATCTGCTCAAGGATCCCGATATTGATGCCAACAGCCTGTTTCGGCACGAGATGGTTCATCAGAATCCGCGAGGGGATCCCAAGGCCAAGAGGGATCGACTCCCGGACAAACGTGGTCCCTGGGACAGGGAACAGCCACAGTCCAGCCGAGTCCTCCCCAAGTTTCGTCACCGGCATCCATGCCGATGCCTGCCGCTGCGGCTCAGCACCAGCATCAGCAGTCACCCACGCCCCGTCGATACATACCTCTCCCTCCCCATGCAACAGGAACATCCCCATCGCGTCATACCATTCTTTCATGAGCGGCGCATGCTCCATCGCAGGCATCGCCCATTCGTCAAGGATGGTGAGCGCGAAGAATTTGTACCGCGCTGGGACCCCTGCAGCCCGACACAGGGCGATGAACAGCGAAATCTTATGAAGACACGTGCCGGTCCCTCGCTTCAACGTTGGCACGACATCGTCCATAGGAATGATTTCCAAAATGACCTTTCGTTTCGCAAACTCAAAGGCAGCCTCTGCGAATTCACGGTCCGATTTCTGATACGCACCAAGCGCATGCGCAATCGCAACGATCTCTGGTGCACGGCAGTCACAAAACAAGGTCGGCCGCAGATATTGCTCCTCAGAACAACAGGATTTCATATCTGGTATGTACGCAGGGATCACATAGTCTGGTTTTGGTCTCACATAGACCGCGGGATCTTTCTGCTTCCTCATCTTACGGAAGGTCCCTAGGTTCAACAGCACGACCTTCAAGAGAAAAAAAATTCCTCGGAGGTTCATCCGTAACATCAGCAGCGGAGGCATCATCTCTTTGCGTTTGATTTCCCAGGGTGTCAGCATCGTCAACTATCCTTTTCCTAAGTCTGTTGAAAGCATCCGTCGTACTTCCTCGGCGCAGCCTCGGATCTCCTCGCCGGCGGCCCGTTTGATCTCAGGCTCAAGCACAGGGCCAGGGCGGTCACACACAGGGCAATGCTCCAGCATCCGGACCTTATCACCAGAAATCACGAACCCAGGGTAACTGAACGCAGCAGCATCAAGGAAAGCGAATCGGCCCCATTCCCCATACCCCATAGGCTTGTAATCCTGATCCAGTACCAGCGATTTATAATACGAATACGGCGAGTGCAGGTAATGCCCCTCAGGGCAGTGCACGAGCCAACCGTTCCCCTCGACCATGCCGTATATGTCAAGGCAGTATTTCTCCGGGATCCCGAGCACCTTCTCCACCTGCTTGCGGAATTCCACGACCGGGACACGATTTCCCTCAAACGCCTTCCAGCCGCCGCCGGTCACAACTCCACCTCGCTCACCAAAATCAAAGCCTCGCCCCTCCTTCTCCAGCTTATCCATCACAATGGAAAGGATGTATGGTGCGCCTACGATCGCGATTTTCTCGGGGGTTTTCTCATGGTACTCGAGCCAGCGGATAATCGCATCGACCATCTTATTGGACTCGCGTTTCACGAAATATTTGACAAAGGTGCCTTTTATTCCCTTCTGGCCGGTCATCGTCATCTGGAGCAACTCCGTGGTGAGATCTCGGTCGATCGCAATACGCACGCCCTTGATTATATCAAAATAGATAGTACATACTTTCCCTGCGTACACGTTGGTCTTCTTAGGGTTCGGCATCAGCAAATAGCCGTCCATTTGATCGTCATATAACGGATACATCATGGTGATACCGCATTTTGCGGCTGCGTACTCAGACGTCAAAAAGGTTCGCTGGTCCCGCGGGATGAACGTATGTCGACCGCTGGTTCCGCTGCTATAGGCGACCGCCATACCAGCTTGGTTGAACGCGTTGATCACCTCATCGTACGTCGGGTTCTTTTGCTGGATGACGATACGCGGTAGTGTGCCGGTGAAGATATTCCCCAACCACAACGCAAAATCGCGTCCTAAAGGATAATCCTTGAAGAACGTGTCAGGGATCATGGGGATTTTGTCAAGGTCGTCGGAGGTTTTGATATCAGAAGGTGAGAACTTGCGGTCCTTGCAAAAATTCTGATACACCTTGTTATTCGCATACTGATACGCGAAGGTATGCTTAAGGGATTTCAGTTGCATCTCGGCTGCTTCTTTCAACGGGATGCGGTACAAGTCATCAGGCTTGTAGATCGCATCATCAGCAGGTGTCCATGCTTCCTTTGACGGAAAATATTGTCGGATGTGGTCATTGAATCGCTTCATATAGGAAGTAAAGTCTTGTTGTACCATGATGTTCCTTGTCAGAGAAGCGGTACTCTTTTTTATAGCTTACCCTTTGAGTTACATCTTAAAAATAATATCTCCAAAGGTCAATTCGAATACATTTATTATCTTAATTTAGTAATAATTAGTGTTATTTCTACTACTTTCGGCTACCTCCTTAAAAAGAATATAAGTATAATAAAACGTCTATAATTGATGTTAAAATGGTAATTCATCTTATTGAGAATGGAACTCTTTGCAACCAAATTTTAGATAATATTCCAGAAAATCCAAGAATCCCAATGTATAACTTTTTATTGGATTTAACCTCTGAGAATGATAAAGAAAAATCAATTTATTTCACGGGGGCAGATTCCTTTATCACAGAAATGTGGAATGAAATCATTCAAAAAAATTGGCGCCAATTATACGTACGAAAATTTATTCCTCAGCAATTTAAGGTATCTTGTGGAGAATTTTATAGTTATAAAAACGGTAAGAAACGGATATCCATTCGAAATATGTATCAACTGACACAAGCTTGGAGGAGGTTATGCGATAAAAATGAACAAGAATTCCTTAGAAAATGGGATGAGATTTTTAATGAAAAATTATTATTATCTACACATTCAAAATGCCAAAAAACATCTCTACCGCGGTATATTTCCCCAAAATTATCTTATTTATTAGGATGGCTTTGTGGAGATGGAAATCTTCAGTATGGAAAAAATCGTTATTTAATAAAAATTAGTGAAAAGTCTAAAGAACAGTTAGAAAAAATTATAAAGCCTTTGTTCCAAGAATTATTTGGAGTTAATCCACAAATTTATCTTCGATATGGAAAAGGATACGCAATCCAAATCGGTTCTAAACCAATTTATAATTTTTTTACAAAGATTATGAAAATAAAAGTCGGGGAGATTCCAGCAATTATTAATGAGTTTGATTTAGTAAATAAAAAATATTTTTTAATTAGAATTTTTGACTCTGAAGGATATGTTAATGCAACCTATCAAAATTCCAGAATTATTATAACCCAAGCAAAAAAAGTTTTTTTAAAGACATTAATAAGACTTTTTAATGAACAAGGTTTTTATTTCAATGGTCCACTTAAGCAAAGAAATAATCTAGGTGAATGGTACCGTATCGATTTGAGACGGAAATTAGAAATTGTAAGATATGCTCGATGCATTGGTTCATGTCATATTGATAAATTAAGAAAGTTATCACAGTTGGTGGATACAATTGAAAAAAACTGGGGTAGCAAATTTACCCTTGCATCCAGGAAAAGCTCCTAAATTTATTTATATAAGATATTGGTATTTAATAATCAGGGGGCGTTAATGAAAAGGAAGCTATCGTCTCTTGGTATGACCAAGCGTTGTCTTACGGTTCTAATTACTTGTATTCTGGCTTCTCCAGGTGTGCTCGGCGCTGCTTCTACGATAAAGACTCTAGCGTCGTCAGACCAAAAAATCGTTTCAATGATAACGAAGGATATAGAGGTTCCTGCAGGGTCCGATTATTACATCAAGTTCGATGCACAGAACCTAACCCTGGTGGGAAAGGACATCCTCCCGGCGACCAGCGGGCTTCCTGATACCGTGATTGCTGCGATCGCGAAAGCACCGCACTGGATCCAGGAGGCACTCACCAGGCAGTTCCATAACCTCAGCGACCCGGAACCCTATGCGGCTGTACTTTTAAATGCGAGTAAACAGTTTGCAGACGAAATCGCGTTTTCCATCGCGTGCTGCCCAGGCGGCAAGGTCCCGCCCGCCGAACTACTGAAAGAGAATGCAGAATACTTGTATGAGAACGACCAGTGGATAGGTTACGCAGACATTATCGACTATGACGACGGCACCGGGAATTATTTTTCAACCATCCGATATCGGATTCTTGATAATGGTACCGACCAGTACTTCACGCTACCCCCTGAGGTTTACTACTGGTATGTCGTACATCCGAAGCTTACCATGGCGGAGATTGATGACACCTACGGGGTCGTATGGCGCGAGTATCTCTCTGATCACAACGACCTCGGGTACCCCCTGCTAAAAGAGAAGTTATCGAATATTCAATACCTCTGGGACAACACTTCCTATTATCAAGGCGCCTACAGACTCTGGACACCAAGTATCAGGGAGCATCCGACAGCGATCGAGGCGGTCAGCTACTGGGTCGGGAAGACCGTGCCGAACCCCGCGACCGGGGATCGACCCGGGAAACCAAGTATCATCGCCCATGAGCATAACGGCTGGTGCGGGGAGCTGCAGGCGATCGCGACCGCAGCCCAGCGAGCGGCATTGATCCCTTCGATTCCGGCATGTAACGTCGGCGAGGACCATGTCTGGCGGGAGTTCTACGAACGTGGCTGGCATGAGAACGACAACTGGTGGAGCGACACGGGCGGTGCGGTGGACGAGCCTGACGTGTACGCGTACGGGTGGGGTAAGAACATGTCCGCGATCTACAACTGGCGCGGTGATGATACGATCAGCGATGACACTGAACGGTACATTCACCCGCAGGACCGCATCACGGTCAATTTCACTGTGAAGGATTCCTTTTTGCAGCCGGTAGACGGCGCCCGAGTCATCGTCCTGGTCAAGGGTCCGAAGGACATCACCTCGTACAAGAATCTGATCTGGGCGATAATCCAGGGACTCTGGGACCGGCTTCCGAACTTCCTGAAAGGAAAGATCCTTTCCTTCCTTTTTGAGAAAATGAAAGAACGTTTCAATGCGATTCCAAGCGAGATCACCGGTGTGACCATCACCACCTGGAATTACACGGACCTGAACGGGCGATGCAGCTTCCAGCTTGGGAAGAACCTCGAGTACCTCTTCCTGATTCAGGAGGGTCGTTTGGGGGCACTCTGGCAGCTCGCACGGCACAATACCCTGCGGTCCCTCAACTCGCACACCGACAAGGACTTTCGGGTCACGTTTGCTGATATCTCCAACAAGCCGCAACGAACCGTCAAACGGGCGTTGCCCTCCGGTGACTGCCGTTTTATAGGTTCATTCACCAGCACAGCGTATCAGGTGCAGAAGAATTTCTATACGAGTGGGAACGGAACACAAGAAATCCCTGGGGAGATCGATTGTTTCTTTGTTGACTCGCAGAACTTCGAGCGGTACCAAGCCGGAAAGCTGTTCACGTGTTACGGTGAAACCGAGGCACAGAATGCCGCTTTCAATGTCTCCACCCTACAGCAGGACTGGTTCCTCGTGCTACGGAATCACGCGCGGCTCACCACGGTGCGGATCAATGTTTCTCTGCAGGTCGTCCTGTCGACGGACCAGGCGTGCGTGCAGATTGTGACACCGAGTACCTCGTTGTTTTCCCATCCGACGGTCAACGTCGGTGATATCGTCATGATTTCAGGGATCGCCACTGATCAGGTGATGCTGACGATTGGTTCTGAAACCCATGACATAACCCCGGTGGGTGGCCTCTGGTCGTATATGTGGGATACATCTGGGGTGACACCTAACCAATTATATCAAGTGGATGCATCCTGTGGAGGTGCCTCTGATTCTATAACGATTCTTCTACAAGACAGCATTCCTCCATCCATCACAATCACAACCCCCGTCCCTGGCGCGATCGTGAGCAACGAAGTGTTGAACATCCAAGGAGAAAGCGGCGATAATGTCGGTATTTCTCGAGTCATGGTGAAATTCGACAACACCACGTGGGTCACTGCGAACGGTACCACCTCATGGACATGTTCCTTTGATCTGAGCGGAATTCCCCTTGGCGATCATACTCTTTCAGCGAAGGCGTTCGACGGGCAAGGGACAACATCGATACAGACGATTCCCTTTGTGATCAATGAGTCCGGTCATCAATGGGGGCCACAAATCAATCAGCTGTACCACCTTCCAGCGAATCTGACGAACACGAGTAACGTGGTGGTGTACGCAAATATGAGCACGACAGGCCCGTTTGCACTTGATCGCGTGATCCTGTATTGCGACGACGGTACGAACACGACTGTTTATGATATGTACCGCTATGGAGATCATCCGGTACAGAGCCGCCATGAGGAAGACCCCCTGCGGAATCAATCCAACCCCCCAATCTATGGCAGAGAACTTGGGCAGTTCCCGGCAGGGACGACGATTTCGTACTGGATCGTCGCGATTGACACCGCGCACAATGCCAAGCAATCTGATGTCTCTTCGTTTACCATTGCTTAGACGAAGAGAGGTTTTTTTCCGCGATGGCTCGCTTCAATAGGTGGTACTTGAGAAAAACTCCCCCTGATGCTTATAAATCGAAAATGTTGAAAACGTTTAAAAGAAGGTGATACATCCCATGTCAATCGCCTTCAAGGGAGATATTCCTATGAGTCCAATAGATAAACCAAGGAAAAGAGTTGGAAATCCTGAGCAAAAACAACCGACATCGTCACGGAAATGGATCTACATCGGAGTGGTTATCGTCATTGTCGTCGTTGCGGCGGTTGCGTTTGTGATGCTTCAGAACCTCCCATCGAATACAAAAAATAACGGATCAACCACAGTAAATCCAGTGGCAGTGTTTAATACCAATCTCGGAACATTTAAAGTTGAATTATTTAAAGATAAAATGCCGACAACCGTCAACAATTTTGTAAAACTAGTTAATGATGGTTTCTATAATGGTATGATTTTTTATCGAATTAGTGACAATTTTATGATACAAGCAGGAAGATATTTTCCCAACGGAACAGAAAAATTTAGTCCATACGGAAACATACCCTTCGAAACAAGTATTGTGAAACATGTTGACGGGGCGATTTCAATGGCAAGTACTGGGGCAAAAACCGGGGGAAGCGCTGAATTCTTTATTTGTGATGGAAATCAATCATTTCTTGATGGTAATTATGCGGCGTTCGGTGTTACCATTCAAGGTATAGCAGTTGTACGAGAAATTGCAAGTCAACCGCAAGACAATTCCAATCCCGCTGGTGGCGGAAAACCCTATACTGACATTATCATTAATTCTATCACCATAGAATAAGGAGGCAGTATTTATGATAAATAGAACCGCAACAGTCGAAACGACAAAAGGCAATTTCATCATTGAGCTGTATGAAGATAAGGCGCCGAAGACCACCGAGAATTTCATTCAGCTCGCAAACAAAGGGTTTTACAACGGTTTGATTTTCCACCGGGTGATCCCGCAGTTCATGATCCAGAGCGGATGCCCGAAGGGCAACGGCACCGGTGGGCCCGGATACATGATTAAGGACGAGTTTCATGGCGCATGCAGTAATGTGCGCGGGACGATCTCCATGGCGAACCGTGGCCCGAACACGGGCGGGAGCCAATGGTTCATCAACGTGGTCGACAACACCTACCTTGATTTTGATAAAAAGCCGCTATCGAGCGCGCACGCGGTGTTCGGAAAGGTCGTCGAGGGCATGGACGTAGTGGATGCGATATCGAACGTCAAGGCCGATGCGAACGACAAACCAGTGGAGAATGTGACGATCAAACGGATCATCATCTCCCCCAAGTCTAAGTGATAAGGTGGTTTTCATGACAGTACTATGCGATGATGATATTATGCAGGCTCTGGAGAAGAACGACCTCGGGATAGAGCCCTTTGTGCAGAAGAACCTCACGCCGAACGGCTATGACCTGTCGGTTGATGAGGTCTTTATCCGCAAGAACAATGTCACGATTAAGGACGGAACCGCGGTGATCCCGCCGCTGACCTGGTTTGCGGTGAGTACGAAAGAGACGGTGACGATGGGACCGAAGATCACCTCGCAGCTTTGGATACGCTCGAGTTACGCGCGCAAAGGCATCATGGCAAGCTTCGGTAAAGTCGACGCAGGGTTCCATGGGACGCTCACGATCGGGTGCTTCAACGCAAGCGACGTGCCTGTGGACATTCCGATCGGTGACCGGTTCTGCCAGATCGTTTTTGAGCACCTTTCAAGCGACCCGAAGGCGCTCTATCACGAACGGTCAGGGAACTATCAGAATCAGCATGGCGTGACCTTACAGCGATGATTTTTTTTCTTCAAAACTCCATTTGAAACAGAACGTATTTTTTTCTTTTGGAATTAGAAAGATATATATTTTGATAGCTGCATTACGTATACATCACAAATGTAATTCGTGTTGGATGCCCTCTACTTATACTTTTTGAGTGCTTCAGCTCGTAGGACGAAGGTGATGAGGATGCAAAAACGAGATCCAAGTAATGGTAGAAATAATGCAGGCAAGAGACTATCATCAATTTTTATCGCTGTGACCATGATTCTAGCATCATTTGTCGGGTTAGTATCAACGACAGTTGCGACCGATTACGGTACTGTTCATGGTTTTGCTAAAACTGATAAGAACGATCCTATTTCTGGCGCCATAGTTCATCTCAGTGGTACTACTGATTATAATGTGACAACTAATGAAAGTGGGTATTTTATTTTTAATCATAACGTATCAATCGATTCCTATACCTCTGAATTTTTTAAATACGGTCCTGAAGGGTTCCAACCGATAGTTGGTGATTCTTTTGAACTTCATACCAATGAAACAAAATGGTTGAACTTTACACGTGATACCCAGATTTATCTTCAAGGTCAGGTGAAAGACCATCATAACTCTACTCCGATACCAGGTGCGTCAATTATGGTATGGAAACAAGGTCCTTGTGAAGGATTCGATAATGGTCCATATCTGACAAATGTAACTGGTTGTTTCTCCGTGAATGCATCCAACGCAGGTCCTGGTGGATTTCAGATTGAAGTATCAATGGATAGGTATGTTGGATATGTAAATTGGAGTTTACAACTCTCGGAAGGAGAAACGAAAGACCTTGGTGTTATTTACCTGGAACCATTTTTTGCGTTTGGCCATAATGCAACTATCCGAGGAAGAGTGACAAAAGTTGTAGGCGGAGTTCCAGTTCATGGTGCACAAATCATGTTGTTGGATACGAATTTCAATCATTTCATCAAAGAAAATCAAGGAGGAATGGACAATACCGCATCTACCGATATCCATGGAAACTATAGCTTTACCATCACCTATCGAAGTACGTATCGGATCATTGCATTCGTTGATGGATACTACGCGAATCTCTCAGATGGTATTATTATCCATTCTCCTGGCCAAATCAATGTCACGAATTTTCGGTTACAAGCTGCAAAACCAGATACCCTTGATATCATTGTGAGGATGACCGATCTAGATGATGCGACGGTGACGGTCCACCGTACTGTTATTGCCGCAAGCAGGGTTTTCCGATTCTCACTTGACTTTAATCCTCAGATCGGTGACAGCAATCAGAATGTCAGCCAAGATGAAGTAGACACTTATTTAGGAATGCTGAATAAAGATGGTCCCGGGTTCAAATCATTTTCAGGTGATAATACGGGTGGAAACGGAGGGAACGGTGGCCCGAGCTTTTTGGAAATCCCGGTTGAGGTCTTGTTAGATGAATCAAGTCTTACAACATTTGTTCAAGGTTCACACACGGGAAACCTCACTAATCTCTTAGGGCCGATTAACTCCACCCGAACGATTTACTATAATGCGACCTTTGATATCACGCTTGACGGCCCTGTATCGAATACGACGTCCCATTCGTTGAACATCACTACCGTCTTTAACAACACCATTATTGTTAACATCACCTTCCTTTTCAATCCGCTCTATAACGTCTCCCATATTGTCGACAATAAAACTAATAGTACAATTTTTAAAACGACTGACGTCCTTAGGGTCGTTCCAGGGAGTAATGACACTGGAATTCCGGCGTACGCAAACATCACGCTTTCTTTAAACGGCTCAACGGTCTCGTTACCTATTTTTGAAGCGCCAACATGGAACATTGGTGATCGATGGTCGTTCAATCAGACGGGTGATGCTCCCGCGTATATTACGTATACTGTAAATGGAAAACCCTTGCGGCAAGGGGAACAAGACAATTACCGAGTCGGAGAAGGTGAGATCTCTTACATCTGCTATGAACTTGAAAAAGGACAATATGACTATGTGTACGTAACGATGAGTGATCTTGCCTGGTTGAACACGACCGATAAAAAAGTAAATTATCTCGTAAATGACGTTGATTTCCCGTTATATGCGGGAAAAACATGGCCGACAAAGACATGGTGGAATGAAACCGTTACCGCAACAGTGAATAGTACGACAAACTCAAAAAGCACCGGAAACGGTATCTATTCTTGCGTCAACATTAGTTATAAAAATGTGAGTCAAATCGTTGGTCGGGAATGGTTTTCACCGCAGTTAAAATTCTTTGTCAATCGGACCCGTTATGTCAATCATCAGATTTCTTCGACGATGAATCTGACAACTTATCTTCTTTCTCCTTATTTTGAATCGCTCACTGCTAACCAAACATGTAAAGAAAGCGGTCTGTATAATTACCTCAATGTCACGGTAAAGATCAACGCATCTAAAACAACAACTACGCAAGATTACCGGATTGAAGGATCATTAATGAAAGAGAGGGAAGGAGAACAACCCATCGAGATCGAACATAAAGATCAAGAACTCAGTATCCACGCCGGGACAAACCCTGAAATCACATTCTCTTTTAGTGGCATTCTTATCAATATAAGCGGTGTTAATGGGTCGTATACTACGTGGTTTACTTTACGTAATAGAGACACCGGACAAGAACTTGATTATATTTCAGCTAATACCCCTGATTGGAATTACACGGATTTCCAATCCCCGCCGTTAAGTGTCATCGGTGTATCTGATTATGGAAATGATACCGATCATAACAGCAAATTCAATTACTTAACGGTGAATGTCACGATTCATATCTTCAAAAGCGGCATGTATAGACTTAACGGTTGTCTGAACAAGGTCATCTATTATGGACAAAAGCAAGAGTGGAATTGGATAACAGGAACAGGAACCGACCAATTTCATCTCACCGCAGATACGACTCTTACGCTTCCCCTGAATTTCAATGGACAAGATATTTATAAGACAGGGTACGACGGCCCCTATCAAATCCACATCGAAATAGAAAATGCTTCATCGCATAACCGGCTCGCACAAAATGACAGTAGTACAAAAACCACCTATCAATTTACTCATTTTGAAACTCCCTCCGTTTTTTTCAACAAAACCGCGATGAATGAAAGTCAGTACGGTCACCTTGATTACCTAGACGATACCTTCCTTATTGTGAATACGTCCATCCATGTAATCCTCGGAGTGTTCGACGGTGGAACCAGAACCTATGACCTCCATGGCGGGATTTATTTCAAAACGAATGATACCAAGCAGTGGGGGGAGTCCATCACCGGAAACGGAGCACAAGTCATCCTTCATGAAGGTGACAATATCGTTCCAATGAATTTTAAAGCATGCGAAATCAAACCGAAATTAAATGATAGTCAAACCTATAGTTTCAAAGTAGGGCTCGGCATTAGTGAGCGGATAGAAAATTGGGTCGGACCTGAGTTTGACCATATTGAGTATTTCACCAAGAATTACACGAAAAATGATTTTCCCGATCCCGCTGTCACCCTCAATGCTACGGGGGATTACATCAACGGATCCTATCTTACGGTGAATGTCACAATAAGTACCAGTGAAAAAGGCGGTGGTATCTACGATCTCCATACAGGTATTCACTGGGTCGATGAAGAACAACAATGGCATTTCATCACCGGTGCAGGGCAGATCCTAACGATGGGCCGAAATTCTACGGTCCATGTTGCATTGAATTATAACGGCGGAGAAATTTATAATACCGGTAAGAATGGGCCCTATAAAGTCTGGCTTGGATTGGATAACGGAACGACACATGAATGGATCGGTGGTACCGAATATACCACACAAAATTGGAGTTATTCTCGGTTCCCGGCTCCTGGTGCTCGCTTTGATACGGCGTATATTACTAGCCATCCTCACCAATTAGATCAAATAAACAGGACAAGTGGCTCCCTTATGGTTCAACTACCAATTCTTGTTGTCCATACCGGACTTTATCGTGTCAATGGTGGTATCAACTGGGTGGATCGATCTCATGGATATGAGAACTGGATGTGTATCACCGGGACTGGAACAGAACCACTCTTGTTAACCTCGGGGCCTCATAACATTACTATTACTCTGAATTTTGATCAGGGTATGATCCGCTCTGCGCTTCAAAATATCAATCCTCCATATCTTGATGTTTTAAAGGTCTATGCCGGGTTAGAAAATGCAACCACCTTTGAGCACCTCGACAATGTGGAATATGTGACAGGAACATATAGTTACCAGAATTTCAGTGCATCAGGGGTCACCATCACAAACACTACAGAATCAATAGCGGGAGGTAATCTTGTGGTCAACCTCACGATCAATACCTCTCGGCCTGATGTCTACGATATCCATGGCGGTGTCCATTGGGTGCAAGGGCAGAGTTGGTGGTTTATCACAGGGAACGGGGGCTCTCAGCCACTGAATATTGGAACTCAGTATGTATTACTCACATTTAGCGGACGGGAGATTTATTCTAATGGACATGATGGGCCCTATAAACTATGGCTTGGGATAGATAACCGTACCACTCACAGACAATTAGCACAAAAAGAACTTACCACTCGACATTATTACTATAACGACTTTTCTGCTCCCGAGGTACGAATCGTAAAAGATCATATGGTCGCTGGAACAGCGGATTACACGAACGGCTCATGTCTCACGGTCAACGTAAGTATAAATGCAACCACTGCTGGGATCTACAAACTTGACGGTGGACTCCACTATACGGTTGGTCAACAATGGTTCTGGATCACAGGAACTGGACGCGAGATAACCATTCATGCGGGAGATACAGGAAAAACACTTGTTTTTCCCCTAAACTTCAACGCGGGTGATATTTACCAAAGTGCCCAAAATGGCCACCATGGACCCTATAAAGTGTGGGTCGAACTACGAAATAT
>Ga0315279_10006233_pt1 | contig 15120 bp, 13 predicted proteins | sample YL17G06_20_MG_FD_203694 | JGI IMG/M metagenome (GOLD analysis project Ga0315279, IMG submission 203694) | Sediment microbial communities from Yellowstone Lake, YNP, Wyoming, USA - YL17G06_20 | ecosystem: Environmental > Aquatic > Freshwater > Lake > Sediment | place: USA: Wyoming | collected... | reverse complement strand
TTCCTGGCCCTGGTGGGCTTCGCCGCCTTCTTCGTGGTCATAGCGTCCCTGACCCTGAGGCGGCAGGTGGGGTAGGGGGTGGAACAGTGGAACAATGAGACAGTGGAGCCTGCGTGGGGCGAGGTCTAGGTGCCATCGAGACGGCATAGCGGGCAGGACGTAGGGACGGAGCTTCCCCGCCGGAGGCGGGTCCGCCTCAGGCGGGGAAGCTCCGTCCACAAAGCCTCGGTCCGTCTCGATAGCCCCCATCGGAGTGGGCGCAGCTGAAGCTACGCCCCTACGGGTGGAAGGGAAGCCGAGCGCGCTACCCCACCCTCTCGAACACCGTCGCGATGCCCTGGCCGCCGCCGATGCAGAGGCTGACCAGGCCGTAGCGGGCCTGCCGCCGCTCCAGCTCGTACATGAGCTTGACGGCGAGGATGGCGCCGGTGGCGCCGACGGGGTGCCCAAGGGCGATGGCGCCGCCGTTGGGGTTGGTGCGCTCGCTGTCCAGCCCCAGCTCCTGGGAGCAGGCCGCCGCCACCGAGGCGAAGGCCTCGTTCAGCTCCACCACGTCCATCTGGTCCAGCGCCAGGCCTGACTTCTTCATGACCTTGCGCACGGCCGGGATGGGGCCGCTGCCCATGATGGACGGCTCGACACCCGCCTCGGCTCGGGCGACCAGGCGCAGGCGTGGCCGGAGCCCAAGCTCGTCGGCCTTGCGACGGCTGGTGACGACGACGGCGGCTGCGCCGTCGTTGATGCCGCTGGCGTTGCCCGCCGTGACCACGCCGCCCTCTTTGAAGGCCGGTCGCAGCTTGGCCAGCGCCTCCGCCGTGGTGTCGGCCCGCGGGTGCTCGTCCGTGTCGATGACCTTCGTCTCCCGCCCCACCTTCACCTCGATGGGTACGATCTCGTCCTTAAACTTGCCGGCCTGGATGGCGGCCACCGCCCGCTGCTGGCTGCGGAGCGCGAACTCATCCTGCACCTCGCGGCTGATGTTGAACTTCTCGGCCAGGTTCTCGGCCGTGATGCCCATGTGCACCTTGCTGAAGGGGTCGCCCAGCAGGTGCTGGATGCCGTCCTCGAGCTGACCGTGGCCCAGACGGTAGCCGTAGCGGGCGTTGCGGACGTAGTAGGGCATCATGGTCATGTTCTCGACGCCGCCGGCGACGACGACCTCGGCATCGCCGCACTCGATCCAGCGGGCGGCGGTGTTGATGGCCTCCAGGCCGCTGCCGCAGATGCGGTTGACGGTGTAGGCCGGCACCTCGATGGGCAGGCCGGCCTTGATGGCGGCGTGGCGGGCGATGTAGCCGTCCTCCATGACCTGGCCGACGCAGCCCAGGATCACCTGGTCCACCTGTTCCGGCTTCACGCCCGCCCTCTCGACGGCGGCCTTGATGACGGCTGCCGCCAGGTCGGAGGCAGGGAAGTTCTGGAAGGCGCCGCCGAGCCGGCCGATGGCGCTCCTGGCCCCACTGACGAGAACAATCTCTTCCATGGGTCGCTAGCCCCTTTCTAGATGCTGGGAACTGCGGGTCAAGCCGCTGAGGGATCGATGGTGACTACAGGTTAGGTGCCGTCCTCAGAACGGTCAAGGCGGAGGGGAGGCCGCAAGCGGACGTAGGGACGGAGCTGAAGCTGCACGCGGACGGAGCTGAAGCTCCGTCCTTACTGGGGTTGCCGGGGGCGCTTGGGCAGGCGGCTGAAGCGCAGGCGCAGCAGGCCGCGTATGTCTTCTGCCACCGTGCTCGCGATCTTCACCCGCGTATCGGGGTCCTCCACCCAGCGCACTGGCACCTCCTTGATGCGGTAGCCGCCCTTCTCGGCCAGGATCAGGAGCTCCGTGTCGAAGAACCACTCCTCGTTCTTGATCAGGGGCACCAGCTCGCGGGCGGCCTGACGGCTGATAGCCTTGAAGCCGCACTGGGCGTCGGAGAAGCGGGTGAAGTGGATGGCCTTGATGAGCAGGTTGTAGGCCCGCGAGATGAGATCTCGCCGGGGGGAGCGGGTGGTGTGGGCGCCTCGCGCCAGGCGCGACCCGATGGCCACGTCGTAGCCCTCGACGGCGATGCCGTCCACCAGCGGCGGCAGCGCCGAGAGGTCCGTTGAGAGGTCCACGTCCATGTAGGTGAGGACTTCGGCGTCGCTGCCCAGCCAGGCGACCCGCAGGGCCCTGCCGCGGCCCTTCTGAGGCAGGTGAACGACGGCTACCTCCGCTGGATACTGCTCGACCAGTCCCTGGGCCACGGCCAGGGTGCCGTCAGTAGAGGCGTTGTCGGCGATGACGATGCGCCAGGCATGGGGCAGGCTGTCGCGCAGGAAGGCCCGCAGGGTCTCCACGCTGCGGGCGAGCACGTGCTCCTCGTTATAGACCGGGATGACGATGTCGACGCTGGCCAAGGCTCTCCTTCACCTCCCTCACCAGCAGCGGCGCCCGGGATGCAGAAGGAGCGACATCCGGGCGCCGAATGAAGGGAACTACCTTCCCCCGGGATCGACTGCTATTCAGACGCGCTCAGCGCATCCTCCAGCGTGCGCGCCAGCTTCAAGGGGTCGCTGGAGACGACACTGGCGGCGTACAGCTCCATGGCGCCGAAGTCGGCGGTGCGGCTCAGCGGGTCGCCCCGATCCACGATGCGCACCATGACCGGGAAGCCCTCCCAGCTCTCCTCGGTGGGCGCCAGGGGCGGCGTGTAGATAACCAGATTGAACGCTGTCACACCCACGCGGTCGCGGAGACATGCCAAAACGTCGTAGATCGTGTCCTTGAGGCCGTCGGACATCTCCGGCGCCATCAGGATCACCTCGTTCTCCTTGACGGGAGCGAGGTTGGCGATTACGCGGACGCCATCGCGCTCAAAGCCGCAGCCGGCGAAGGTGTGCACCTTGTAGAGGTCCTCGAAGTAGTTGCTGCGGTAGTTGGCCTGGTAGAAGAGGGCCGAACGGCGCAGGTGCTCGATGGCGGCGTAGTGCATGTCGCGGCCCAGCATGACCTGGGCATGGCCGTGGATGAGGGAGGCCCCCGCCCGCCAGAGGCAGTTCCAGAGGAAGAGGTAGTACTTGGAAGACGGGTCGCTGCGGTGGGCCAGCTCTGCCCAGCGGCTCCCGGTATCGATGTAGTCGTGGAGCATCTCGCGTTTAAAGTGCAGGGGGTGGCGCTCCTGGAAGACGATCAGGGCGTGCCAGCCGTCGAACTTGGCGATGTTGCTGGCCGTCACGCAGTAGCGCCCCTGCACCCGCCCGAAGGTGTCCTCCGGCGTGCCCTCGAGGGGCGAGGCCAGAGGGTCATGGTTGCCGCGGGACAGCTCGGCCTCCAGGTCCAGGCCGGGGGCCGTCCAGTGGGGCCGGTGGGAACGGAGCCAGTTGAAGAGGACACCCTGGAGGGTGACCAGGTTGGTCACCTTGACGATCTTCTGAACCAGGGTCGCCTCTACCCGCCCGAAGTGCTCCTGGATCCAGGGCAGCATGGAGTCCGGCGGCACCAGCCGCCCGTAGGTCACCCCCACGTGGAAGACGCGCTCGAACAGGGCTCTCTCAGCCCGGGGCAGCTTGGCTACCAGTTCGTCCAGGTCAACGATTTCGACTTCGGATGCCATTGCCATTTGTCTATCCCGCCTTGCCATCGGCCAGCGCTGCCGTTCCTCCCTGTCAGCCGCCAGCCTGCCCACCGGAGGGTGGGCCTAGTGCCTGAAGTGCCTCATCCCTGTGAACACCATGGCCATGCCATGTTCGTCTGCCGCTTTGATCACTTCCTCGTCGCGGATGGAGCCGCCGGGCTGGATGACAGCCGTGACGCCGCCCTGGGCGGCCAGCTCCACACCGTCGGGGAAGGGAAAGAACGCGTCTGAGGCAAGCACGCTGCCGCGCGACCGCTCGCCGGCGGCACGCAGGGCCAGGTGCACGCTGGTGACGCGGTTCGGCTGGCCGGCGCCCATCCCCATGAGCGCCTGGTCTTTGGCCAGCACGATGGCGTTGGACTTCACGTGCTTGACGGCCCGCCAGGCGAAGCGCAGGTCGCGCAGTTCCTCGGCCGTGGGCTCCCGCTTCGTGACGGTCTTCAGACTTAGCTCGCTGTCGGGCTCGCGGTCCTCCTCCTGCAAGAGCGCGCCGCCCGACACCGGCCGGTACTGCATCCCAGCTCCAGACGTGCCGCCGGTGACTTGGAGCACCCGCAGGTTGCGCTTCTTCTGCAGCAGGGCCAGCGCCTCCTTCTCGTAGCCGGGCGCCACCACCACCTCGTAGAAGGTGCTGCCCATCTCGCGGGCCATCTCCGCCGACAGGGGCCGGTTGACGGCCACGATGCCGCCGTAGGCCGAGACGGGGTCGCCGGCCAGGGCCCGTCGATAGGCCTCCGTCTGGTCCGGGTGACTGGCGAGGCCACAGGGGTTAGTGTGCTTCACCACGACCACCGTGCACTCCTCGAAGTCGGAGACGGCGTGCCAGGCGGCTTCGGCGTCCACAATGTTGTTGTAGGAGATTTCCTTGCCGTGCAACTGCTTCGCCGCGGCGATGCCGCCTGCTTGGCCCGGCAGCGACTGGTCGAGGTAGAGGGCGGCATGTTGATGCGGGTTTTCTCCATACCTAAGATCCAAACGCTTTCGGAGCCCGATTGTTATGGCCTGGGGCAGCATTTGGTACTTTTCCGGCCCTTTTTCACCCTCCGCCAGCGTCCGCAGGTAGCCAGCGATAGCGGTATCGTAGAGGGCGACGTGCTGGAAGGCCTTCTGGGCCAGCCGCCGCCGCTCCTCGAAAGCGACGGTGCCCGCGCGCAGGGCATCGATGACGGGGCTGTAGTCCTCCGGGTCCACCACCACCAGCACGTGGGGGAAGTTCTTGGCCGCCGCCCGCAGCAGCGTCGGGCCGCCGATGTCGATGTTCTCCAGCGCCTCCTCTAGGCTCACGCCGGCCTTCGACACCGTCTCCACGAAGGGGTAGAGGTTGACGGCCACCAACTCGATGGTCTGGAGGCCGTGGCGGGCCAGCTCCGCCAGGTGCTCCGGCCGGTCGCGGCGGGCCAGGATGCCGCCGTGCACGCCGGGGTGCAGCGTCTTCACGCGTCCGTCCAGGATCTCAGGGAACCCGGTGAGGTCGCTGAGGCTGTGGATGGGGACGCCGGCCGCGGAGAGGGCGGAGTGGGTACCGCCCGTGCTGTAGACCTCCACGCCCAGCTCGACCAGGCCGCGGGCGAACTCCACCAGGCCGGTCTTGTCAGAGACGCTGAGAATAGCTCGCATGGCCTAATTCTTGATTAGATAGCACTCTATGCCCTAGTGCCACATGTACCGATCACGGGGTACAAAGAGCCTGCGCAGGGTGGGGATTAGCGCAGGCTAGGGAATAGGATCCCTCCGGAACCGAGGCTTGGCCGGCAGCGCCCCGCTCGCCGCCGCAGAGTAGACAATAACGATTTGGAGCGCCGGTGTAAAGTGGGCGCAGTTCTACGCCAGGATTACCCCCTCTGCGCCCTCCCGTCGCACCACACGCCCCACCGCCTTCGCCTCCGGCAGCGACTGCTGCCGCTAGGACTCGGGGCCGAGCTTCTCTTGTATCTTGGCCTGGATGAAATTCACCAGTTCCGACGCGACGGCCAGGGCAGCTTCAGACCTCTCCAACGTGAACTCGGCCGCTGCCACAACATCCGGATAGCGCGTCGGCGCATAGTAGTCGTCGAGGGTCTGGCAGGTGGTCAGGTACCCGCTGAAATCTTGGTCAAAGGCCAGGCACTCCCGCAGCAACCGCACCAGTGAATGGGTTCTCTTTATGGGCATGCCCTGGGCCAAAAGATACGCCTTCAGGCCTTTCTCAACCGCCTGCTGAGAAGCAAAGCAGGCTTCGCGGCAAAAAGATCCGTCCAGGTTGTGTCGAGACCACTTCAGGTCATCGAGAGCGCGGCTCAGCCATGCCCTGGCGTCGGCGCCGTAACGGCTACCGCTCATAGATCACGCGCCCCTTCTTCAGGATCTCTTCGACGACAAAATAGCGATTCTCAGTCACCACCTTCTCTAGTTCCAGCGGAGTCAAGACGAAGATGTCCAGTGGTTGCCAAGTATCGAGCAGACGGCGAACCTTGCCAAGACGGTCAAAGTACCCATCCTCAGTTTCCTTGATGATAAGCAGATCGATGTCGCTGTCCGCATCCGCGGTGCCCGCCGCGGCCGAGCCGAACATGATTATCTTTTCGGGTCGATAGCGCCGCACCAGCCGCTGGACTATGGTTGCCAGCTCGCGCTCTGAATCGTTCATTGCAACCGTCACGTGACCCATATTACGCCAAAATCACCCGCTTTTCCTGCTCACTCCGTCGCACCACACGCCCCACCGCCTTCGCCTCGGGCAGCGCCTGCTGAACAGCCGAGGCGCCTTCCTCGGAGCACACGAGCACCATGCCCAGCCCCATGTTGAACACGTGGTACATCTCGTCGTCGCTGATCCTGCCGGTCTTCTGGATCAGACCGAAGATGGGCGGGACGCGCCACGAGTCCCTATCGAAGCGCGCGGATAAACCTTCCGGCAGGATGCGGGCCACGTTGCCGGGGATGCCACCGCCGGTGATGTGGGCCATGCCCTTGACGTGGCCCAGGAGGGGCCTCATCTCCTGGTAGTAGCAGCGGTGAGGGATGAGCAGCACCTCGCCCAGGGTCACGCCCAGGCCCGGGTAGTAGCGGTCGAGGGTGGCCCGCTCAGCCGCCGGATCGGCCGGACGGCCGCCCGTCTGGGCGCCGCCCTTGCCGATGCCGAAGACCTGCCGCACCAGCGAGTAGCCGTTGGTGTGCAGGCCGCTGGAGGGCAGCCCCAGCAGCACGTCGCCCTCCTGGATGGTTGAGCCGTCGATGATGCAGTCGCGCTCCACGACGCCGACGATGAAGCCCACGAGGTCGAAGTCGCCGGGGGCATAGAGGTCGGGCATGTCGGCCGTCTCGCCGCCGATGAGGGCGCAGCCGGCGGCGCGGCAGGCGGAGACCAGCCCGCGCACCACTGCCACCTTCTCCTCCTCGCTCAGGTCGCTGCCGGCCAGGTAGTCGAGGAAGAAGAGGGGCTCGGCGCCGGCGGTGAGGATGTCGTTGACGCAGTGGTTGACGAGATCGACGCCGATGGTGTCATAGCGGCCGAGGAGAGCAGCCAGCTTGAGCTTGGTGCCCACGCCGTCGGCGCTGGTCACGAGCACCGGCTCGCGGTACTGGCCAAGCCGGAAGAGCCCGGCAAAAGGCCCAACGCCGGCCAGCACCTCGGGGCGGTCGGCGCTCCGCACCATCTCCTTGATACGACCCACCAGGCGCTCGGCAGCGCCGATATCGACGCCCGCCGCCGCGTAGGTGGCCCGTTCTTCTTTGCTCTTGTCCAAGGGGTTCACCCCTACTGGGGAAACTGAGGAGTCCCGCTGGGCGGCAGTCCCTCGCCGCTCCTACCCCGGGTCCTGGCGCTGGACCGGCGCCGGCACCAGCTCCGGCCACTCGAAGTCGTGCCGGTCGCGGGCGCCCAGGGCCGGCTCCAGGGCCAGCTTGTCCATCTGGATGGGCACCGACATGGGGTATTCGCCGTTGAAGCAGGCCATGCAGAAGCTCTCGCGCCCCGACGGGCGCCCGTCCGGGCGGGGCTGGCCCACGGCCTTTACGAGACCTTCCTGGCTCAGGTAGCCCAGGCTGTCCGCACCAATGTGGCGCCGGATCTCATCCACCGTCTTCTGGGAGGCGATGAGCTCCCAGCGGCTGGCCATGTCCACCCCGAAGAAGCAGGGGTGGGTGATGGGCGGTGCCGTGATGCGCATGTGGACCTCGCGCGCCCCGGCCCGCCGCAGCATCTCCACCACCCGCGGCGTCGTCGTCCCTCGCACGATGCTGTCGTCCACCACCACCACGCGGCGGCCCTCCAGCACCTCGCGCAGGGGGTTGAACTTCAGGTGCACGCCCATGTCTCGGATACGCTGGTCGGGCATGATGAAGGTGCGACCGACGTAGCGGTTCTTCACGAGACCCTCGACGAAGGGGATGCCTGATTCCTGGGCGTAGCCGACAGCCGCCGCCGTGGCCGAGTCCGGCACCCCGATGACGACGTCGGCTTCGACGGGGTGCTCGCGGGCCAGTTGGGCGCCCATGGCCATGCGCACCGAGTAGAGCAGCTTGCCCCGCATGACGCTGTCCGGGCGGGCGAAGTAGATGTACTCGAAGATGCAGAAGGCGTCCCGCGGGCTCTCCATGGCCTGGTAGCTGTGAAGGCCCTCACTGTCGATGACGATGGCCTCGCCGGGCTCCACCTCTCGCAAGAAGGTAGCTCCCAGGTGGTCGAGGGCGCACGTCTCCGAGGCCACGGCCCAGCCACCGTTCAGGCGTCCCAGGCACAGGGGCCGCACTCCCACAGGGTCGCGGGCCGCCATGAGAGAGGTCGGCGTCAGGATCACCAGGCAATAGGCCCCGCGCAGCCGGCGCATCAGGTAGGCGAAGCGCTCCTGCCAGTCGCCACCGGGAGCGTTGGCGAGCAGGCGCGCGATGACCTCTGAGTCGGTAGAGGTCACAAACTGCTGTCCCTGCTCCTCCAAGTCGGCCCGCACCGTGTCGGCGTTGACGACGTTCCCGTTGTGGCCCAGGGCAAGAGGCCCGTTGGGGCCGTCCATCTGGACAGGCTGGGCGTTCTGGATGCGACTGGAGCCGGTGGTGGAGTAGCGCGTGTGGCCTATAGCGATGCTGCCGGGGAGATAGCCCAGGTCCTCCTCATTGAAGACCTGGGACACAAGACCCATGCCCGTGCGCATGTGGATGCCACGCCCGTCGGCAGTGGCTATGCCTGCACTCTCCTGGCCCCGGTGCTGTAACGCATAAAGCCCAAAAAAAGTAATCCTGGCGACATCCTCTCCAGGAGCATAAACTCCGAAGATGCCACAGGATTCCCGGGGGCCTGAATGCAATCTGTTCTCCTGCCCAGAGGCAGCCCCAACTGTCGGTTCGGGCAGGAAGGCCGGTCCCTGGGGGGCAGGGCAGACGCCCCGTCTTCCGCCAAAGGCGGATCCGCCTCTGGCGAAGGGGCCCTGTCCCTGGCGGCCGCTAGCCCTCCTCCATGCCGCACCCTGGCAGCCGAAATTGTAACATCCGGCGACAAGGGCGGTCAAACGGTGTGGTGTGGGGGGACCAAGACATCCTAAGGTGTCAAAGGAATGTTGTATAATCGGGCCTGCGGGAGTGCCTGCCCGTCAGCAAGGCGGGCCTGTCCGCCAGCAGGAGAGTTGCTGGCCGCCGGGCAGGCCTTCTTTTGTCGAAGGAGCCTGCCGTCGCGCCCCTGCCTGCCGGCAGGCAGACCTGAGCCGTGGAGATCACGTCGCGCATCCACGCCATACCGGCGCCGGTGAACATCTACACCGGGCCCTATCCGCCCAACGTCTATCTGGTGGTGGACGGCGGCCAGGCGGCCATGATCGATGCCGGCTTTAGCGAGGAGGACTCGGTGCGGGAGCGCCTCGCCTACCTGGAGAGCCGGCCCGACCTGCGCCTTGCCTACATCGTGCTCACCCACCACCACTTCGACCACTCGGGCGGCGCTCACCGCCTGCGGGAGGCGACGGGCGCCCACATCGTCATGCACCGAGAGGAGGCGCCTCTCCTGGAGGCGGCGGCCCGGGACGAGACGCCTTCCGACGTGGAGGTGCCGGAGGAGATGAGGGAGGTGCGGGAGCGCATACGCCGCTGGCGAGAGGAAGCAGCCCTCGCCCAGCCGGATATCCTGGTGGACGACAACGACCGCCTGCGAGTCGGTTCGGCCAGCCTGCGGGCGCTGCACACGCCGGGGCATACGGCGGGCCACATCTGTCTCTTTTTGGAGGAGGATCGCGTCCTCTTCAGCGGCGACAACGTCCTGGGGATGGGCACAACGGCCATCGCGCCGCCGCCCCACGGCGACATGGTCCAGTACCTCGCCTCCCTGCGGAAGATGCAGGGACTGGACGCCGCCCTCCTCTGCCCCGGCCACGGGCCGGAGGTGAAGGAGCCCAACCGCAAGATCCAGGAGCTCCTGGACCACCGCCGGGAGCGCGACGAGCAGATCTTGCACTTCATCGGCCAGGGGAGGGACACGGTGCACCGCCTCGTGAGGTCGGTGTACCCGGAGCTGGACGGGCGGCTGGTGCCCATGGCCACCGGCCAGGTTCTCTCCCATCTCCACAAGCTGGAAGGCGAGGGGAAGGTGAAGACGCGCCGGGAGGGAGCCGAGGTGTTCTGCTCGCTGGCCGGCGGTCGCCCCGAGGGTTGAAGCTATGACTGAGATCGATAGCAGCCTGCGCAACATCGTGCCCCTGACCGCCGCCGTCGACCGCGCCGGCCACTTGACGGTGGGCGGCTGCGACACGGTGGAGCTGGCGCGGGAGTTCGGTACGCCCCTCTACGTCTTCGACGAGGAGGACCTGAGGGCCCGCTGCCGGGAGTTCCGGAGCGAGTTCGAGACTCGCCACCCCGATGTCCTCATCGTCTACGCCGCCAAGGCCTACCTGGGGCGCGCCCTGGCCTCGCTGGTGGCCGCGGAAGGCCTGGGCCTGGACGTAGTCTCCGGCGGCGAGCTGGCCTGCGCCCGCGCGGTGGACTTCCCGCTGGAGCGCGTCTACTTCCACGGCAACAACAAGTCGGCCCAGGAGATCCGTGAGGCCCTGACGGCGGACGTGGGCCGGGTGGTGGTGGACAACTTCCACGAGCTGGTCCTCCTGGGGGATGCCGCTGCCTCGCTGGGGCGCCGGCAGGCCGTCCTCCTGCGGGTCACGCCGGGGGTGGACCCGCATACCCACGCCTACGTCAGCACGGGCGCGGTGGACAGCAAGTTCGGCCTGCCCCTGGTGGGAGGCCTCGCCGAGGAGGCTCTGGTCCAGGCCCTGGCCTCGCCGGGGCTGGAGGTGATAGGCCTTCACTACCACCTGGGCTCCCAGATCACGGAGACAGAGCCCTACCGCCAGGCGGCGGAGGCAGTGCTGCCCTTCGCCGCCCGCATGAAGGAGCGCCACGGCCTGGAGCTGCGCGAGTACGGCGTCGGCGGCGGCATCGCTGTGCCGTACACCCGTGACGCCGCGACGCCATCTGTGGCCGACTACGCTGAGGCAGTGGTCGGCGCCCTTCAGGAGGGCTGCCGCCGCCACGGGCTTCCCCTGCCCCGGCTGACCGTCGAACCGGGGCGAGCCATCGTCGCCCGCGCCGCTGTCGCCCTCTACACCGTGGGGGCGACGAAGGAGGTGCCGGGCGTGCGCACCTACGTCGCCGTTGACGGCGGCATGGCCGACAACATCCGCCCCGCCCTTTACGGCTCACGGTACGAGGTGCTGGTGGCGAATCGCATGAGCGACCCACCCCAGGAGAAGGTGACGGTGGCCGGCCGCTACTGCGAGTCCGGCGACGTACTGGTGTCGGAGGCGGAGGTGCCTCGGCTGTGGGCGGGGGACCTCCTGGCCCTGCCCGTCTCGGGCGCCTACGGCCTGGCGCTGGCCAGCAACTACAACTGGGCGTTGCGCCCGGCCGTGGTGATGGTCAAGGACGGCCACGCGCACCTCATCCGTCGCCGCGAGACCTACGACGACCTGCTGGCCTGCGACGTCCTGGAAGGGAAGCCGCCTGTCCGGCAGGCAGGGTCAGCCAAACCGTCGGCGCGCCGGCGGCGGTCCTAAGGCTGTCGGCGATGGCCTGGAAACTGGTGGGGCAGCCGGGCATCGTGGCCATGCTGGGTCGCGCCCTGCGCGAGAACCGCCTCTCGCACGCCTACCTGTTCGTCGGTCCGGCCCAGGTAGGGAAGGCCACCGCCGCTCGCGAACTGGCGATGGCCCTCAATTGCCGCGGCGAGGACCCACCCTGCCACCGCTGCCGCCAGTGCCATCTGATAGAGGCGGGACGGCACCCAGACATAGAACTGGTCGGAGTGGGCGGCCTCTGCGAGGAGTCCGACCACCGCGATCACCGCACCGACGGCTCCAAGGACATCCGCATCTGCCAGGTGAGGCGCCTGGAGCGGCTGTTGAGCCGCGCCCCGTTTGAGGGGCTCTGCCGCGTCGTCATCATCGACCCTGCTGATGCCCTCAACGTGGAGGCGGCCAACGCCTTCCTCAAGACCCTGGAGGAGCCGCCAGCTTCAGTGGTACTGGTGCTGGTCACCAGCCGGGAGGAGGCGCTGCCGCCCACGGTGCGCTCTCGCTGTCGACGGGTGGACTTCCGGCTCATGCCTGTGGCGGACGTGGAGCGGGCGCTGGTCGAAGGGTGGTCGGTGACGCCGGAGAAGGCGGGCGCCCTGGCGCGACTCAGCGGCGGCCGCCTGGGCTGGGCCGTCGCTGCCCTAGAGGATAAAGGCCTGCTCTCCGCCCGGGAGTCGGTGCTGGAGGACGTGCAGCGGCTAGCCGGAGCGAGCCTTTCGGAGCGTTTTGTCTACGCCGGGCGCCTAGGCTACCTCTTTCCCCGCGAGCGGGAGTCCGTCTTCGCAGCCCTGGACCTCTGGCAGGAGTGGTGGCGGGACCTGCTGCTGGTTGGGGCGGGCTGCGGGGAGCAGGCGGTGAATTACGACCGGCTGGACAAGCTCACCGCAGAAAGTCGAAAATACCAGGTGAGGGCTGCGGCGCGCTTTCTGGACGCCTTGAGCCGGACGCGGCAGCAGCTTCAGGAGAACGTGAACCCCCTCCTGGCGCTGGAAGTCCTGATGCTGGAGCTTCCAGCGCCGGCGCTAGGATAGGAAAGGAGGCGGGACTCTCGGAGCCCCGGCGGGGCCTGCCTTCCACCCTTGGGGTGGAGGTCTAGACGAAGCCGAGTGGGTGCCGGGAATCCCGGACCTATGACCGAGGTTGTCGGTATCCGCTTCAGGGAGGCGGGCAAGGTCTACTATTTCGATGGCAGCGGGCACGAGCTACCCGTGGGCACCTACGTGGTGGTGGAGACATCGCATGGGCATGAGGTGGGCCGGGTCGTGGTGTCGCCGGAACAGGTCCTCTCCAGTGAGATCAAAGAGCCCCTGAAGCCGGTCATTCGCGTGGTGGAGCGCGAGGACATGGAGAAGACGGAATCGCTGCGGGCCAGGGCAAGCGAAGATCTGCCCCTGATGCGCGACAAGGTGGTGGAGCATGAGCTGCCCATGCACGTAGTCGGCGCCGACTACAACCTGGAGGGCTCCCAGTTGACCGTCTACTTCACAGCCGAGGACCGGGTGGACTTCCGGGGCCTGGTCCGGGACGTCTCGAGTGTCCTTCAGACCCGCGTTCAAATGTTGCAGGTCGGCGATCGCGACCGAGCCCGAATGGTGGACGGCATCGGCCGCTGCGGCGAGCGCCTCTGCTGCAGCTCTTGGCTGACAGGTTTTCCCACCATCTCCATCAGGATGGCCAAGGAACAGGACTTGCCCCTAAATCCCTCCAAGATCTCGGGGTCCTGCGGGCGTCTCCTCTGCTGCCTAGTCTACGAGCACGAGCAGTATCGTGAGCTCCGCGGCCAGCTCCCCAAGGTGGGGCACGTGGTCTCGACGCCGGTGGGTGTAGCCAAAGTGGTGAGCCTTAACGTGCTCAAGCAGACCGTCACGTTGCGGCTGGAGGAAGGCTATGCCACCATGGAGATGCCCGCGGACGAGCTGCGCCTCCAGTATGGCACGGCGGTGCGACCCGTTGAGGTAGTGGAGGTGGTGGACGCAGCGCTGTTGACCGAGGAGAAGGCTGTATTACCCACAGCCGGCGTCACTCCGGCCGAGGGGGAGACGGCCGGCGGTGAGCAGGCCGGCCAACGCCGACGCCGGCGGCGTCGGCGCGGCCGCCGCAGTCGGCACTCGACGGGCGTGCCCGGAAGCGGGCCGGAAGGGCCCCCCAACTAGGGAGAGAGACACCCAAAAGGGCCTGATCATTTGTCGGCCGCGCCCATGTGTTGCACAGGGGTGCGGCCTGTGCTATTATGCCGCCTGTGCTTCGTGCCCCCCGGCTGGTCCCGCCTGCCGGCAGGCAGGGGGGCGGGGGCCGCGTCGGAAGTTTCGTACATTAGGCGACCACTCCCATACGGCCTGCTGGTGACTCCACCGATCTCGGGGTCGCTGGGGGCCTTTTCCCACGCCTGAGCCAACCAATCTCCGATAGACAGGCCTGCGCATCGGTCAGCGGCCTGGAAAGGGGGAAGAAAGGGGGGATTGATGCACGTTACTATCGACGGTTTCGGCGGAGATCGGCAGAAGCTATCGGACGAGAACCTGGTGCGCGCGCTCTTGGATCGCTATCCAGAAGAGATCGGGATGACCAAGATCGCGCCGCCCCACGTTTACCGCTACGTTGGCAAGAAACCCGAAGACTGGGGGGTTGGCGGCTTCGTCCTTATCGCCGAGAGCCACATCTCCATCCATACCTTCCCCGAACACGGCTATATCTGGGTGGACATCTTCTCCTGCAAGGCCTTTGATGCCCGTCTACCCATCGACGATATCCAGAAACAGTTTCTCCTCGCCGAGGTGCGCACTCGAGTCCTGTCCCGCGGCCTGGAGTTTCCCCATACGCTAGAGGCGGCGGTGCCCTGTGCCGCCCGCGAGCGCCAGGAGGTGGCGGAGGTGGTCGACGAGCGCGTCGCGGTCCGGCAAGGGAAACGCAGGTGAGCGAGCTCTTCCACAGCCGGGTCCGGCCGTTCTCGATCACGAACCAGCTATCCGCCGCCGAGATGGTGGAGCGGATGGCCGGTACCGCCTTCCAGGCCCGCAACCTGGCCCAGGCCGTCCACATCTGGGACCGCATGCTACGCGACGAGGTCACGATCTTCTTCGGCCTGGCGGGGGCTATGGTGCCCGCCGGCATGCGGCCCGTCATCGCCTACCTCATCGAGAACCGGCTCATCGACTGCCTGGTGAGCACCGGCGCCAACCTCTTTCACGACGTCTACGAGACCCTCGGCAAGCCCCACTGGCAGGGCAGCCCGGAGAGCGACGACGTGGAGCTGGGACGGCGGCGCATCAACCGCTTCTACGATGTCCTGGCCCCGGAGACGGACTTCTCCGCCGCTGAGGAGTTCGTGGTCAACTTCTCGCTGAGTCTGGATCCCGGCCGGCCCTACACCACACGGGAGTACCTCTACCTGCTGGGGCGGGCTCTGGCGCCGGTGGCGCAGGAAGAGGGCATCCTGACGGCGGCCGCCAAGCACGGCGTGCCCGTCTACTCGCCGGCCCTGGGCGATAGCG